>Ga0209211_10006167_pt1 | contig 17518 bp, 20 predicted proteins | sample RifGroA2_FD_183992 | JGI IMG/M metagenome (GOLD analysis project Ga0209211, IMG submission 183992) | Groundwater microbial communities from Rifle, Colorado, USA - Groundwater A2 (SPAdes) (version 2) | ecosystem: Environmental > Aquatic > Deep subsurface > Groundwater | place: Rifle, Colorado... | reverse complement strand
TTAATAAGATTGATCGCAATGCCGTCGAGGTTTTCTATTGAGCGGTCTGTTCTCAGCGCTTCGCTGTAAAGACCCAGCGCCTGTTTGTAATCAGCCTTCCTGAAAGCAGCTTCAGCCTTTCTGTTCAGCTCTACGGCCTTCAGATGAGTGTCCGATAACTGCGGAGGCGCGGACCCGCAACCAACAGAAAACAGCAGCCAGCAGCCGGTAACCATTAGCCGGAAAGCAGTTGACAGTGGTTTCCTTCTGCCTTCAACCTTTCCTCTCTCATTCATAGCTGTCCGTCTTCAGGGTCTTTTCCCCTGGCGCCTTAATAAATGTGCGTATCGGCCACATCTTCTTTACAGAGTCTACTATGTCTTTTGTGCCTTCTGCTATGTCCGCACCGTTTTCAACAATCGAGGGGATTTTCGGGGCGGTCTGCTCAGTGACCTTTTTTAGTTCCTCAGTAGTCTTCATGACATTTCCAAGTGTCTTGTCGACTTTTTCGATTATGGGGGGGAGGTCCTTGTCTATCTTCTTAATAAGGCCGTCAACAGTGGTCATTGTCTGCTTCGATGAATCAAGGATTGAGTCAATTTTTAAAACAGTGCCGGCAATGTTCTTGTCGGAATTTTTCATGAGGGCATCGGCGTCTTTTAAGACAGTGTCAATATGCTGTCTTGTTGCCGAGGCGTCCTTTGTCAGGACTGATACGTTTTTCAATATCTGTTTGATCTCGCCCTTAGGGTCATTGAAATAGGCGGTCAGTTGCTTGACATCCTTAAGAATAGGCATAAGCTCGTCTCTTAACTCTTCCACTACTCCGCTTATGCCCTTTTCGCGCTCGAACTCTATCATTCCATTGTCGGCAATCCTGTTTACGCGCTCTGAGCCCGGGGTTATTTCAACAACGCTCTCGCCTATTATCTCTTTAAGTACTGTTGCCTTTGAATCCTGTTTGATCCATTTCATGTATTTTGAATAGATTGAAAGTTCGGCCTTTACGCCGGCCTTGTCGTCGAGTTCCAGGCGTTTGATCTTGCCTATGCTGAACCCCCGGAACTTTATGTGCATCCCTTCATTGAGGCCCTGTGCAGTGTCAGCTATAAAGAATATCTTTGTCTTCGGGATAAAAACATCACGCTGTATGAAGGCTATAACGACCAGGATCCCTATGACTGCCAGTGAGACGAAAAGCCTGATCTTCTTTTCTATGCCTTTAAATCTCTGGTCTGTTTCTTCGAGTATCTTCATCTCTTTCATCTCCCTATTTCCAAGGTCTGGTCTGCCTCTATCCCGGCAACCGACAGCGGGTCTGATGTTATATACACGGAGGTCCTGCCCGGCTTGCCGGCATGAAACCTCGCGGTCATGCTGATAAGCCTTTCGGCTGTCTTTTGGGCCATGCCCTCGAATATTGAGCCGTATATCATAAGGTCCGGTTCCATAAGCATGGTCCTGGTGAGCCCCATGAGCCTTTTAACCTGGTCCGGAACAGGGCCGGGCAATCTGCCTGCAAGTTCCCTGAGGTATGAAGTCTCTATCCCCATCCCGGCTGTTATGTTGATGACCCTGTCTTCTATGTCAGCAGGCAGAGACCTGTTGTGATACCATAAGGGGAGCACAATGTTTTCCCATATCTTGAGGTTGCTGACCATGCTGCCGTCTTCAGACACCACCCCTACCATCCTGAAAAGTTTAATATATTCCTTCTCTGAAATGGAATAGATGTCCTTGCCGAGAAGGAACACCCTGCCGACAGCGGGTTTTTTCAACCCAAGGATAATATCCATGAGCATGTTTTTCATGCTGTCGGACTTGGTGATGACCTTGCAAACCGAGCCTTGTTTAACTTCGAGTGACACAGAGCCGAAATACTCCAGTTCTATTCCTTCAACCTTGATCATAAAAAGAATACCATGGTGATAATGCCGTCGAAAATAAATACGAGAAACAGGCTTTGCATGACCGCCCTTGTGCTCGCCTGGGGTATTTCCGTTATGGACGACTCTACATTGAAGCCCTGATAACAGGATATTATCGAAATCGTGCAGCCGAAGATAAGGCTCTTAAGCAGCGAGACTGCGATCTCAAATGAGCTAAGTATGGAGGATATGCCTTTAAGGTGCTGGAAAAAGGGGAAGCCTTTGAATAAAGACGTAAAGGCGAGCCCGCCGGCTATTGTCGCAACCTGGAAGTAAAAAGTGAGGATAAAAACCGAGACGGTGATCCCGGCTATGCGGGGAAGGAGCAGGTAATCCACAGGGTCAATGCCCATCACCTTCAGGCTGTCCGCCTCCCTGTTTACCATCATCGAACCGAGTTCAGAAGCGATGGCTGTTCCGCTCCTTGCTATGATTATCACAGCTGCCAGCAGCGGGCCGAGTTCACGCACGATGGTCCACGCGAGTATCTTGCCTATTAGGACTGCGTCAGGGCCCACAATGTTTACGACCTGTGTGATGATGACCACACCTATCAGAATACCTATTGCGGAGACCTTGCTTAAGGCCTCAATGCCTGTAAAATAGACCTGCTTGTAAAAGACCGACCGGACCGGGGCAACGCGTAAAACGCCGATATTCCTTATGGTATAGCATAATAATTCGTAATACCCCTGCGCATAGCTTAGTGCGTTTGCGATGTGTTTCCCCCACATTTTCCGTGCATCAATAATTCCGGTCATAGGTTAAAGTTTACCATTTTTGGCTTTTTTTGTAATCAGTTGGATAAACCCGTGAGCAGGCATAAGATATTTGTTGTATTGCAAAAAGCAACGATCCCGAAACGTATAGCAACACTTTGCCATGTCTGATATAATGTAGATTATGTCCATTAAAAAGAAAATTGCCCTTGGTTTTTTTCTAAGCGCCCTGATTATAGCAATACTGGCTGTGTCACAATATCTGGATTTTATTGAAATAAAGAAGGAAATACGTTTTCTTGAAATTACCGACACCATAAGAAGCAAATCCCTCCAGTTGAGAAGGCATGAGAAGAACTTTTTTCTGTACCCTCTCAAGGCAGCTGAAGAATTGCAGGCCATACATACCTATCTTGATGAAATAGATGCCATCCTGCGTGACAGCCGTAAAGCAGACAGGAACGGAACCCTGTCGCACCTTGAAGAACATATGAGGGAATACCGGCAGCTTTTTAACGAAATAGAGTCTTCGATAACAAGTCTTTCCAACCAGTTTATGGGCATACGCAACTCCAATCCCGCTTACCGGAGATTTTCACCGCTGATCGAACTTACGCTTAGGGAGCATCCTGTTGAGACAGCCATATTTTTAAAAGAGGCGTACTATTTACCGGACGGCCATCCATTGATTACAGGACTCCGGAAAGCAGGTACGGAAATAAACGCCCTTAGAAAAAGCGGGGAAGACATACTGGTCCACTCAAAAGAGCTTGATAAGATTGCACGGGAAAAAGCCGAGCGGACCATTCATTTGTCGCAGATAGCGATCCTTATTTTCTTCCCCCTGTTTTTTGTCACCGGGATAGTGACTCTTTTCTTTATCAGCAGGAATGTGGTAAACCGGCTGAATCTCCTTATAAATGTTGTGGAAAAGACCGGGAAGGGAGATTATGAACACATACCGGTCCCGCTGCAGACAGACGAAGTGGGTGTTCTCATCCAGAAGTTCAATAATATGGAAGACCAGCTCTCCCTGCGAGAGGCTGAACTCAACAGCACAAACAAGGAACTCCTGCAATCAAAAAAGCTGGCAGCAATCGGCACACTGGCGTCAGGAGTCGCACATGAGCTTAACAACCCGCTTAATAACATCTATATTTCCGCCCAGGTCCTCGAAAAAGAGGTCTCAGACAGTTGTTCCCCAATGGTAATAGAAACACTGAATGACATACTCAGCCAGACAGTAAGGGTAAAACGGATCGTAGGCGATCTGCTTGATTTTGCGCGGGGCAGGGAGCCTGTTTTTAAAGAAGTCGAACTTAAAGAACTTATTATGGGTGCGTATAAATTCGTGAGTACTGCCATAAATACTGAAGGAATCAACCTGTCTATGGATACAGGTCCGGACATTTTAATACTTTTCGCAGATCCTGAACAGCTGGAGCGTGTATTTATAAATATCTTTATCAATGCAATTGATGCTATGTCAGGAGCGGGTGACCTCAGTGTTAACGCGCTTAAGAATGGCGAAACCATAAATGTAAAAATATCCGACACAGGAAAGGGCATCCCGGCTGAGGCAATAGATAAGGTATTTGAGCCGTTTTATACCACTAAAGATAAAGGCACAGGTCTTGGCCTGGCGATTGTTTTTAATATAATAAAGAAACATGGCGGCGATATAGTTGCAGAGAGCAAAGAAGGTAAGGGAACGACATTTACCATTACCTTGCCGGTGAAGAAGGGGATAGCATGAACTTTAAGATTCTTATTGCAGAGGACGAGGAAATAACCCTTAAGCATCTGGTTAACGCTCTCAAAAAAGAGGGTTACGATGTCTTCGGCACAAAAAACGGCCGGGAGGCCCTGAATGCCCTGTCGCGTGAACATTTTGATGTGCTCATAACCGATATAAAGATGCCCGAGATGAACGGTCTGCAGCTGCTCGAAAAGGCTAAGGAGCTGAACTCCGAGCTTGAAGTCCTGATCATAACAGGCTTCGGGAGTATCGGCTCTGCTGTTGAGGCGATGAAAAAGGGGGCTTATGAATATATTACAAAGCCGTTTAATCTCGATGAACTGATCATTAAGGTCAAGAACATCTATGAACGGAGAACACTCAAGAAAGAGAATGTGGCGCTAAAGGCCTTTTTCGGCATGAACAAGCAGCTTTCCATTATTGCCAGGAGCCGGAGCATGCAGGACATACTTGGCATTATTGAGGGGATAAAGGATTCTGATTGCAATATCCTGCTGACCGGCGAAAGCGGAGTCGGTAAGAGCCTCCTCGCAAAGATAATCCACTTCACGAGCAGGAGACAGAACATGCCTTTTCTCTCGATAAATTGCGCAACACTCACAGAAGACCTTCTTGCGAGCGAGCTCTTCGGGCATGAGAAAGGCGCATTCACAGGGGCCGTTCGGACCAAGCAGGGGCTTGTTGAGATTGCCGATAAAGGCACTCTTTTCCTTGATGAGATTGCGGAAATGGCGACAAACCTGCAGGCAAAACTCCTGAAGGTCATTGAAGAGGGTGAGTTTTTCAGGGTAGGCGGCGTAAGGCCTGTGAAGGTGGACGTGAGGTTTATTGCCGCAACCAACCAGAATGTCCGGACCATAATATCCGAAGGCAGGTTCAGGGAGGACCTTTACTACAGGCTGAATGTCATGGAAATATTCATCTCTCCATTGAGGGAACGCAGGGAAGACATTGAACCTTTGTGCTCTTACTTCCTTCAAAAACATCTCCCAAAGTCGAACAAGAAGATCAGGAGCATTTCAAAAGAGGCGATGGACGTGCTTGTGCATTACAGCTTTCCAGGCAATGTGAGAGAACTTGAGAATATTATTGAAAGGGCCATAATACTGGAGAAGGGGCCTGTCATTACAGCTTCGAGCCTCCCACAGAGCATTACCCTGTTCCAGATAGATACAATAGAGCCTGACAGGATCAAGACAATAGACGAATTCAGTAAAGAGTATGCGGAAAAGGTGGTAGAGATATTCGGGGGCAACAAGTCAAAGGCTGCAGAGGTGCTGGGTATTTCGCGGACAAGTCTTTGGCGCATATTGAAAGAGGACCCGGAAGTTTAAGGGTGTCAGCAAGGCAGGAGTTATGAGACAAAAAAATATTTTATTAACTATGCTCATCATCCTTCTTGCCTCTGTCTCGTGCACGTCCGAGTTTGACAGGAATAAATTCGTTCAGGCAGAGCATTTTGCGCAGGAAATCCAGCGCTCCATTACAGCGGGCGCAGAATACCGGCAATTCTCTCAACTGGTAAATCAGTTATCATCCGAGCTCACCGGCTTGAAGACAAAGGCGAAGTCAGAAAAGGAGAAAGAATTATTAAAGGATTACTCTGACCTTCTTGACATGTATAAAGACGGCCTGCTGTTATTGAAATACAGGATGGAGTTCAGCAGCCACAGCTTTGTACCAAAGGGCCTTATCTACGTGGGGCAGGATATCGAGCCCATTGTCGAAAAATATAAACTCGAGACAAAAGACCATATCTTCCAACCTACCAGTCAGGCGTGGAAGAGCATACCTGAAGGTTCCGTAAATGCGGTATGGTTTAATGCGGGTGTCCAGTTCCGTCGCATAAACCATTTTTCAAAGGAATGAAAACCGTTTTTTCTCTATGCAATCATGAGTCTTTATCTTGAAAATATGATAAGATTTATTAATTAAGATAATCAATAAAATAGCTTCGCTTTCGGCAGTATGATGAAGAAGCCATTTTTAGGGAGGAATAATGAATCGCAAGTTGAAGATGGCGGCAAAAGCGGAGAAGAAGCAACAGAGAATTGAGGCAGGAATTATGTCTGAGTTGTTCCCCAAGGTCGCAAAAATCACTCTCAGTATGACGTACAGTCAAACAGGGGTATTGGAACCATTGTCCCGTACAGTTAATTTCCTTCCCGGCAGTTCTGCTGTTTTCAGGGTAAGTTGTTTGTGTGCGGAATGCGAGGAAGGTGGTTTTGATTTTAATAAAATAATAAAAAAAATGGTAGTGGAACGCAAAACAGCATCAAAAGGAAAAATAAATTGCGAGAATTGCTCTGCCCCTGAATTCATGGATGTTGACTACATTATAACTATAAAATATCATGCGTAATCAGTAGACCAATTGCTAAATAACAAGTATTTGGGATAGTTGGTCGCCTTCTGCGGTGATCTGAAACCCTTCCTTTGTTCCAGATTGGAACAACATAAATGACCTGTGACGGTTTAAGGCCCACTTAAAAAAATCAGAAAACCCCTCTCTGTATGCCGTAACTCAAGCAATATCAAGCCGCGAGACGTATGCGCCCTTCAGTTTTAGGACAGGTTGCTGTTCAGCACTGTTCATAATTGAAACGCAAAAAAGCCCATCCCCTTAAAATAATCCCATTAAATCAAATGGTTGTGCTTTGGCATCTGCTTTGCTCTATATATCCTGATTACTAAAAGATGGAGGTGGATATGAAGAAAAAGCAGCTCTTGTTCGTCACGTATCATGACGAGAAATTCGATGACGGGCTGTCTTATGCGCTTGATCTTGCCAGGACAATGAATGACGGCATTTCAATATTGATGGTCTTCAAAAGAAAAGTGATGGAGAAGTTTGAGGACATGATGACAGTCGTTGCTTTTGCAGAGGCCAATGATCATAAGACAGCGCGCGAGCTGATAGCAGAGGACCTTGAGAAGAACAATGAGGATTATGAAAAGAAACTTTCCCTGCTCAGGAAGAAATGCGGGGTTGATGTTGATGTCAGCGCGGCCTCAACGAATGTAGTTACTGCTATAAGGAACTTTCTTAAACAGAATTCGAGTGTTGATATGGTCCTGTTAAGCCCAAGCGTTACGAATGACGGCAACATAAGCTCAAAAGACCTTAACAGGCTGGTAAGAACAGCATCAAGGCCGATAGTCACGATGGCAAAAAACGCATCAGTCAAGATTGCGTAATAAAAAGAAGGAATATTATTTAAAGGAGGAAGTGAAGATGTATCTTTATTTGCCGGTTGCATTAACCAGTATCAACATTTTAATCCCTATAGGGCTCGGCCTTGCTGTAGGTCTGCTGTCAGGGTTGTTCGGGGTCGGGGGAGGGTTTCTTATGACGCCGTTACTGATCATGTTCGGCATTCCTGCAACCGTTGCTGCAGCAACAGACTCCAACCAGATTGTGGCAGCATCAACTTCAGGCACTTACGCGCACTGGAAAGTTGGAAATGTTGACTTCAAGATGGGGCTGCTGCTTCTTGCAGGAGGGCTGGTAGGCGGACTCGTCGGCGTCCAGGGGATAAAAGTCCTGCAGGCAATGGGTAATGCGGATTTTGTCATAAAAATAACCTATGTGCTGATGCTCGGCATAGTTGGAACATATATGTTTATAGAGAGTATCGCGAGCATGAGGAAAAAGAAGGTTGAGGAGGTAAAACAGGAAAAGGAATCCGGTTTTACAAGGTTTCTCAAAACACTGCCGCTGCAGACACATTTTGAAAAGTCGGGTGTTACTCACTCGATGCTGCTCCCGCTGATCTTTGGCGGCTTTGTAGGAATTCTTGCTGCAATTATGGGTGTAGGCGGCGGGTTCCTGATGGTGCCTGTTATGGTCTATATACTGAGGATGCCTATGCATGTGGTCGTTGGCACAAGTCTTTTCCAGATCCTGTTCAACTGCATAGAAGTTACGTTTCTCCAGGCTTATACGAACCACAGTGTGGACTTTATCCTTGCTGTCCTGCTTTTGCTGGGATCAACCTTTGGGGCCCAGATAGGCACTGTGTTCGGCAGAAAGCTTAAAGGCGAGCAGTTGAAAGTCTTCCTTGCAATAATAGTCCTCGTTGTTACGGTAAAAATAGTCTTTGATCTTACGCTGACCCCGTCACAACTTTTGGGACAGGCAGGAGGACACTAAAATGAAAGAGAACAGAAATCAGAAAAGGGGATTGTCCCTATTTACGGATGGAGCGAAGCGCAGTTGTAGAATAGGGACTGTCCCCGGAGCAATTCTCCTGGTGATCGGCGTAATATCTATATTCTTCGTCTTCGTAAAAAACTCATCAGCAGAATTGACTGCTACAGCGAACCATAGCCATATAAATGTGGATTTTTTTTATCATGGCAGCACCATGAGCATAAGGGGCACTTCAGACCCTGGTGTTGATCTTGTAATCAAGCTGACATCTCCGGAAGGGCATGAAGTGCTCAAGGAAAAAGGAAAGGTGGGCGGGGTTTTATGGATGAATGTTGCGACCCTTAAGCTCGATCATATCTCCGGCATGTATTTTCTCCACAGCACAAAAAAGGTGGAGGACATCCTGAGCTTGGAAGAGCAGGATAAGTACCAGATTGGTTATCCGGCTTTGCAAAGGCATGTGAATATGAGTCCTGTGGCAAATGAAGAAGAGAAGACACGGTGGTTCAATGAATTTGTAAGATTTAAAGAGGACTCAAGGGTCTACTCAACGTCGGTCGGCAAGATATCGGTCTCTCCGCAATACGGAAAAGATAATTATTATATTCTGACCGAGTGGCCGTACCAGGTGCCTCCCGGAAACTATACGGTCACAGTGTATGCGGTAAAGGACAGGAAGGTCATAGAGACAGCGCAGTCAAACATAGTAGTTGAGCAGGTCGGTTTAGTGAAAAGTCTTGCCGGCATGGCAAAAAACAATGGTGCTGTTTATGGGGCCGTATCTGTATTCGCCGCACTTGCAGCAGGTTTTGGGGTCGGCTTGGTATTCAGAAAGGGAGGAGGTGCCCACTAATGAAAAGTCAGGGGACTGTTGCTAATGACATAAGGAATGCTGATAAAACACTGCCTGCAAACACGCTTTATTCGAATATAGTCGTAGGTTTTGATGGCTCGGAATACAGCAGGGCAGCGCTTATTGAGTCCTCAAACTGGATAAAAAGACATGGCGGCAAAGCTGTCATGGTCCATGCGGTCTATTTCGATGAAGAAGAGTTTGGTAATGCGCCTGAACAGTTGGAAAAGCGCTTTGAACTCGGCAGAAAGATATGCTATCAGGAAAAAAACGCGGTATCGGATGGGCTTGGCATAGACGTTGAATCTATAATCTGTGAAGGTGAGCCGCCTGATATCATCGCCTCGATTGCCAGAGAAAAGAACGCTGACCTGATTGCTATGGGCACTCACGGCAGAAAAGGGCTGAAGAGATTGCTGATGGGCAGCGTGACCTCAGGGGTCATCGTCAACGCCTCCTGTGATGTGCTGGTGGTAAAGAAACCATGCAGTACCTGTACCGGGAAATACGGGGCTCTTCTCATCCCGTTTGATGGTTCGGAATTCAGCAGGAAGGCCCTTGTTCGCGCATGTCAGCTGGCAAAGATGGATGGCGCGGAAATTACGGTCCTCTATGTTATTCCGCGATATGAAGAAATGGTCGGTTTTTTTAAGACCTCCTCTATAAAGAACAGCCTTTTCGAGGAGGCACAAAAGATAGTTGATTCTGCCAATAAGCTCGCCTTTGCTCAAGGCGTTTCCGTAAAGGCGGTAATCGAGGAAGGCAGCGCAAGTGACAGAATCGTTGCTATTGCCGATATGCTGAAAAATGATCTTGTTATCATGGGAAGTTACGGCTGGAAGGGTGTTGACAAGGCAATTCTCGGCAGCACTGCCGAGAGGGTAATAATGAATGCAGGATGTCCTGTACTGGTTGTGAGGTGAGGAAATGAAAGGATACAGAAAGGTGCTTATCGCAGTGAACGGATCTCATGAAGTGCTTGAACACGGTTTGAAACTTGCGCAGGATGAGAGGACGTGGGTTACGGTCGTTAAAGTCATTCCTCCATTCGAAGGGGACCTTAACCTCACGGGTATTAAGAACATAGAAGATGTCTTAAACGGAGAGGCCGGGAAGATAATGGCCGGGATAAAAGAGACTGCAAAGGCCGAAGGCGCTTTGATAAAGACGAGACTTGAAGAAGGGGACATACCGCAAAAGATTGTGGAGGTTGCTGAAGAGGAAAATTGCGACATCATTATAATGGGTGCGCACAAACAGAGTTTCATTAAAAAGCTTTTGGGTTTGAATGTTGTGGAAAAGGTAATAAGTCTTGCAACGTGTCCGGTCCTTGTTGTGGGGGCTTAAAGGCCACGCCGTAATGATGGAATTGTTCGGGCTATCTGTTTACAACGGATCAGCAAATCTTAATCCAGATATTTATTTAAATAGTATTTGGCTGCATACCAGCCGACTACGCTGAAAACAAAACCCGCAAAAAGCCCTGTGCCCATTCCAACAAAGCCCCCCAGCCATCCTCCAATTATGCCAAAAATAGTCGAACTTACGGTCTTTACCATAAATTGCATGTCATTTTCCCTTTACTGACTCTACATAATTTTGGTGCAGTCCCGTCAGAATGGCTCCTTGGCCGCTTTCCTGTTGACGTCTCTATACAGGTTTCAGCGCCTGACCAATTATTATTCTTTAAGCACAAGGGCCACTGCCTCATCTGCATTATCTATAAGACGGATAATGATGTCCTTCCTGATATCATCCGTTAATTCTTCAACTTCAGCCCTGTTTTTTTCGGGCAGGATTATTGTCTCCACTCCGGCGCGTTTTGCGGCCAGCACCTTTTCCTTTACTCCTCCAACAGGAAGGACCCTGCCGGTAAGCGTTATTTCACCTGTCATTGCAACATCGCGTCTTGCCGGGGAATTTTTTAAAAGCGATACCAGTGACATTGCAATGGTAATTCCGGCAGAGGGCCCGTCTTTCTGTATCGCGCCGGAGGGTACATGTATATGAATGTCCTGGTCTTTAAAAAAGTCTTCGGGTATCCCTAATGAAGAGGCGTTGCTCCTGACATAGCTCAGGGCGGCCTGGGCGGATTCTCTCATTACATCTCCCAGTGACCCTGTAATGATGAGCTCGTTTTTCCCCTTCATCCTTGCGGCCTCAACAAAGATTATGTCGCCCCCTGTTTCAGTCCACACCAGGCCGGTTGTAACTCCGATCCTGTCCTTCCCCTCTATCACTTCAGAACGGTATTTTCGACTGCCGAGATAGTGTTCCACCAGGTCGGGGGTTATTACCAGAGGACCTGATTTGTCTTTGTCCTGGACGAATTCCTTTGCTATCTTGCGGCATATGGCGGCTATCCTTCTTTCAAGGTTTCTTATGCCGGCTTCCCTTGTGTATTCCCGGATTATTTTATATATGGCGTTGTCAGTAAATACAGGCGGCTGTTCATACAGGCCCTTGTCCTGTATCTGCCTGGGGACCAGGAAACGAGAAGCTATGACTGCCTTTTCTTCCAGGGAATATCCCGAGAAATTAATGACTTCCATCCGGTCCCTGAGAGGGGCCTGTATATTATCAATTAAATTGGCCGTCAGGATGAACATGACATTTGAAAGATCAAAAGGGACATCCAGATAATGGTCTGCAAAGCTGCGGTTCTGCTCTGTATCCAATACTTCAAGGAGGGCTGATGAGGGATCTCCCTTGAAATCACGGCCTATCTTGTCCAACTCATCGAGCATGATGACCGGATTTGCCGAACCCGCCCTTCGTATCTCTTCAATTATTCTTCCGGGCTTTGCCCCGGCATAAGTACGCCTGTGGCCCCGTATCTCAGCCTCATCCTTAATGCCTCCGAGTGACAGTCTGACGAATTTTCTTCCAAGGGCTTTAGCTATTGCCATGCCCAGAGATGTCTTCCCTGTGCCCGGAGGGCCTGTAAAGCACAGTACAGAGCTTTTTACATTTTTTGCCTGCGGTTTTTTCTCAACAGCCTGCTTTACTGTCAAGCGCACCTCATCGAGCTTGAAGGGTTTTGAAACATAATTGAACGCGCCCTTGTGCATGGCCTCAACAGCGGACTGGACTGTGGCATAGCCGGTAACCATGATGACCCTTGTGTCAGGACATTTTGCCTTTATTTTTTCAAGCACATCCATACCGTCCATACCGGGCATCTTCAGGTCTGTTATGACAACATCAAATTCTGATTCAAGGCATTTAAGTGCCTCTTCTCCGTTTGAGGCGGCGATTACAGTGTAATCTTCTTTTGAAAGGACATGAGTTAGATTTTTTCTCGCGATCTCTTCATCATCAATAACCAGTATCCGGGGTTTTCTGCCGGTCACCAGGACCTTTACAGCAAGATGTTCCAGTATCCTCTCTTTGATCTTATGCAGGCCATAGTGGTTTTCGTTCAGGATTTTTTCAGCGCTGACAAGATCAAGGTTGTCCTCGGTTTTTTTTGACCACGGCATTGAAATAAGATAGTCAATATATGTTATTCCAATGGTGTATTCGGCGGTTGCAGTGCCGGTCCTTGCAAGAGACTCAATCTCCTTATCAGCGATTAGTCGAACTTCAGGGGGCATGTCTGCAGCCGAAATGAGCTGCCGCAGTTCTTCAAGCTTTGCGTCCGGTCCTTCTTCTTCGTCTTCTTCTGATTTCTTAAAGAATTTCATTTCAATCTAATCTAACACAAAATCGGCCTGCCTGCAAAAAATGATTGTGCAATTGCATTTTGAAACATGCCCTGCTTGTTTGCATCACTTCGGATATCTCTTTAGAAATCACCATCCGCAAGGACAACTCCATAACAGCGTTGCAAAGTGCAACTCTATGCTGTTATTCAGAACATGACCTGATATGCCTGATAACCACGTTATATCAATTGGTTATGGGATGTAAAGCCATCTGGCACGATCTTTGACATATACAGTGTATCAACAAAATTCAAAACAAAGGAGATGAGGAAGATGAAAAAGCTGTTAAGGAAATTTGAGACTGCGATGATGGCTGTCGCATTTGCGGAAGAGGGAGAGTTCGAGACTGCCAGGCAGATAATGAATGAGGACAAGCCAAGAAAAACAGGTAGGCCTGACAATACCAAAAGAGTATCAGACAGGCAGGTATTAAGGGCTGAGTAACCATTAGTCTCTATTAACAGGGCGAGGTTTTGCATAAATGAACAAGCTTAAGAAGACGATGCAAAAAATTGAAAAAGCGATGATGGCTGTCTCCTTTGCAGAGGAAGGTGAGTTTGGTACTGCAAGGGAGATTATGAAAGAAGAAAGAAGGGTCTTGCTGGGCATAAGACAGGGGCTGATAGACAGGAAGACCCTTAAGTATGCCGTCAATACCTGTAAAAGGGTAGGGGCAGGGCTTGATATACTTTTTGTCTCGTCACCGGAATACAAGGACCCTGTTCTTGAGCAATTTATTTCAGAGCTGCAGAAAGACTCGATCCAGTGCAGGCTGATAAAAAAGAGCGGTTGCCTGAAACAGGAGATCATTGATTATACAAACACAAGAAAAGAAGTGCTCTTTGTTGTAATTGAATCATCGGATAATCTCGACGTTGATTGCAAAGGCAAAGGTAAAAAACTGTCCATGTCGTGGCAGAACCTGAAATGTCCGCTGGTAGTGGTGATGGAAGGAACTTAATGAGCAAGGATGAGGGATGAAGGATGAAAAGATGAAGGTTGAACAGAAAATTGGAATTTAGAATTTATTAAAAAAATGGAGGTATTATGGCAAGCAAAAGTTCAAAGAAAAAACCAATTGGCAAGATGATTATTATGGGAATTATTTCGGTGGCCCTTTATGTGGGGCTGTTTATGCAACAGGACCTTATCAACGGTTATAATGCGAGGGGCGGCTTATATGCTTTTCTACCCATTGCAACTGCATTCCTGTTCTCGTTCGTCCATGGTTCATTTACAGGCGACTTCTGGACGGTACTCGGCATAGAGGCTTCGAAGAAGAAAAAGGAGGTCAAATAACATGCACGACATAGTAAATGCAGCAGCGAATTTCATTAATCTTGATATTATGAACGTTACCTACCTCTTCCTGGTCGGTTTTGTAGGCGGCCTGGTAAGCGGGTTTATTGGTTCCGGCGGTGCCTTCGTCCTTACCCCCGGCATGATGAGCCTCGGGGTGCCTGGCCTTGTAGCGGTTGCAAGTAATATGTGCCACAAGTTTCCCAAGGCGCTTATAGGGTCAATAAAACGCGCTAAATACGGTCAGGTTGACGTAAAGCTCGGTGTTGTCCTGGGTATCTCGGCAGAAGCAGGTGTCCTTTATGGGGCACATATCCAGGAAAGCGTTAAAAAGGCCTTTGGAGACGCCGGCTCCAACCTGTATGTGAGTGTTGCCTTCGTGGTAATCCTTGCTGTTGTAGGCGGCTTTGTGCTGTTGGATGCATGGAAAACTTACAGGTCAGGAAACACTAATGCAGAAGAGAAGGCGACAAAAATAGCGCTCTGGATACAGTCTGTTAATATTCCCGGCACGATGGTTTACTTTAAGAGTCTCAACGCCAGGATTTCGGTGCTCTTCACCATACCTCTTGGTTTTGCAACCGGGATGCTTGCGGCAACTATAGCAGTCGGTGGTTTTATCGGGGTCCCCGCAATGATCTATGTGCTTGGGGCGCCAAGTCTTATGGCTTCGGCAACTGAACTGGTAATAGCGTTTGTCATGGGTTTGGGAGGTTCATTTAAGTATGCGATGAGCGGCCTTGTTGATATCCGTCTCGCCATGATTATCCTTGGTGGTTCACTCTTTGGTATACAGCTCGGCGCAATGGGCACTACTTATGTTAAGCCTTTTGTAATAAAGATGGTAATGGGAGTGATCATGGTAATCGTGCTTTTCAGCCGCGGGTTGATGGTGCCGGTCTATCTTGCACAACTCGGATTGATCGAAACCATTAGCGAAACCACTGTTAAGATACTGAAGAACACAAGTTTTGCGATCATGATATTCGCCCTGTTAATCGGCGCCTTTATAGTGCTCCGCGCTATGTGGCAGGGACGCAGAGAGGAAAGATTGGCAATGCAGCAGTCCCCGGCAGTCATTAAGTAATGCTAAGATATACAAATGGGAAGGTACAGGAAAATGCTTGTTGCGATTGATGGTTCAGAGTCCAGCCTGCACGCCTTAAAAGAATCTTTTAAGCTTGCAACAACCGAGAAGAGCTGGATAACCGCGGTATGTGTTATCCCGCCTTATGTAGGTGACCTGGACCTCGTTGGCGTGGGCAATGTTCAGCAGGCCATGAGACATCCCTGCGAAAAAGCGATTGAACGGGCAAAGGCCCTCGCAAAATCAGAACGTGCATTGATGAAGGCAGTGCTTGAAGAAGGCGCGGCCCACGAACGGATAATTGATGTTGCAGAGGCTGAAAATTGTGAACTTATAGTTATGGGCAGAAAAGGCATGAGTAAGCTCGAAAGGACCCTGGTCGGGAGTGTTACGGCCAGGGTCATCGGCTACAGCCAGATGGATGTGCTTATTGTGCCTTTACATTCCTCAATTGCCTGGAAGAAGATACTGCTCGCCACAGACGGGTCGGTCCACAGTAAGATAGCGACTGAAAGGGCCATAGACTTTGCAAGTTCATATGGCGGAGAGCTTAAGATCGTCTCAGTTGTTGATGTGCCGCCTGAGTTTTATGCCGATGCGCCTGATGCCTTTGAAGATATGATCGCCAGGGCAAAAGAGTATGTGAAAATTGCCAGGCTGCAGGCTGAAGCTGCAGGTATAAAGGCAGAGGGTTTTGTCGGGGAAGGAGAGGCATTCCATGTAATAAACAAAATCGCAAAAAACGAAAATACCGACATGATAGTAATGGGCTCCCACGGCAGGACCGGCCTGAAGAGACTCCTGATGGGCAGCGTTGCAGAGAAGGTCATAGGCTACGCGCCGTGCCCTGTACTTGTAGCCAGATTATAGTTTTTCAAACCGCAGTAATTACTTGCACCCTATATTGCAGTTTAAATACTGCATCAGCTTCAATAGCCCATTGAAAATCAAATGAAAAACATCTGGCACGTTCAGTGCATAGATAATGTTGAGGCATGGTACAACTGTCCACAGCAGCACCATGCCAAACATATTACAGGAGCATGAAAGATGAAAATATTAGTGGCATATGATGGGACCATAGATTCGAAGACCGCCCTGAAATACGGGATTGACAAGGTAAGGGAAAAAGGCGGCGAATTGCTGCTCCTTAGTGTATTTAACAGTAATTTGTTCATCCACTATGACGGCGGCTTGGGCGCTCAGGATGCTGCAAGGCGGGAACTGGCCGGGTTTGTGGAAGAGGCAAGGGCGCTGCTGTCTGAAACGGCAAGCGATATAAAGTCGAGGCTTATATTAGAGGAAGGAAATCCCGAAAAAGAGATCGTCAGATACGCAAAGGCTGAAGAGGCCGATGTAATTCTCCTGACGCCGCGTTACAAGGCAGTATTAAAAAATGCGCCTTGCCCGGTCTCGATAATCCCGGGCAATTTGCTTGTGCCCCAGGACAACAGTGAGCTTCCGGCGATAACTCTTGAGAAGATAATAAAAGAGGCGAAGGCAACCGCTTCAAAGGTCGTGCTCCTGGGAGTTGTACCTATCCATATCTACAGCAGTTCGGAAAAGCATGTGATGGAAAAGGTCAAAAAAGAGACATCGGCAGTAATGAAAAAGACAAAAAAAGCCCTTGATGAGCAGGGCATAGATGTGAAAGAGATAATGCGCTCCGGTTATCCTGATGAAGAGATATTGAAAGTTGCCGATGAATTTTCAGTCTCGATGATCATAATAACTGCCGACCGAAATACCCCCTCTGAATTAAACAAGGCCGCAAGCATAATCCTTGAGGAGACCGATTCACTAACGAGACCCGTGTTATTTGTGCCGGAATCAAATGCTCTTTAATAATTCGATGAAACAATCGTCATGTACTCACAGGCGTCAACAGTGCTGAGCATCTTCATTTTTCTGCGGGGTATAATAATAATTCTCAGTGTCAAACCAAAGTAGAAATGTCCTATTTCTACCAAAATAGAAATGTCCGGTTTTTACGCTGCAACCTTTTTCAACTGTTTGCGTAGTTTTTGCCTCTCA
>Ga0209211_10006165_pt1 | contig 17519 bp, 21 predicted proteins | sample RifGroA2_FD_183992 | JGI IMG/M metagenome (GOLD analysis project Ga0209211, IMG submission 183992) | Groundwater microbial communities from Rifle, Colorado, USA - Groundwater A2 (SPAdes) (version 2) | ecosystem: Environmental > Aquatic > Deep subsurface > Groundwater | place: Rifle, Colorado... | reverse complement strand
ACGGCTCTTCGAGTCCCAGCAGATGGCGGTAGAGTTCGACATCGCGCATGGCGCCAGCCCTCCTGACCAGATGGAGCTGGAGCCATCCTTACACCACCCGGCTACCCACTGAGAAGCCGGATGAACCTATAATAGATGCTGATGCGCCTCAAGCGTCTCGTCGATCGCGTCGCGCAGCGCCTGGGCGGGCCCCGGGTCCTCGCCCTGCCCCTGATCCGGACGCTCGCCGTGCTCGCGATCGTCACGTGGAGCCTGCTCTCGCCCACGGCGCCGCCGGGCTGGGACGCCGTCGACACGACCGTGCTCGCGTTCGTCCTCTACAGCGCGGCCGTCGAGACCGCCCTCTGGTTCCGGCCGGGGACGACGCTCGGCTGGAACGTCCCGGTCCTCCTGGTCGACCAGGCTTTCGCGCTCACCCTGATCTGGGAGACCGGCGGCGCGCGCAGCGGGCTCTACCTCGCGCTGCCGCTGATCGCGGCGCTGCACTCCTACTACTACGGCATCCGCCGCGGGATCACCGTGGCCGCGACGTCGGCCGTCGCGTACCTCGTGGTGGTCTGGCCGACGATCGAGGGCATCGAGGTCGGCAACGTGGCGATCCGCCTCGTCGTGCTCCTCGGGACCGCGGTCGGCGTCGGCGTCCTCGCCGACGTCGAGGAGCGCGAGCGGCTCAGGGTCGGCACGCTGAGCGCCGAGGCGCGGGAGCGTGAGGCGTTCATCCGCGGGGTGGTGGACAACCTGAGCGAGGGCGTGTTCGCGCTCGACCGCGCGGGGCGGATCGTCGCCTGGAACCGGGCGCTCGAGGGGCGCTACGCCGTGGAGGAGTCCGAGGTCCTCGGGCGGCACTACCTCGAGTGCTTCCCGCGGATGCACGAGGAGGCGATGGCCGAGCCGCTCGCGCGCCTGCTGCGCGGCGAGCTCGAGACGTTCGACCTCGAGGCCGTCGAGCACGAGTCGCTCCGGAAGGGGCGCGTGGTCCTGAACCTCAAGGGGAGCCTGCTGCGGGAGGGGATGCGGCCCGGGGGCGCCGTCGTCCTCGTCGAGGACATCACCGACCGGGTCGCGCTCGAGCGGTCGGCCCGCCAGGCGGAGAAGCTGGCCGCCCTGGGCACGCTGGCCGCCGGCCTGGCCCACGAGCTCAACAACCCGATCGGGATCATCTCGACGCGCGCCGAGCTGATGCTGCTCGACGCCGAGTCGGGCGGGCTCCCTGAGGGCATGCACGACGACCTGCGCGTGATCCATCGCCACGCTCAGCGCGTCGCCCGGATCACCCAGGGACTCCTGTCGTTCTCGCGCCACTCCTCCGGCGAGCGCGCCCGCGTGGACCTCAACCGCCTCGTCGACGAGACGCTGCTGCTCGTCGAGAAGCAGATCGTCCGTGACGGGATCGCGCTCACGCGCGCGCTCGCGCCGAACCTGCCGCCGATCCGGGGCGACGCCAACGCCCTGCAGCAGGTGGTCATGAACCTCCTGACCAACGCCCGCGACGCGGTGAAGGCCGGCGGCGAGATCACGGTCGAGACGACGGCGACGGGTGGGGCGCCGGCCGGCGTGCGGCTCGTCGTGCGGGACACGGGGCCGGGCATCCCACCCGAGCTGCTGACGAAGATCTTCGACCCGTTCTTCACGACCAAGGCCAACGGGACGGGGCTCGGCCTGTCGATCTCGTATGGTATCGTGCGCGAGCACCAGGGCACCGTGGACGTGCACTCGAGACCGGGCGAGGGGACGAGGTTCGTCCTGACGTTCCGGGGCGCGGAGGGGGACGCCCGGGCATGACGAGCCGCGTGCTGGTCGTGGACGATGAGCCGGACATGGTCGAGAACTGTGCCAGGATCCTCAAGAAGGCCGGGCACCAGTGCCTCACCGCGACGGACCCGCACGCGGCGCTGGCGCTCGTCGAGGCCGAGCGGCCCGACCTGCTGCTGACCGACCTCAAGATGCCCGACATGGACGGGATGGAGCTGCTCCGGCGCGCGCGCGCCGTGGATCCGGCGCTGCCGGTCATCCTGTTCACCGCGTTCGCCACGATCGAGTCCGCGGTGGCGGCGATCAAGGATGGCGCCTTCGACTATCTGCCGAAGAACTTCTCGGTGGAGCAGCTCCGGATGGCCGTCGAGCGCGGGCTCCGCCAGCGGGAGCTGGAGCTCGAGAACCGCAATCTTAGGGAGCAGCTGCAGGGCGCGCTCGGGTTCGAGAACATCATCGGCCGGAGCCCGGCGATGGCGCGCGTGTTCGAGCTCGTGCGGAAGGCCGCGCGCTCCGACGCCAACATCCTGGTGCGCGGCGAGTCCGGGACCGGCAAGGAGCTGGTCGCTCGCGCCGTCCACGCGAACAGCCCGCGGGCCGCCCAGCCCTTCGTTCCGGTGGACTGCGCCTCGCTGCCCGAGCAGCTGCTCGAGTCCGAGCTGTTCGGCCACGAGAAGGGCGCGTTCACCGGCGCCGTGAAGTCCAAGCGCGGTCTCATGGAGGTCGCCGACCGCGGGACGCTGTTCCTCGACGAGATCGCGGAGATGCCGCTCCCGCTCCAGGTCAAGCTCCTGCGCGCCCTCCAGGAGCGCCAGCTCCGGCGCGTCGGCGGCACGTCGCTGGTCGACGTCGACGTCCGGGTCGTGTCGGCCACCAACCGTGACCTGCGCGACGCCGTCACGCGGGGCCAGTTCCGCGAGGAGCTCTACTACCGCGTCGACGTCATCGAGATCCAGCTCCCGCCGCTCCGGGAGCGCGCGGGGGACGTGCGCCTGCTGGCCCACGTCTTCCTCAAGCGGTACGGGCAGGAGCGGGTGCGCGCCTTCGACGAAGTCGCGCTCGAGGCGCTCGAGGCGTACGCCTGGCCGGGCAATGTGCGCGAGCTGCAGAACGTCGTCGAGCGGGCCTGCGCGCTCGCCGACCACGAGCGCATCACGCGCGCCGACCTGCCCGAGTACCTCGTCCGCGACGGCCGGCCGGTGCTCGCGGGGCCCGTGGCGCCGCCGCCGGGACTGCCCGCCGTGGCCGAGACGGACCTGCCGCTCAAGGAGGCCAAGGAGAAGTGGATGCAGGTGCTCGAGGCGTCCTACCTGCGGGATCTCCTCGAGCGGCACGGCGGCAACATCTCGGCGGCCGCCAAGGCGGCCGGCATCGACCGCAAGACCTTCCACCGCCTCATCAACAAGTACCAGATCCGCGGCTAGCCCCGCGCCCTCGGGGCGGCGGTGTCCCACAGGGGCTGCCCGGCCCCACGCGAGCCCCGGGCGCCGTCGTCCAACTGGCTGTTTTCGTTCGGCTGCTCGCTCTGGCATTCCGGTTGCTCCTTCTCGAAGTCGTGCAGTGACCCCGAGCCGAGGAGGCCGTCATGACGTTCAAGAAGATCCTGGTGCCCCTGGACGGGTCGAGGCTCGCCGAAGCGGCCCTCTGGCAGGCCGTGGACCTCGGGGGCGCCGCCGGCGTGGCCTACAGCCTGCTCCGCGCCGCCGAGGCGCACACGCTGCCCGGGGCCGATCCCGTGGAGGCGCAGGTGAGCGCGGTGCGCGAGGCCGAGGAGTACCTCGAGGGCGTCGCCCGGCGCCTGAGGGAGCGCGGCGTCAGCGCCGTCGAGACGCACGTCTGGTACGGCGCGCCGGCGGGCGCCATCGCGGAGGCCGCGAAGGTGCAGAAGGTCGACCTGATCGTGATGTCCACGCACGGGCGGAGCGGCCTCGGGCGCCTGATCCTCGGCAGCGTGGCCGAGTCGGTGCTGCGGGGCACGACGACGCCCATCCTGGTCGTGCGCGCCGAGGGCGCCCCGGTCGAGGCCCCGCTGGCCGCGCGGCCCGCGAAGGAGGCTGCCCGTGTATAAGCGCGTGACCGTGCCGCTCGACGGCTCGATGGTGGCCGAGGGGATCATCCCGTTCATGCTGGAGATCGCCGGGCCGCTCGACATGGAGATCGTGCTGCTCCGCGTCCTCGTGCCGGTCCCGCCCACCGTCATCGAGGGCTCGCGGCACATCGAGGTCGAGGACGTCGAGCGGCGCCGCGCCGAGGCCGAGGCGTACCTGGCGCCGATCGCCGCCGAGCTCCGCACCAAGGGCGTGCGGATCCGGACGATGGTGCGCCGCGGCGAGCCGGCCGCCGAGATCATCGCCGGGGCCCGCGAGGCGGGCTCCGACCTGATCGCGATGACGACCCACGGGCGCAGCGGGCTCGGCCGGCTGCTGTTCGGCTCGATCGCCGAGGCCGTGCTCCGCCACTCCGACATCCCGGTGTTCCTCATGCGCCAGACCGAGGCGCAGGTGGCCGCGCGCGCGGCGTGGGAGGCCGTCCGATGAGCCGGCGGGTCGTGCATCCGACCGACTTCTCGGCCGCCTCGGGCGCGGCCTTCAAGAAGGCCGTCGAGATGGCGAAGGCCGGCCGGGGCGAGCTGCTGCTCGTCCACGTCCTGAGTCCGGTGATGCCCGTGCCCGGCGACGGCTACATCTCGCCGAAGGTCTACGACGAGATCGCGGCGTCGACGCGGGCCTGGGCCGGAAAGCAGCTCGACCGGCTGCTCCGGAAGGCCAAGGCCGCGGGCGCGCGCGCCAAGGGCGTGCTGCTCGAGGGGGTGCCGCACGAGCAGATCGTCCGCTTCGCCAGGTCCAGGCGGGCCGCCGTCGTGGTGATGGGGACGCACGGGCGCTCGGGGCTGGCGAAGCTCTTCCTCGGCAGCGTCGCCGGCCGTGTCGTGACCGCCGCGCCGTGTCCGGTGCTGACGGTCCGGGGCCGGTGAGCCCACGGTGATCGGGCGCGAGGCGCTCGCGCGATACCTGGCGAGCGTCTTCCGCGCGCCGGTCGAGATCCTCGCGCTCGAGCCGCTCAAGGGCGCGGCGGGCGGCGGGACCGACCCCAAGGGCTTCGGCTACGGCGTGCCGTTCGGCGTCGAGTGCGCCGTCGCCGGCGAGGTCCGCGCGCTCGTCGTCTCGCGCACCCGACCCGCGCAGGGCTTCGGCCACGACTACGCCGCCGACCGCGCGTGGCAGGCGCTCCACGGGCACGTGGCGTACAACACGTTCCCGCGCCACGTGCGCAGCCTCGACGTCGGGCTCGTGCGCGCCTCCGGCGAGCTCGCGTCGGTCGCCGACGCCAGCGAGTTCTTCCAGCTCGTCGAGCGGGCGGAGGGCCGGCTCTACTGGCTCGACCTGGACCGGCTGCTCACGGGCCCGCCGCGCGACCTGGACTCGGCGCGCGCCGACGCGCTCGCGCGCTTCCTGGCCGAGGCGCACGCCGTCAAGCGCGACGAGCCGACGCTCTATCACCGCCGCGTCCGCGAGCTGGTCGCCCACGGCGAGTGCCTCATGGGGATCCTCGACAGCTACCCGCACCCGTACCCGCTGCTGCCCGCGGCGGCGTGCGCGGCCCTCGAGCGCGCCGCCGTGACGTGGCGGTGGCGGATCCGCGGACGGGTCCATCGTCTCTCGCGCGTGCACGGCGACTTCCACCCGTGGAACATCCTGTTCCGCGAGGGCGTGGACTTCTCGCTGCTCGACCGGAGCCGCGGCGAGTGGGGCGAGCCGGCGGACGACGTCGCCGGGCTCGCCGTCAACTACCTCTTCTTCGGCCTCCGGAAGGGCGCCGCGACGGACCCGGCGGTCGTCGCCGAACCGTTCCACGCGCTGTTCCGCACGTTCCTCGACGCCTATCTCGGCGCCTCCCGCGACGCGGAGCTCCTGGAGGTGCTGCCGCCCTTCCTCGCCTTCCGCGCGCTCGTCATCGCCCACCCGCGCTGGTACCCGGCGCTCGCGCCCGCGACGCGGGAGGCCCTGATCCGGCTCGCGATGCGCCTGCTCGAGGGCGGCGCGCTCCGCCCCGGCGCGGTGCCCGCCCTCCTCCGGGAGGCGCCGTGACCTGGGCGATCTGGATCACGGGCCTGCCGGGCAGCGGCAAGTCGGCGCTCGCCCGCGGCGCGACGGCGGCGTTGCGCGAGCGCGGCGTGCCCGTCGTGCACCTCGAGCTCGACGTGATCCGCAAGACGCTGACGCCGACGCCGACCTACTCGGAGACCGAGCGCGACGTCGTCTACCGCGCCCTCGTCTCCATGGCGACGGCGCTGACCGACGCCGGCGTGCCCGTGATCATCGACGCGACGGCGCACCGGCGCGCCTGGCGGGAGCTCGCGCGGGCCTCGATCGCGCGCTTCGCCGAGGTCCAACTCGAGTGCCCCCTCGAGGTCTGCCGGCGCCGGGAGGCGCAGCGGACGGGCGGCCACGCGCCGCGCGGCATCTACGCGCGCGCGGGCGCGCCCGGCGCCCGCGTGCCGGGCGTCGACGTGCCGTACGAGCCCTCGTTCGCGCCGGAGCGGGTGATCGACACGGCGCGACGGGACGTGGCGGCGTCGGTGCACCAGATCGTCTCGCTGGCCCAGCGCCTCGGCGGCGACGCGGGCGCGGGCGCGGGACCGTGGATCCCGGGCGGCGGCTGGGCGATCTGGATCACCGGCCTGCCGGGGAGCGGCAAGACCACGCTCGCCTCCGCGGTCGCGGGAGCGCTGGCGGGGCACGGCGTGCCGGTCCGCGTGCTCGACCTCTGCGCGCTGCGCGCGTTCGTCCTGAACGAACGGCCGGAGTCGGACGCCACGCGGGAGATCGTCCACCGGGCGCTGGCCTGTACGGCGAAGCTCCTGACCGACGCCGGCGTCGCGGTCATCGTGGACGCCACCGCGTCGCGACGCGCCTGGCGCGAGATGGCGCGGGCGCTGATCGGCCGCTTCGCCGAGGTGCAGCTCCTGTGCGCGCGGGAGGTCTGCGTGGAGCGAGAGCGTGCCGTGCGCTGGCGGCTCGGCGGAGGGCGCCCCGGGTCCCCCCCGCGCGCCGTCGCGCCGCCGGAGATCGCGGTCGACTACGAGCCGTCGCTCTCCCCCGACCTCACGCTGCACACCGACCTCCAGGACCTCGGGAGCGCCGCGGAGGAGATTCTCCGCCTGGCGCGTCGCCTGCATCGCACCGCCGCCGTCGGCGAGCACCATTCATAGGAGGACGAGGAAGGCCATGCGAATCCAGGACATCATGACGATCAGCTGCATCACCGCGCCGCCGCAGATGCCCGTGCTCGAGGCGCGCCAGATGATGCTCGAGAAGCGCATCCGCCACCTGCTCGTGACCGAGGGCACCAAGCTCGTGGGCATCGTCACGGACCGGGACGTCCGGCTCAACCTGCCGTCGCCCGCGACCAGCCTGTCGGTGTGGGAGATCAACTACCTACTCGCCCGGATGACGCTGGCCAACGTCATGTCGAAGAGCGTGGTGACGATCAGCCCGGCCCAGGACGCGCGCGAGGCGGCGCAGCTCATGCTCGACCGCAAGATCGGCGCGCTCCCGGTGGTGGGCAACGGCCAGCAGCTGGTCGGGATCATCACCGAGACCGACCTGCTGCGCGCGTTCGTGAAGGCAGGGTAGGGGCCGGGCACGCCGTGCCGGACCGGCGGGTGCTCGTCGTGGACGACGAGCCCGACTTCCAGATGACGTACGTGCGGCTGCTCCGGCGCCGGGGCCTCCGCGCCATCGCGACCGGCAGCCGGCACGAGGGGCTCACGCTGATCGAGCGGGAGCCGCTCGTGCTGGTGATCGCGGATCTCCGTCTGCCCGACGGCGACGGCCTGGACGTGGTGCGCGCCGCGCGCCGGGCGCCGACGCCCTTGCCGACGATCGTGATCTCCGGCTTCGGCTCCGAGGCGAGTCGGCTCGCGGCGATGAGCGCCGGGGCGTCGGCCTACCTCGCCAAGCCGTTCGGCACGGCCGAGTTCACCGCGCTGGTCGACCGGATGCTCGACCCCTCGGGCGCGGGCGGAGGGGGCGTCGCGTGAGCAAGGAGGCGGACCTGACGCGCACCGAGCTCTGGAACGAGCGCACGGTCGCCTGGTACGAGCGCGCGAACGCGCGGAGCAACTATGCCCGGAAGGTCCTCGACGCGATCGCCGATCTCCTCGCGGACTGCGCCACGGCGCTCGACGTCGGGGCGGGCTTCGGAGCGCTGGCGCTGCCGCTCGCGCGCCGGCTCGCGCGCGTCACGGCGGTCGAGCCGACGCCGGCGATGGTCGCGGCGCTCCGGCGCGCCGCGGCGCGGGAGGGGCTCCGGAACCTCACGGTGCACCAGGCCGCGTGGGGCGCCGTGGAGGTCGCCCCCCACGATCTCGTCGTGTGCGCCCACGTGAGCCACCTCCTCGGGCCCGGCTCGCCGTTCCTCGCCGCCGCCGGCAGGCTCGCGGAGCGGGGCGTCGTGCTGGTGCGGGACCTGCCGGGCGGGCAGGACAAGTTCTTCTTCAGCGAGCTCTACCCGATCCTCCTCGGGCGCCCGTACGTCCACCCGTGCGACGCGCGCGACACCGTGGGCGAGCTCACGCGGCTGGGGATCGCGCCCGCCACGACGCCGATCGAGTACGACTCCGACCAGCCGTTTGACTCGCTCGAGGAAGCGTGCGACTTCTGGGTCGAGTACATGCGGCTCGAGGCCGCGGGGGCCCGTGACTTCCTCCGCGAGTTCCTCGCCGCGCGCCTCACGCGCGAGGGCGACCGGTGGGTCGCGCCGTTCCGGAAGCGGGCGCTGGTCATCCACTGGCGGACGCGCGCCGCAGGAGGTAAGTGATCATGACGGACCGGAGCGAGGCGTGTCCCTTCCTGACCCCCGTGACGGCCGACCGGCTGTGGCTCTACCCGACCGGCGCCTTCTGCCGCCGTCCGGGCCAGCGCATCCGCGTGCCCGCGGCGGCGACGCGCGCCTCGGTGTGCGAGACGCGCGCCCACGTCGCGTGCGAGGGCTATCGCGAGGGGGCCGGTCTCCCGTCCGGCCCGGCGCCCCGGCGAGCCTGAGCCGCTCGGCCCACTCCCCTAGTGCGCGACCGGGGACGCTGGGGCGACGGCGCCACGGTGAGGTGCACCGCCGCCCCGCCGGCGCGCCGCGCGCGACGGCGAGCACACGGATTCCGCGGACTTGCCCGCGACGCGCGCGCGGCACATCGCTTGCACCCGCTTGCGACGCTCAGGGAGAGTCATGACCACCGTTCCGTGGCGCGCCGCCGCCGCACAAGCGCAGCAGGAGTCTTCGCTCGTGACGTGCCCGTTCCTGGCCTCGGTCGGCGGCCGGCCCGAGAGAACCTATCCCCACGGGGTCCAGTGCGCGCTCCGCCGCGGCCCCGCCCGGGCGCCCTCGACCGACGAGCTCGTGTGGTTCTGCACGAACGGCCACCACCACGCCTGCACGACCTATCGACGCTGGAGACGGACAGGAGGAGTGTAATGGCAACGAAAGACAGCCTCACGATCGTCGACAACCGCACGGGCAAGTCGTACGAGGTTCCGATCAGCGACGGGAGCATCAAGGCCATGGATCTCCGCCAGATCCGCACCGGCCCGGAGGACTTCGGGCTCCTCTCCTATGACCCCGCGTTCACGAACACGGCGTCCACCCGGAGCAAGGTCACGTTCATCGACGGTGACAAGGGCATCCTCTGGTACCGGGGGTACCCGATCGAGCAGCTCGCCGAGAAGACCACGTTCCTCGAGGTCGCGTACCTCATCCTGCAGGGCGAGCTGCCGACGCAGAAGCAGCTCGACGAGTGGACGTGGCAGGTCACCCACCACACGTGGGTGCACGAGAACGTCAAGAAGTTCATGGACGGCTTCCACCACGACGCCCACCCCATGGGCATGTTCATCTCGACGGTCGCCGCCCTCTCCACCTTCTATCCCGACGCGAAGGTGAACGCCGACAAGGGCCGGCGGGACCTGCAGATCCTCCGGCTCGTCGCGAAGGTGCCGACGATCGCGGCCTTCGCGTTCCGCCACATCCTCGGGCAGGCCTACGCGTATCCCGACAACGACCTCTCGTACGTCGGCAACTTCCTCAACATGCTCTTCAAGACCACCGAGCTGAAGTACAAGCCCGAGCCGGCGATCGAGCGGGCCCTGGACGTCCTCTTCATCCTGCACGCCGACCACGAGCAGAACTGCTCGGCCAACGCCATGCGCGCCATCGGGTCCTCCGAGGTCGATCCGTACTCGGCGCTCGCCGGCGCCGCGGCCGCCCTCTACGGGCCGCTCCACGGGGGCGCGAACGAGGCGGTGCTCCGGATGCTGCGCTCGATCGGCTCGAACGCGCGGATCCCGGAGTTCATCCGGCAGGTGAAGGGCGGCGAGGCGAAGCTGATGGGCTTCGGTCACCGCGTGTACAAGAACTACGACCCGCGCGCCAAGATCATCAAGAAGATGGCCGACGAGGTGTTCGCGGTCACCCGGCCGAGCCCGCTCATCGGGATCGCGCGCGAGCTCGAGAAGATCGCCCTCGAGGACGAGTACTTCGTCAGCCGCAAGCTCTATCCGAACGTCGACTTCTACTCGGGGATGATCTACGAGGCGCTCGGGTTCCCGGTGGAGATGTTCCCCGTGCTCTTCGCGATTCCGCGCACCACCGGCTGGCTCGCCCAGTGGCAGGAGATGCGGGACGATCCCGAGCAGAAGATCGCGCGGCCCCGGCAGCTCTACACGGGGTACACGCAGCGTGACGTCGTGCCGATGGGCAAGCGGGGGTGAGGGCGGAGCACAGGTTCGAGCGGGCGCCGGCGCGCGTCTACTGGGAGCTGACGCGCGCCTGTGACCTCGCGTGCCGCCATTGCCGCGCCGAGGCGCTCTCCGAGCGTGAGCCGGACGAGCTGACCACCGAGGAGTGCCGGCGCGTCCTCGGCCGGCTCGCCGCGGCCGGGCCGCCGCTCCCGCACGTGGTCTTCACGGGCGGCGACCCGCTCAAGCGCCCCGACCTGCTCGAGCTGGTGCGCTCGGCGGTCGGGCTCGGGCTCGGGGCCTCCGTGGCCCCGAGCGCCACCCACGCGCTCAGCGCGGAGGCGGTCGACGCGCTCAAGGCCGCCGGCGTCGGGGCGATGTCGCTCTCGCTCGACGGCTCGAGCGCCGCGCGCCACGACGGGATCCGCGGCGTGCCCGGCTGCTTCGACGAGACGCTCGCGGCGGCCCGCCGCATCACCGGGGCGGGGATCCCGCTCCAGGTCAACACGCTCGTGACCGCCGAGACCGAGCCCGACCTGGAGGCGACCGCCGGCGTCGTCGCGGGCCTCGGGGCGGCCCGCTGGAGCCTCTTCTTCCTGATCTCGGTCGGCCGCGGCCGCACGCTCACGCCGCTCGGGGCGCACGCGTGCGAGACGACGCTCGAGTGGCTGGCCGGCCGCGCGCGGGCCTGGCCGTTCGTGGTGACGACGACCGAGGCGCCCCACTACCGGCGCGTCCTGATCGAGTCCATGCGGCGGGCCGGCGCGAGCGCGCGCCAGATCACGTCGAGCCCGCTGGCGCGCAGCTTCGGCTTCCGCGACGGCAACGGGATCATGTTCATCGCCTCGAACGGCGCCGTGACGCCCTCGGGTTTCCTGCCCCTGGCCGCGGGCAACGCCCGGGAGGAGGACGTCCTCGAGATCTACCGCGGGGCGCCGCTCTTCCGGCGGCTCCGCGAGCCGGACAGCTTTCACGGCCGCTGCGGGATCTGCCCCTTCCGGACGCTGTGCGGCGGCTCCCGCGCCCGCGCCTTCGCGGCGACGGGCGACGTGCTGGGCGAGGACCCGCTCTGCGCGTACGAGCCCCCTCGCGTCGCCTGACGCTCGGCTTCTGGTAGGTCTGCCGCCCGGCTGTCCATCCCTCCGGGCTTTGTGTCAAGCTCGGCGGGGGGACAGGTGCTACCTGATTTTCACCTCGCTCGCCCGATCACTAACCCAACTTCCGCAGTTCGGTGACGAGACGGCGCGGGCCGGCGGTCGCGCCGTTCGTATCTCCCGTAGCCGTCGCCCGCCGCTGTCCGAAATGGCGATGTAGTGCCGACCAACTTCGTTGACTTCGCGGGCTGCCGTGACGGATAGGCTAGGCAATGTACCTCCGTCATACGACGCGGCGGAAGGACGGCAAGGTCCATCGGTACTGGCGGCTGGTCCGCTCCGTCCGCGTCGGCCGCAAGGTCGTCCAGCAGACCGTCGCACACCTTGGAGAACTCGATGCAGCCGGGCGGGCGCGTGCGCAGGCCCTGGCGCGCGCGATCACCGGCGACCGGGAGCAGCCCGATCTCTTCACCGTCGACGCGGCCGACGAGGCGATTCCGGTGCGGCTCAAGCAAATTCGCCTCGAACGCGGCCGCACCTTCGGCGACGTGTGGCTGGGCTGGACCCTGTGGCGAGCCCTGCGGTTGGACGAGTTGCTGGAACGGCTCCTGCCTGAGGGCCGGGAAGCCGTGCCCTGGGCCACGATGGCCGCCGTGCTGGTGCTCGCGCGGCTGAGCGAGCCGTCGAGTGAGCTGCACATCGCCGAGACGTGGTATCGCGGCACCGCGCTGGAGGACCTGCTCGCGTTGCCCGCGCCGGTCGTCAATGACGATCGGCTCTATCGGGCCCTCGATCGGCTGCTCCCGCACAAGCTCGCCCTCGAGCAGCATCTCGTCGCGCGGCTCGGCGCGCTGTTCGCCCTCGACTACGACCTGCTCCTCTACGACGTGACCAGCGTGTACTTCGAGGGGCTGGCCGAGGCCAACCCGCTGGCCCAGCGCGGCCACAGCCGCGATCATCGGCCGGACTGCAAGCAGGTGTGCCTGGCCCTGGTCGTCACGCGCGAAGGGATGCCGCTGGGCTACGAGGTCTTCGCCGGCAATCGCACCGGCGTGACGACCGTCGAGGAGATCGTCGAGGCCGTGGAAGCCCGCTACGGCGTGGCCCAGCGGATCTGGGTCATGGACCGGGGCATGACGAGCGAGGACAATCTCCAGTGGCTCCGCGAGACGGGCCGGCGGTATCTCGTCGGGACCCCCAAAGAGTGAACTGCGGAAATGGGCGCGCGCGATTGCCGACGCGCGGGACTGGCAGGCGGTGCGCGACGGCATCGAGGCCAAGCAGGGTGTGGGGCCCGACGGGGTGGAGACCTTCGTGCTCATTCGCTCCGTGGAACGGCGCGAGAAAGAGCGCGCGATGCACGAGCGCTTCGCGCGGCGGATTGAAGCGCGCTTGACCCGGCTGGAGCGGCGCCTGCAGCATGCCCGCCGGCCGCTGGACGTGCGCCGCTTGGAGCGTCAGGTCGGGCGCCTGCTCGAGCGCAACGGAATGTGTCAACGACTTTGAGACACCGTGGGCACGCATTTACTGTCGAACCCCGGACGTGAGGGCCGCGAGGCCGACGGCCGTGGCCTCGTTTTGGGGGGTATCAAGATGGCGGCCCCCCTCGAGATCGTCGATCGTGGAGCCGCTGAGACGCTGGTCTTGAAGCGGAGAGCCGGTGGCGTCCGTGATTCGCGGTTCCGGCCGGACGTTCGGCGCCGGCGGGTTGATCCAGACGGCCTCGGATACCGCAGGCGGCTCGGGCGGCCGGCGCACGAAGCGCTCGGGATGGGCGGCATAGGCCGCCGTGAGGACCTGCCGGCGCGCGGTGCGGACGAGCTCGACCTGCCCGTAGTGCACCATCGCCGGGGTGAGCCAGCCGATGCCGCCGTGGCGATGCGCGGTGTTGTACCAGGTGAAGAACGGGTGGCAGAAGGCGCGAGCATCTTCGGCGCTGCCAAAGCGGTCCGGAAACTCCGGCCGGGACTTGAGGGTCTTGAACTGCGCCTCCGAAAACGGGTTGTCGTTGGAGACGTGTGGCCGGCTGTGGGTGCGGGTGATGCCGAGATCGGCCAGGAGCAGGGCCACCGCCTTCGAGGTCATCGACGTCCCGCGATCGGCGTGGACGGTCAGCTGCCCGGGGCTGATGCCCTGCGTCTCGCAGGTCGCCGCGATCAGCCGCTCGGCCAGGCGGGCGCTCTCGGCGTGCGCGATCATCCACCCGACGACGTAGCGACTGAAGATGTCGAGGATCACGTAGAGGTAGTAGTACGTCCACTTCACCGGGCCGCGCAGCTTGGTGATGTCCCAGGACCAGACCTCGTTGGGGCCGGTGGCCAGCAGCTCGGGCCGCGGGGCCACGTGGCGGAGCTGGTGGCGCCGTTCCTTGACCTCGTGGGCGGCGGCCAAGAGCCGATACATCGTGCGCGGCGAGCAGAGGTACTGGCCCTCGTCGAGCAACGTGGCGTAGATCTCCCGGGGAGCGTGGTCGACGAAGCGGGGGCTGTGCAACTGCGTCACGACGGCCGCGTGCTCCCCCGGCGTCAGCGCCCGCCGTGGCCGCGGGCGCGGCCGCGCGATCGCCGGTGGCCGGCGGCGCCGGTAGACCGTGGCGCGGCTGACGCTCAGCGCCTCACACGCCGGTCGCCAGCCGACCTGCGGAGCCAAGGCGGTCACGGCGCTCAGCCGATGCTCCCGGCCTCGCCGGGCGTCGGGGCCGAGAGGCCCAAGATCTCGGAGAGTTTTTTTTGAGCCTCGATGATGGCTTCGGCTTGGTGGAGCCGCCGCGCCAGCCGCGCGTTGTCCCGCTGCAGCTCGGCCACCCGGCGGGCCAGCGGCGACACCGGCGCCGTCGGCCGGCCGCGCTTCTTCGGAGCCAAGGCGACCAGCGCGCCCTGCTCGCGCTGCCGGCGCCAGGTCGTCAGGTGCGAGGAGTACAGCCCCTCACGCCGCAGCAGGGCGCCGAGCTCGCCGACCCCGGCGCACTGGTCGGCCTGCCGCAAGACCTGCAGCTTGTACTCGGCGGTGAATCGGCGCCGCACTGCCCGCTCCGGAACCTCGGGATCGGGGACGACCGGCGGGGGGACCACGCGCAGCGGCGCCGCCGCGCCGCTCACCACCGCGGGGCTCGGGGCATCGGCTCTCTCCTCTCGGCCGGCCGGGGCCGGCCGCCGCACGGCCTTCGACTTCTTGGTGGTCGCCATGACTGCGACACCTCTCTCCGCCCTTCTACAGTAATTTCGGGAGAGCTCGGTGTCTCATCGTCATTGGCACAAAGGGCAACCAGCGGGCGGCGGGCCGCTACGTCATCGAGTTCGTCCCGGATCCGAGGCGCCCGGCCGGCGTGCGCCTGCAGTGGACGGCGCGCCCGGAATGGGATGACTGGGCGCGCTGGAGCGAAGGCTGCTACGTGCTGCGCACCAACGTGACCGACTGGAGTCCGGACGAGCTGTGGCGGACGTACATCCAACTCACCGACGCCGAAGCCGCGTTTCGGATCCAGAAGAGCGAGCTGGCGATTCGCCCGGTGTGGCATCAGCGCGAGGACCGCGTCCAGGCGCACATCCTCGTCTGCTTCCTCGCGTACGTCCTATGGAAGACGCTCGAACAGTGGCAGGGTCGCGCGGGGCTCGGCCGGAGTCCCCGGACGATCCTCGCCGAGCTCCGGCGCATTCAGAGCACCGACGTCGTCCTGCCGACCGAGGACGGTCGCGAACTCCGCCTGCGGTGCGTGGTGCGCCCGGACGCCGAGCAGGCCGCGCTCCTCGACCGCCTCGGCCTCGACCTTCCCGAACGCCTCAGGCTCCGGTCGCCAGCCCTCGAACGCGCGTCAGTGTAGTGCCGACTTTTTGGCTAAGTGCCCGAAACTACGACCCTGACCCCCTCGAACTGCGGAAGTTGGGCTAACTGGCGCGCCCAGCACCGATCGTGCGCGCACGGCAACCCCAGGCCGAGGGCGCGGGGGTTGCCTTGACAGCTCTCGCAGGTGCGCGAGGGAAGATCGGCTCAGCGTGGCTCAGTGTCGTTAAGGGCTTGCCGGCGGCGACCGTCGTTGGCTGTCTTGGATCTCGAGTCTAAGTTGCTGCAAGAGGCCTCTGGCCTTCTCCACGGTCGCGGTATCGTGGCCGACGAATCGAATGTCCACCTTTCGTACCGACCGAGGGCGTAACCTGGAATCCAGGCATAGTTCCAGAACCAGATCGGCGACTCGCCGATTGGGGCCCTGGAGAAAAGTGGTTCTGAATGCATACGATTTGAAGACACAGTCGGAGGTGCGCCAGAGATCGGGTGTCGCGGACTCCATGTACACGTTGGTGAAGTTCGTCGCGGTGGTCGCAATTGCGTCAAATCGATCCGGGTAGCCGAAGGTCTCGTACAGGAGCCTGAAGAAGACTCTCACAATCCTCTTGTCTTTCTCAGCTTCCCCCTTAGGGACACGGTCCTCGAAGTAGTTGAACAGCGCGGTCAGCCGGTCGAGGTTTCCGCTCTTCAGGCTCTCTAGAATGGCCCCGACACGAAGCGTCTCGGCCGCGAAGGACGGCCACGCCACCGCACATAGCGTAGAGGATATGACCACCGCAAGAAGTCGAGTTGCTGCCTTAGGCGCCAGTCTGCGCAAATGCCCTTGCGAGTAGCCGCCGCTCAAGTCTCGGCGGTCGGTGTGACCTACTTCCCACACAATTACCGTCCTTCGTTATTACCTTCCCAGGGTCATTCGACGCTGGTTCTTCTCAGGGGCATGGCGGTCGAGAGGCGTTACATAGTCCTCGGGCGAGCGCGAGAAGGCTGGACCGATCCCCGTGATCCAGCAGTAGGCGCGAGTCGGTGTCCGCATCGATGGGCGGAGGTAGGACAGTGCCGTGAACACAGAACCCTCCATGTCACGCCCATGCGCCTTCCAAGTCCAGCCGACGGCAAGCTTCTTGTAACTCAGGAGGTCATCCCAGCGAATTGCGTCGGTCCTGGTAACAAACCACAGGTGCAGCGTCGTGTCGTCCGAAGTCCCCTTGTAGGGCAGCATGATCATCAAGAAGAAACCAAGAGAGACCGTGATGGCTCCCACGACGACTCCCGCGAATGCGACGGGATCACTGTACCGATAGAGGACAAGAGCAGAAGCGATGATCACGGCGCCGCCAGCCGCGAAGAAAGCGGCGGACAGCGCCCCTTGGAACGTCCTAGTCCCAAACACGCTCACGCGGTGTCCGCTCAGGGCTTTCGACCTCCGAGTCGTGGGGGCATGTTCGCACGCGTCGCTGGAGGCTGCTCGCGCGAGCAAAATGCGATACACCATACCCAGGTCTGCGTCACCTCGCCGCTCAAGGTAAAGCCCTCGCCACCCGGTAACCCTACGCCCACCCCACCAGTGGCCCCAACGTAACCTCGGCCTTTGACAAACTCTGCCTGCCCCGCGATCCCCGTTCCATAGGGCCCTCCGGGGGCTTGAACGGATAGGCTAGTCACACCTCCGGTTCCCCGAAGTTGTTGGATCGTGGCAGCCGTGGTCCCTTGGAGTTGGAGGACAGCTGAGCCGCTCGCGATTGCACTACTACCGGCCCCTCCGCCTCCCACGGTGAGGGCGAAGCCGACCTGTCCAGAGGTGTCGACAACGATAGCTGCGGTGACACTACCAGCGGCCCCACCCGATGCACCGGCGATCTGCACACCGGCGCCTCCGGTGGCGAGTCCGAAGGGGTCGTTGTTGGAGATGGGATTGTTGCCGACGTAGACGTAGTAGTTCGGAAACCCCGCGGCGAGCCCGAAGGGATCCTCGCCGAGGAACCGATCGAGAGCGGGGCCGTAGTACCGAGCCCGGTAGTAGTACAGGCCGGCTGTTAGCGCCCACGCTTTTTGACATCTCCCTGCTCGACTTCTTTGTCACGGGATGAGCATGGGGCGCATTCGATGCGCCCCAGCGCGAGTACGGTTCTCTACTGCTCCTGATCCCGCCGACGGGTCG
>Ga0209211_10006164_pt1 | contig 17520 bp, 12 predicted proteins | sample RifGroA2_FD_183992 | JGI IMG/M metagenome (GOLD analysis project Ga0209211, IMG submission 183992) | Groundwater microbial communities from Rifle, Colorado, USA - Groundwater A2 (SPAdes) (version 2) | ecosystem: Environmental > Aquatic > Deep subsurface > Groundwater | place: Rifle, Colorado... | reverse complement strand
CCGCCGACTCTCCCCGCTGGCCGTCATCGCCGTCGGTCCCGCCAGTCTTAACTTTAATCAAAAAAGCTGTCGGCCGAATCATTTCACTAGTCCCCCGCCGGTTCCCGATTAAGCGCCTTCCTGTCAAGCTTAACAAGCTTGGCGTCTGGGTCGCTATAATTATTTTCCTAGCCGTTTTCGGGACAATTACCGCCGCCAAACGGCTCCCCAAAGCCACCCTCCGGTTAACTTTCCAAAGCCAAACTCTAAATCATAAAGCCAGGGTCACCGTTGATCCTGCCGCCGACGAGGTCAATCCCGACACCGCCGTCTTACCGGCCTCCCAGGTAACCGTCACTAAATCCGGTCAAAAAACTGCCAATACTACCGGAAAAAAGACCGTCGGCGACAAAGCCAAAGGCGAAGTTACTATCTTCAACCGCCGCACCGACGGCGGCAAAACATTTTCTGCCGGCACGGTTATCTCCGCCGACAAATTAGAATTTACTCTGGATTCCGAAGTCCAGGTCGCTTCCGCTTCCGCCGGCGCCGATTATTCCATCGTTCCCGGAAAAGCCAAAATTACAGTCACTGCCCGCAATTTCGGCCCCGAATCCAACCTGGCCGCCGGCAGCGAATTTCAAATCAATACTTTCAGTAAATCTACTTACGTCGCCAAAAATGATCTGGAGCTTTCCGGCGGCACCAAGCGCGACATTCAAGTCGCCGGCGCCAAAGATTTATCCGACATTAAAAAAGCGCTGCTGGACGAACTTAAATCGCAAGCCAAAAACGACATTGAATCGGAAACCGCCGACCGCCAAGTTTTTTCCGACACCCTCACTGCTGCCGCGGAAACGGAAAAATACTCAGCTTCAGCCGGCGAAGAAGCCCAGTCAGTCAGTCTTGAACTTACTGCCAAAGTTACCGCCCTGGCCGTTGACAAACAAAATCTGCGCGACCTCCTTTCCGCCTTGCTAAGAGACGCTATTCCCCAAGGCTTTACTTTGAGTCTTGAAGACCTAAAAGTTGATATCGAAAACGTCGCCGCCGAAGGCGAAACCGTTTCATTTGACGCCATCGTCACCGCCAAACTCTCGCCCGCAGTTGACAGAACCGAAATTATCAAAATGGTTTTAGGCAAAAGGCCCCAGGCCGCTTTGGCCCAAGTCCGCCAGCTGCCCCATTTTCGCGGCGCCGATCTCCAAATTCTCCCCAAATTCCCCTCTTTCCTCCAGTGGCTCCCCGGTGACGAAAAACGCCTCAATCTGGAAATTAAACTTGAGGACTAGTATGCCGCCTAAAATTTACCTCAAGGCCAAACCTGTTCTTGCGGCCTCCGCCAATCACGGCCGATTACCGCTGGTTGCCGTCATTCTTATGGTTTTCGGATCGCTGATTGTCGGCTCGGTCGCCGGCCCGATCGCCGCCTATCTATTAATCACCTCGCCGCGATTAAGCCGCTCCCAACCCCTAATCTCGCCTTTGGCTTCCGACTCTGGAGGGGTACTTGGCCAACAAGCCGTTGCGCTGGAACCCCAAGTCAAAGATTATAATAAAGATTACACCAATCTGGAAAACTGGTTTTCGGCTAATCCCCTTCCCACACCACCATCGTCAAAAATTGCCAATTACAACTTATCAATTCCTAAATTGGGAATCCAGGATGCGATTGTTACCATCGGCGGAACTGATTTAGCAAAATCCCTAATTCATTATCCCGGTACCGCCAATCCCGGCGAACTAGGGACTCCGGTAATTTTCGGCCATTCGATCTTAAGACAATTCTATAATCCCAAAAATTATCGCTCTATTTTTTCCACCATTATGACCCTAAAGTCCGACGATGAAATTATCATTAAATATAACGGCGTCACTTATACTTACAAAGTCATAGACAAACTCGAGGTCAAACCCACCGACGTCGAAATCTTAAGCCAAAGATTCGACGGCCGATTTTTAAAACTTATTACTTGCGTCCCCGAAGGCACCTATTTAAGGCGCGGCATCATAGTCGCCCAACTGATATGAAAGTTCTCGGCATTGATTGGGGAGAAAAACACACCGGCCTGGGCTTAGGCTGGACCGATACCGGACTTTCCCAACCCCTAACCACAGTCGATACCGGCAAAGCGATTGCCAAAATATTGTCTGTCTGCCTGGCGGAATCCGTCGCCAAAATAATTATTGGCGTCTCTGAAGGCGAAAGCGGACGCAAGGCCCGTGCCTTCGCCGCCGGCCTTCAGGATAAAACTCAAATCGCAGTCGAGCTCGCCGACGAAACTCTTTCCTCCGTCCAGGCTAAACCTTTTCGTCAAGACCACGCCGCCGCCGCCGCTATCATTCTTGAACTCTGGCTTGACGAACACCGACACAATATTGTATAACCTAATTCTATGTTCAAAAGCATCATCGCCCCGGTTCAAGCTTGGTTACTGTCTCGCGACCAATGCGTCGGTTGCGGCATGCCGCTGACCAAAGGTAAAAGAACTCCCATAAAACCCGGCCGGGAAAAAGTCACTTGTAAGTGCGGCCGGATTTTTATTTATGACGCCGGCAAAAAAACCTACCGCCGCGCTCTCTTCGAAGAAGCCTGACAATCACGAAAATCGCCAAATGACACGAAAAACACGAAAGTTTCCGTTTGGAATTTTTTTTCTAATTTGGTTATTACTAATCGGAGTCTGTCTTATTTGGTATCGTTTATCAATAAGAGAAGTTAGCTCCGGTGCTTCCGAAGTAATCTTTGTCATCTCCAAAGGCGAACCAACCGGTAAAATTATTTCAAATCTCAAGCAAAAAAATCTAATCCGATCTATCACTGCTGCAAAAATTTATCTTTACCTCTCCGGCCAAACCGGTTCGCTCCAGGCCGGTTCTTTCCGGTTGTCGCCAAACATGAAACTGGAAGAAATAATCAATCAACTCCAACACGGGACTCTTGACGTCTGGATCACCATCCCCGAGGGCTGGCGGTCGGAACAAATCGTAGACGAAATCGTCAGCCGGGGATTGTTAACCGATATCCCTAAATCAGAACTCTACCAACAATTCCGCCAACACGAAGGCCGGCTTTTCCCCGATACTTACCTGTTTGCCAAAGATTCTTCACCGAATCTAATAATCCAAAAAATGACCGGCAATTTTGACACCAAAACTTCTTCATTAACTAATGAACTGATTACTCTTGCTTCCCTGGTCGAAAGAGAAGCCAAACATCAACAGGACCGCCCCATAATCGCCGCCGTTCTCCAAAACCGCCTGGACATCGGCATGGCCCTTCAGGTTGATGCCACGCTTCAATACGCAAAAGCCGGTCTCGCTTGTGTTACTTGTGCTACTTGTGATACTTGTGTTACTTCTTCAGGAGATTGGTGGCCCTCGGTAACTTCTACCGATAAATCAATTAATTCCCATTACAATACCTACAAATATCCCGGCCTGCCCCCCGGACCGATTGCCAATCCCGGACTTTCATCAATTGAAGCGGTACTTTCTCCAAATAAAGTGGACTATTTATATTATGTCTCCGAGCCCGACGGCACCACCCACTACGCCAATACTTTAGAGGAACACAATGACAATATCCGAAAATTCCTCCGCTAAGTGGATTATTGCCCTAGTCGCCGGCATCCTTATCGGTCTGGCCGCCAACTTTCTGCTGGAAAGAATCCCCGCTTCCAAAACTCTTCTGTCTCCCATCGCCACTATTACTCCTGCTCCCGCCAAACCCCTGCAAAAGTACTCTTTTCCTAATCTGCGCGATCAAACATTTTCGCCTCTGCCGATTGAATTAGTCGAACCCATCGCCACCGAAAGTGGCTACACCTCCTGGCTGTTCCGCTACCAAACCGATAACGGCTGGATCAGCGGACAGGTGAATCTGCCCAAATTCAGAATTCAGAATTCAGAATTCAGAATTAAATCTGAAAAACTCCCCGTTATAATTATGATCCGCGGATATGTTGACAAAGAAGAATACAAAACCGGCGTCGGCACCAAAAACGCCGCCGCCGCCTTCGCCGCCAACGGCTACGTTACCATCGCTCCGGATTTCTTAGGTTACGGCTCTTCCGACCCGGAACCCGAAAACGAACTGGAATCCCGTTTCTTGCGTCCCCCGGCAATTATCCAGCTTCTGGCTTCCCTGCCCAACCTCCCCCAAGCCGACCCCGAAAAAGTATTCATCTGGGCCCACAGTAACGGCGGCCAAATCGCCCTCTCGGTTTTGGAAATCTCCGGCCTCCCGATTCCGGCCGCTCTCTGGGCTCCGGTCAGCAAACCCTTCCCCTATTCCATTCTTTACTATACCGACGAGGCCGACGACCACGGTAAATATTTGCGCCGCGCCGTCGCCAATTTTGAATCTCTATACGACGCCGAAGAATTTTCCATCATCAATTATTTCGACTGGATTACCGCCCCGGTCCAGATTCACCAAGGCACCAACGACGATTCCGTCCCCTGGCAATGGTCGCTTCAATTAACCAAAGAACTCCAAAACCGGAATTTGGACGTCACCCTCTACCAATACCCCGCCGCCGACCACAATCTCCAGCTTGCCTCGCCGACCGGCGGGCCCGCCTGGAACACCGCTATCAACCAAGACCTTAAATTCTTCAAATCCCAAAAAGAGAAAATGATTCGCTAATTAATTAGATTGGCTCGATGGCTTACTGATAATTTTATCTTGTCTCCGTCGTTTAGAATATCGAATTCTGTCGGCCGTTTGTCATTGAGCCATAGACTTATGCTCCCCGGCGGATAAAGTTTGAAGATCTCGGAGATCATCGCTTCCTCGCTATTCACTCCGGTTAGTTCCCGCAGCTTCTTGTCATAGATAATTTGTATCTTGATCGGTTATCGTCCCGCCCCTGGCGGGTCATTCTTCTTTTTGGGGATTTTTGTTTCTTGCTCTCAACATTTTTTTGATTTCTCTATCAAAGTCGGATTCTATGAACTGAGTTTTATTAAAATCCGTATACTCGGCGAGCGCTTTATTTTCTGCTTGTACGTGAGAAATTTTTCCCTTATCACCAAGTATCTTGTATTCATTAAAACTCAAAAACTTATTTACGCTTTCCGCAAACTCTGCCATTGTGAATGTTTGCCTGTTCTCTATCAGATTTTCAATATAGTCAAAAAAACCGGAAATAGTCCGCTCAAGTTTCTTAATTTCTTTTTCCGATAAGTAATTTTTCGCGATAGTCGCGTCTGACAATAAGATTCTGCCTCTGGGGCTGTGTTTCCAAACGGTCAACCCCATAAAGGGCTTATCTTTATCGACTTTTTCATAAATTATTTCTGCCGCAGTTTGACCGGTAATCGCAAAATGAAACTTATTTTGTACTGTTGCAAAAAAATCCCTAGTCGTTTGGGAGTTTGGATCGTAGTCAATACTGCATTCGGAGAAAATATCGGTAATTTGCAGATAAATCCGTCTCTCGCTCGTTCTGATTGAACGGATTCTTTCCAGCAACTCTCGAAAGTAATCTTTTCCAAAAACTCTTTCACCTTGTTTGAGAAATTCATCATTTAATGCAAAGCCCTTGATAACATATTCTTTCAAAATTTGCGTTGCCCAGATGCGAAATTGTGTGGCACGTCTGGAATTGACACGGTAGCCAACCGCAATAATTGCATCCAGGTTATAAAAAGATGTGAGGTAATTTTTTCCATCGGAGGCAGTTATTCGAAAAATTCGAATAACTGAATTTTCCTCTAATTCGCCGCTCTTAAATATTTCCTTAAGATGATAATTTATGGTGTGTACTTCTACTCCAAACAGCTCTGCTATCTTTTTTTGAGTCAACCACATTGTTTCATCCTGCAAAAACACTTCCAGTTTGACGTCGCCATTGGGTGTTGTGTAAAGAATGATTTCCGATTGCGGCGGTTGTTTATTTTTCTTCATAGGTATCCTTGACAATTTTAATCTCCTCCGGCGTGATACCGTAGAGTTTATAGATTAAATAATCTACTCTATTCTTCCTGACTTTTGAAGATTATGTTTCATGCAGAGCAACCTAACATTTTTTGCACTTAAGCTTGTCCCTCCTTTTGAAAAAGGCAAATCGTGATCGAAATGTAAATTCTCTGTTGATTCACACAAGACGCACTTTCCCCCATCTCTTCTCCAAACCTCCTTTTTAACTTCTGAAGGAATAAGTCTAGTACGCCGGAAATTAATATTTGATCTACCAATATCAACATTTTGTTTTTCGGATAATTTTAGAATGAATCTAAAAACATTTCTTTTACCGTCGTGTATTGCTTTATAATCTATCAGGTCAAAGTAACCTTTTAATGACCAAACGCCACTCATAATTTTTTCATATACTTTTATAATTTCTGGCCTATCTCGATTTTCCTTATACCTTTTAACTGCATCAATGAATAATCCATTCTGTGTACGCCTCCCGGACGGGAAAAATTCCGGTTGATCTTCATATTTAGAATTATGAGCATATGAATTTTTCATTACATCATGTCCTTCGTATTCGAGAGTGATTCCATCCGGATAAATTTTGTCTCTATAGGGTGCATTTGTCCTCTGGGACATCAATATTACCGAATATGATAGGTTCAGGCGAAAATTCATACCGCGTTGAAGCGCTTGAGCATTTTCAGCATCACACATTTCTCTATAAGAAAAAATTTGATCGAGCATATATTTTAATAAAACTGATATCTATTTTTGTTATTTAGTGCTTTAGGCCACAGAATTAGTTTTGGCCGTTGATAATTTCTCCGGCACTGACAATCATTTCTGTAGTTAGGCCGTATCTTTTATCAGAGAATTTTTCATCCAAGTCCCTTACATTGTCATAAGAAAGAAATCTAATGGCTTCTTTAAGCTTTAAATAGGGATTCGAGAAGGTGGGCCGTCTAATTTGTTCAAAAACCTGTGGTCTTTTTTCTCTAGGAGCCACTATAAATAAAGGATAATTTGAGTTGGGGGCGACCGTTCTAAGATCAGAAAGGCGGAGTATGCCTGAATAAATTGATGTTGAGTGTTCAATCTCAAAGGCTGACGTTATTTGAAAACCAAATCTCCAAACACAGTCAATATTTTCCACTGGTTTGGGTATGTCTAAACCGGGTTCAAATTCCCTTAAAACAAAGTCTCTGAAGATAAATTCTTCAAATGATTTTCCTTGATCGGCTTTCGGTACCCAAACATCATTCCCGGCTGCTTTTCCAAGTCTTATTAATTTCCATTGGATTTCATCATGAACAGTTGGTTCTCTAATGTTTTTTTCTTTAGGAACTATGATTTCTTGACCGGCAATAAGCCGACTAATCGTTTGAATATCGGCTGTTTTGCCTTCGTTTAATTTAAGAATTAAGCTATAAAAATCTCCGTAAGTATTTTCTGTATCTTTTTGTCTGTCTGATTCTATAGAAGCGAAACCTTGTGGGGTATAGTTACTCTTATATCTTAAATATTCGTTGAACCTTTCTAGCGGTATATTGATTTCTCTTTCGTTGACAATAAAGTATGTATATTCCCACGTTTCTCCGCTTCTATCTGTCCCCCAAAAATATTTAGCAACTTCTTTACTATGTAATTTTGCAGCGACTTCACCAATTAGATTAAACTTGCCTTGTTGGTAGAAAATGACATAATCCCCTTTTTCCATCCTTGTCCAAGTGTTTAAGTTTCCAGGTCCTGGTGTCACCCCCCAAATTGCAAAGTTCTTGCCGTGGTAAAGCCGATTTAATTCGGCGAGTTTGTCGTCGGAGAGAAAGTCTTGAATCTCCGATAAAGATCTTTTGCGCTTAATAGTGTCTTGATAGTTACTATAAGCTTCCGAACTACTAGCAGTAACAATAAATACCCTTCTCATATAGCTTTCCTCACCTCAAGGTTGTATTCTTTAAGTATATCGTCAACGATTCTAGTGGCTATCTCAAAGGCAGCTGCTAACCTGTGAGTTTTTACTCGACCTAAACCTTTTATTTTTTCAAATTCTTCGTAAGGTTGCCCAGATATTCCTCTGAATGAGCCAAACTTTTGGACTATGTCTTCAGCAATTTTTTTGGCTGGCCTTTGGGGCGTGCCGCTGGAAATAATTACAGCTAATAATTCTGCGTCAGTTAATGTTTCTGGGCCGAGCTTCTCCATCTTTCCACCTGGATGTTTCCATTTTTGAGAAGGATTAGTTGCTTGCTTTTTGTCTAACATTTTTGTTTATATTATAACTTCAAAAATCCGGCGGCTTTGATACATTCGACTTCGCTCGGTACAAGTTAAACCTCTTAACCGGTTTAAGAGTTCGCATAATTATACATCCCAAACCAACGCTAAAAAAACACAGACGGAAAAATACCATCGAAAGATACTCTTAAGAAACTGAAGTTTCCACCACGGCCACTTCGGAGATGCCGGTTTCCGGCCTGGCCAGATACTCTAAATCCGCCGGCTGCAGCTCCGCCCGCTCCGGCGAGGTGGGAATTAATCTGCCGATAATTACGTTCTCTTTCAACCCGATTAGCGGATCTTCCGCCCCTTCAATCGCCGCCTGAGTCAATACCCGGGTAGTTTCGATAAATGACGCCGCCGACAGCCAAGACAATGTAAACAAACTCGCCCGGGTAATTCCCAAAACTATCTGTTTGGCTTTGGCGATTTTGCCGCCCTTGGCTTTTATTTTTTCATTCACCAACCGCAAACTCAACGAGTCCAGCATCTCCCCGGCCAGTAAATTGGTACCTCCTCCGTCGGCTATCTGCAGCTTATCGCTCATTTTCCTGACAATTACTTCAAAATGCTTGTCGCTGATCTGGATTCCCTGCGATTCATATACGGTTTGGATTTCGTTTATCAAATATTCCTGCCCCGCCCGGATTCCTCTAATTTTGACTAATTCGTCAATATCCAGCGATCCGCTGGTTAATTGCCATCCCGTCGGTGCTTTTTGGCCATCCGCCACTTGAAGCTGGGCTGTCGCCGGCACCAGATGTTTCTCTTCGACCCCGTCTTCGCCGGTTACCGTGATAATCGTTCCCCTGTCGGTTTCTTTAATCTTAACTTTGCCGCCAATCTGAGTCATCGGCGCCAATACCTTGGGCGTCCTGGCTTCAAACAATTCCTCCACTCTGGGCAACCCCTGGGTCACATCCAATCCCACCACTCCGCCGGTATGCTTCACCCGCATCGTCAGTTGAGTCCCCGGCTCTCCGATAGATTGCGCCGCAATCACCCCCCCCGGCAATCCCAAACTGGCCATTTTTCTGGTGCCAAAATCCCAACCGTAGCACTTAACGCATAGTCCCGCCGCCGCTTCGCAAGTCAACGGCGACCGCACCGTTACCTGCTTGACTCCGCCGTTAGTCAAAGCTTTCTGAAGTTTCTCGTCAATCACGTCTCCGGCTTTGGCCAAAATTTTCTTTCCCGCTTTTGTGTCTTCGGCAAGCACTCTTCCCAAAGTCCTTTTGGCGAATTGATTGCCCCTTAGCCCCTGACTGCTGATCGCCAAACCGCCGGTAGTCCCGCAATCTTCAATTCTCAAAATTACATCATGGGCCACGTCTACCAACCGCCTGGTCAAATAGCCGGCATCCGCGGTCTTTAAAGCCGAATCGGTTAACCCTTTTCGGGATCCTCTGGTTGAAGTTACGTACTCAAAAATTGACAGCCCCTGCCTGAAGTTGGATTTTGTCGGCATTTCCACAATATTTCCCAGCGGATCAACCACCAAACCCCTGATGGCGGACAATTGCTTCACCTGGTCGCGGCTGGCCCGCGTTCCCCCGGAATCAATTATCAATTTGACCGCGTTGTCAGCCGATAAGGATTCCCAGGTTTTATTGGCGATATCGTCGGTTACGTCCATCCATAATTGATTAGTTAGCCGCCGCCTCTCGTCATTGGTAATCAACCCCATGTTAAAACTGTTTTCAATTTCCCCGGCTTTCCGGTTTGCCTCCAGAATTAATTTGTCTTTCTCCGGCACAATCACGCAGTCGGAAACCGAAACCGACAATCCAGATATTGTCGCCGCCTCAAATCCGATTGTCTTAATTGCGTCAATTATCGCCACGGTTTCATCTTTTGGCAATAAATTAATCGCTTCTCTCACCAAATCTTGAATTACTCCCGCAGTCACCGGTCGGTTAATAAAACCCAGGGAATCTTTGGGTAAAACCCGATTAAATATAATTCTCCCCGCCGTCGTTTCCAAAATTTCCTGGCCAATTCTGGCTCTAATTGGCTGTCTCAAGCCGACTTTTCCGGCCTGATGAGCGGTCAAAACTTCATCTTGGTCGGAAAAAATGGTTTCCGCCGGCAGCGCTTTGGAATCAAAAGTTGTCAGGTAATAGCATCCCATCGCCATCTCTTTATTTGGAACCGTAATCGGAGTTCCGCTGGCCGGCTTGAGCAAATTGTGTTCCGGCATCATCAATTCTTTAGCTTCTTTTTGCGACTGTATCGATAACGGAATATGGACCGCCATCTGGTCTCCGTCAAAGTCGGCGTTATATCCGGCGCAAACACAAGGATGAATTCTGATTGCGTTCCCCTCTATCAAAAGCGGATAAAATGCCTGAATTCCCAATTTATGCAAAGTCGGCGCCCGATTCAACAGCACCGGATGGTCTTTAGTTATATTTTCCAAAATATCGTATACTTCGGGACTTCTCCTCTCCAGGGCCACCTTGGCCGACCTGACATTCGGAGAAATTCCCCCGGCGATCAGCTCTCTTAAAACATACGGCTTAAACATCTCCAGCGCCATGTCCTTTGGCATTCCGCATTGGTTCAGCTTGAGTTCCGGACCGACAATAATTACCGATCTTCCCGAGTAATCTACTCTCTTTCCCAATAAATTCTGCCTGAACCTTCCCTGTTTGCCTTTTAACATTTCCGACAGCGACTTAAGTTCCCGCCTGGTAGTTCTCCTCTTGGACCGCGACTGGGGCGCGTCGATAAGCGAATCCACCGCCTCCTGCAACATCCGTTTCTCATTTCTTAAAATGATTTCCGGCGCTCCCAGATCAATCAAATGTTTCAGCCGGTTATTCCGGTTTATCACCCTCCGGTATAAATCGTTAAGATCGCTGGTGGCAAACCGGCCTCCGGACAATTGGACCATCGGCCTCAAATCCGGCGGAATCACCGGCAAAACTTTTATCAACATCCATGCCGGATCAAGCCCGGCCGAAACCAATCCGTTAACTACCCTCAGCCGCTTCATCTTTTTAAATTTAGCTACCCCGCTGGCCGAAATTACTTCCTGCTGCAGTCTGGAAGCCAGTTCGGATAAATTGATTTTTTTGATTAATGATTCTATCGCCTCCGCCCCCATCCCCAATTCCACATGGCTGACCGCGTCGTACTGCGCTAATTTTAAATATTCGTCTTCGGTTAACAAAGACATCGGCCCCAGTTTCTTTGCCAAAGCGATGATGGTTTTATATACTTCTTGGGCCGTAGCTTTCTCCCCGGCCAAACTCTCCCGCAGTCCCACAATATCCTGCTTCAATTTAAATTGAATTTCTTTTATGGTCAGCTCTGTCTGCTCGGCGGCAGCGCCCTTCTCTTTCGCCTCCATTATTTTTCTTTGAGACTCGGCCTTGGCTTCTTCAACCCTGGATTTGGTTTTTTCCTCCAGTTCATCCTGAGTTTTTATTAACCCCTGTCCCAATCTTTTTACCACCTGCTGTTTTTCTTTGTCGTCAACTTTAAGCACCACAAACTGGGCGAAATAAATTACTTTCGTCAGGCTCTTGGGCGAAATCCCCAACAGCAAAGACAGTTGGCTCGGAGCTCCTTTAAAATACCAGACGTGGACTACCCCAGACGCCAAATTGATATGCCCCATTCTCTCCCGGCGGACTCTGGACTGGGTAACTTCCACCCCGCATTTATCGCAAATAATCCCCCTAAATCTTATTCTCTTGTATTTCCCGCAATAACATTCATAATCTCGGGTCGGCCCGAAAATTCTTTCGCAAAACAACCCGTCTTTTTCCGGCTTAAGCGTCCGGTAATTAATCGTCTCCGGCTTGATAACTTCCCCGCTCGACCACGACCTGATCGCCTCCGGCGCCGCCAGTTCCAATTTCAAACCCCGAAAGTCAATTAAAGTTTTCATATATTAACGCGACGCTAATCTACGAATAACATTCGAATAATGCGAATTAGACTACGAATTATTCGCGGGATTTATTCGCAGCATTCGCATGTTTATTCGCATCATTCGCGTCGCTATCATCGTCATCGCCGATCGGCTTGGGAGTCGGGCCGTCCTGGGCCGGAACCACTTTCTTCTCTTCTTCAATTACTCTCGTCGGTATCACGTTCAGCCCTAACGAATTTAATTCTTTGACCAAAACTTTAAACGATTCCGGAATCATCGCCTCCGGAATTTCCTCTCCCTTGACAATCGCCTCAAACGCTTTGGCTCTCCCCACCACGTCATCCGATTTAATAGTTAACATTTCCTGAAGAGTATGCGCCGCCCGATGGGCCTGAAGCGCCCAAACTTCCATTTCTCCCAACCGTTGGCCGCCCATTTGGGCTTTACCCCCCAGCGGCTGCTGCGTTACCAGCGAATACGGCCCGGTTGATCTGGCGTGAAGTTTGTCTTCCACCATGTGGGACAACTTCATGATATAACCCACTCCCACCACCGTCTCTTCCTGAAACCGCTCCCCGGTCCGGCCGTCAAACAGTTTAATTTTTCCGTTAACCGGCAATCCGGCTTTCCGCAATTCGGAAATAATCTTCTCCTCGGGAATTGCCTCAAACACCGGCAAGGCAACTTTATATCCCAATTTCTTGGCCGCCCAGCCCAAATGGGTCTCCAAAAGCTGTCCCATGTTCATTCTTTGGAGAACCGACAAGGGGCTGATAATAATATCTACCGGCGTCCCGTCCGCCAAATAAGGCAAATCTGCCGCCGGCACGATTTTGCTGATCACTCCCTTATTGCCGTGGCGGCCGGCCAGTTTGTCCCCGACGGTAATTTTCCGGAGCTCCGCCACCCTGACCACTACCCGCTTCAAAACTCCCGGCTCCAGCTCGTCGCCGCTGTCCCGGTCCAAAATCCGGACATCAATTACCGTCCCTTTCTCTCCATGGGGCATTCGCAGACTGGTGTCTCTGACCTCTCTGGCTTTTTCTCCAAAAATAGCCCGCAGTAACCGCTCTTCTGCCGTCAATTCCGTCTCGCCTTTTGGCGCGATCTTACCCACTAAAATATCATTGGGCCCGACTTGGGCCCCAATTACCACTATGCCGTCCTCACCCAAATTGGCCAAATCTCCTTCGCCGACATTCGGAATATCCTTGGTCAACTCTTCCGACCCCAGTTTGGTATCCATTACCTGGGCTTCATGTTCATTGATATGGATAGATGTCAACAAATCTTCTTTTACCAACCGGTCGGACACGATCACCGAATCCTCGTATCCCAGTCCTTCAAAACTGGCATAGGCAATCACTAAATTGCGCCCCAGAGCCAATTCTCCGCCGTCGGCGGCCGGACCGTCAATCAAAAGCTGCCCCTTTTTAACTTTATCTCCGACCGAAACCGCCGGCTTCTGCGAATAACATGTTGACTGCGCCGACCGGGCAAATTTCACCACCTGATATGTTTTCTCGCCTGGTGGCGATTTTACGGTTACTTTATTAGCATCGGCAAAAATCACCGCTCCGTCTTCTTCGGAAAATATTGCCCTTCTCATCTGTTTTATTACCGTATCTTCCAGCCCGGTACCTATAATCGGCGCCTCTGTAGTCACCAAAGGCACCGCCTGGCATTGCATGTGTGTCGACATTAAAGCCCGATTGGCTTCATCGTGAGCGATAAATGGAATTAAATTTGCCGAGGTCCCCACCGCCTGGCGGCTGACTACGTCAATAAACTCAACCTGTTCTACCGGCCCCTCGGTATACCGCCTTTGATACCGTACCGGCACCCAATCGGTACTAATAAAACCCTTTTCATCAATCAATACTTCAGCGTGAGTGATGTGATACTGTTCTTCATCATCCGCCTGTAAATAAACCACTTCGTCCGTCACTCTCATCTTAACCTTGCCGCCGGCTGTCACTTTTTCTACTTTTCGGTACGGCGCCTCCAAAAATCCGTATTTGTTAACCCGGGCGTAAAGCGCCATGTAAGTCACCAGCCCGATATTTGGCCCCTCCGGAGATCTGACCGGACAAATTCTGGAGTATTGGCTGGAATTAATATCTCTCATCGAGAAACTGGCCCGCTCTTTGGTTACTCCTCCCGATCCCATCACCGATAATCTCCTTAAGTTATCAATCTCTGACAATGGATTAGTTTGATCCAAAATTGTGCTTAGCCGATTTCTCTTAAAAAATTCTGACACCACCGCAATTATTGGCCTGGCATTGACTAAAGCCGCCGGCGATTTAATTTCGCCCAGTTTAGACAGCGCCATTTTTTCCGCTATCGACCGCGCCAACCTTAAAAGTCCCACCCGCAGTGCCGTCTGGTACACCAACTCTCCGACTCGGCGCACTCGCCGATTGGCCAAATGATCAATATCGTCAACGGCGCCTTCTCCCTTTTGCAGTTTAATTAACATTTTGGTAACCTCAACCAAATCCTGAGGAGTCAGTACCCGGTTTTGGGGGATATTTTCGATTTGGAGCCCCAATCGGCGGTTTAATTTATATCTTCCCACTTCTCCTAAATCGTAGCGCTTGGGATCAAAAAACGACTCGTACAAAAGCTGTCTGGCGTTTTCCAAAACCGGCGGTTCTCCCGGCCTGACTTTTTCAAAAAATTCAATCAGCGCCTGTTCTCTGGTTTTAGTATGATCCCGCCCTAAAGTTGCCTTTAAATAATCATGTTCCTTATCCGTATTCGCTTCCTTAAACATATCCAAAATCTGTTTTTCATCCGCAAACCCCATCGCTTTTAATAAAACCGTTATCGGAAACTTTCTGCCCCTGTCAATTTTGACGGTAATAACGTCATTTCTGCTCACTGAAAATTCCAGCCATGATCCCCGAATCGGCCGGAGTTCCGCTGAGTAAAGCATTCTCCCGGAAGATTGATCCACGTCGCCGGAAAAGAACGCCCCCGGAGACCGGACCAATTGATTAACCACGCACCGCTCAATCCCGGAAATTATAAATGTTCCGGTTTGGGTCATCACCGGAATATCGCCTAAAAATACTTCTTCCGCCGCCGTTTCATTCGTTTTCAAATTACGGAGCGTCGCCTCGGCTTTCAGCGGCGCCTCATAGTTGAGCCCCTTTTCAAATGCTAAAGCCGGCCCTAGAGCCGGCTTTTCCAACCAATGCTTTCCAAAAGTAAGCTCCCAAATTTTGTGTCCCTGATCTGTAATCGGTGAAATTTCCGCCAAAGCCATGCTGATACCATCCGTCAAAAACCAATCATACGAATCCTTTTGCACCGAAAGGAGATCGATTTCCGGGAGTGGGAGGCCTGTTTTTCCCCAATACTTCCTCATATTAAACGCCCCCTGTTTTGGGGGCACAACCGGCAAAAGACGAACCTTCCGTTCGTCTTTAAAACGGCATTAACCTCTTGAGATTAGAGGACAAGTATACCACTCATCGCCGTTTCGTCAAGACCCCCAATACCAGCCGTTGCCCCAGCATTAATATTCCCCCCAAAACTCCGGCCCACCAAAACGCCGAAATCCCCACTCCGACTATCAAAGCCAATCTGGTCAGGCCCCAAACCGCCGCGGTATTGACCGCCAAATATAAAAGTGCCAAATGTTTGGGATCCGACAATTTCAACTTCATCAGATCCATCGCCGGTGGTACCAAGATAATAATTGTACTCAGCATGTATCCGAAAAAAACGCCGGCCGCTGCTTGGCTGACAGTCTGATTTCCCAACACTACTCCCCCGGGGGCCATCGTCCCGACGGCATAAACCAATATTCCGTTAACCAGCCAGAAACCGATAAAATGTAACAACTGCATAACTTTAGTTCACCCCCTTTCTTTAATTATTCGTATCATTATTATTCGTATCATTCGCATACTCATTCGTATCATTCGTATCGCTTATAACGACTTTTCCACTTCTCTTAACCGATTCACAACCTCTTCTCTCCCCAATACTTCCATCGTCTCCACCAGAGGCGGCGTCGCCGTCCGGCCGGAAATTGCCGCCCTGATGGTCATAAACAGTTCCTTCGGCGATAACTTTGTAATTTTTAATAGTTCATGTCCGGCTTTTTCTAAATTATGAACATCCCAGTTACCCAAGTTTTCATAAGCATAAATTATTTGTTCAAAAACCTTTTTCACGGCCGATACTTCAAGATTTGATTGCTTCAAAACTAAATCCTTATCCACTATCGGCCGGGTCTGAAAATAACTCACCAGTTCCCCAAACTCCGATAATTTCTTCATCCTCTCTTTCACCAACGGTACGGTTTTAACAATTAGACCTTTGTCAAACAAATAAACCGAGTCAGGATGATCCGAAGGCGGCATTTTTGAAACCCTCGAGGAGGAGCCATGTAAAACTTTGTTTTGGGACTGACCCGGAGGCGACGACGAAGGGAGCGAGGATTCCGAGCCGAGCGCGTTGAAAAAATGTCGCCGAGGATCATCCCTAAAATTCTGAAGTAAATCAACCAAGTCTTTATTTTTCATCTTTTGAATATACTGGCCGTTAATCCAGTCCAATTTCTTAAAGTCAAATACCGGCGCCGAAGTCTTTACCCGCTCCAAACTCATTTCCCGGATAAATTCCTCCAAGCTGAAAATATCCTTCTCCTGGGGATGCGACCAACCCAGAAGCGCCAAAAAATTCAAAATTGCCTCCGGCAAATAACCCTCCTGCCGATACCACTCCAAAGACACCGGATCTTTCCGCTTGGACAGCTTGCTGTGATCTTTCCCCCGCAGAAGCGGCAAATGTCCAAACATCGGCGGCTCTACCCCCAACGCCCGGTAAGCCGATAATTGCAGCGGGGTATTTGAAATATGGTCTTCGCCTCTGATGACATGGGAAATCTTCATTCCCGCGTCATCCACCGCTGCCGCGAAATTGTAAGTCGGCCAGCCGCTGCTGCGTAAAATCACCCATTCCTTCAAGTTCTCCCGCTTAAACTCAATCCGCCCCCTGACCATATCGTCCCAACCGTATATCTCTTCCGTTGGCGTTATCCACACCGCCCCGTCTTTTTCTTTGGCTTTGCCGGAAGAAACCAATTTTTTGGCGGTTTCTTGATATAGCTTCAATCTCTCAGACTGCCGGTACGGTCCTAAATCTCCTCCGGCCACCGGACTCTCATCCGGTTCTAAACCCAACCACGACAGCGCTTTATCCAAAACTTCTTCCGCTTCGGCCACCTGCCTTTCCCGGTCGGTATCCTCCAGCCGCAGGATAAATTTCCCGCCGTGTTTTCTGGCAAAAGCGAAATTGAACAAACTGATGTAAGCCGTCCCGATATGCGCCATTCCCGTCGGCGACGGCGACACCCTGACCCTAACCATACCCGCTATTGTATCCTAACTACGTGCGGCCATCTTGTTGAACTTGTAAAAAATCCTTAATCTCTTTT
>Ga0209211_10006162_pt1 | contig 17522 bp, 29 predicted proteins | sample RifGroA2_FD_183992 | JGI IMG/M metagenome (GOLD analysis project Ga0209211, IMG submission 183992) | Groundwater microbial communities from Rifle, Colorado, USA - Groundwater A2 (SPAdes) (version 2) | ecosystem: Environmental > Aquatic > Deep subsurface > Groundwater | place: Rifle, Colorado... | reverse complement strand
GCTGAAATTTGACGCTGATGGTAAAAAAATCATCATCACAAAAGGCGGTCAAAATCAGGAGTACACCTTTGAGCAGGTTGAAGCTATGGTCAACGGTGGATTAGATGTCAGCAAAATTTAACTATGAAAAAATCACACAAGCGATGATAACTTTTTTGTTATCGCTGGTTTTGACGTTCTTAATGTTCTGCAATAGTCAGCTTTCGGATATATCTTCACGCTTGCGGGCGGTGGAGATACAACAGGCTGAAATATGTGCAACGCTGAAAATGACTGATAATTTGCACGTTCAAGCGTACACAGAACAGCCTAAAATCAGCGATTTTACAGGGCGTTAAAGAATCAAAAGAATCAAAAACGCAAAAAATGTGCGATTTTCTGTAAAATTATTGTTGACAGGCAAAAACGTGTAGGGTAAAAACCTTACAGATAAAGTCCTATATGATATTTGACAAATGATTGCGGGTTTTATTCGGACGTGTACGCTTTCCAGCGGCATAAGTTGAGTTGGTGAGCATAATTACACGTTTTACGTCTTATATGCCGAATGAAACATAACATATATTATAGGACGTTAAAAATGTCCTAAAAATTAGAGGTGTAACCCCAGTGAAATTAAAGACTTATAGCCTGACTTAATCCCACATATTAACTTTTTAAGCAATGGACGGCTTTTACGTCCCATATCTACTGTAAGGCTTTTACCCTACACGTTTTTTTCTGTCAACAATAATTTTACAGAAAATCGCACATTTTTTGCGTTTTTGATTCTTTTGATTCTTTAACGCCCTGTAAAATCGCTCATTTTAGGCGTTTCTGTGTACGCTTGAACGTGCAAATTATCAGTCATTCCAAGCCGCGTACAGATTGCGGCCTGTGTTAATTCAACTTGCCTTAGCCGTGTTGACACATCGTTCAAAGCTGAATGACAGAACCCCATCAACACAACGACAAGCGATAACAAAAAAGTTATCAGTGTTTGTGTGATTTTCTCATAATCAAATTTTGCTGACATCTAATCCACCGTTGACCATAGCTTCAACCTGCTCAAAGGTGTACTCCTGATTTTGACCGCCTTTTGTGATGATGATTTTTTTACCATCAGCGTCAAATTTCAGCTTAACATCTTTGAGCAAGCTGTTTATTATCGGTTTGAACATTGCCGGTATAGCCATTAGGTTTTCAATCCCTTAACAAGCTGTTTAGTGTCTATCGACTGTGCTGCATTAAGAGCCGTTTTCAATTCAGCGTTGCCGTTGTCGTCCGTGTGCAAAAAGGTATCAACTCCATCAACCGTTTCAGTAATAGCTTTTTTGTACAGATTCTTTTTGCGATTCAACCAGCCCGCTAAGATTGCACCGGCAAGGCCAACGACAACTTCCGAGCCGAGTTTAAATGGCTGCGGTATCAATTCCGCCGCCGGTGTTTGCAGGGCATCGCCCGCCGCTGACAATACGCTGTTAGCGTCCGTAAGCTGCTGCTCTGTGCAACCGACTGCAAACATCAGAGATATACAGACCATCAACATCAAAACAAAACTTTTCATACTTTTCCTTTCTACTTTTTTCTGCGTTTTCCGATTTTCCAGCCGCCTTTGACTTTATAGACCGGCTGACCTTTTTTTCTGGCTCTTTTAGCCGACGATTTTTTCTTAAACTTCTTTTTCATATATTACCTTTCAAAAAGATTGTAAAAATTCCTATCTCTGCGAGGCCGGTTATCAGGTATCCACAAAACATCGTGGAGCGTGCCTGTCGGACTGGTTTTCTCGTTTGCAAGCGTAGTTCCAGTTCCAGCGTCGCATTTGAAGTATGCAAGCGAACTTGCAACCGTGGGAGCTGACCAGCCGTTATATTCCTGCCTGCCCTCTATACTCAAACAAGTAATCTGCCAAGACGTTAGAGCGTTCCAAAAAGATACCTTGTCAATCTGGCCAACAAACTGCCTGCCGATTATTAGCGGCTGTGAATTGCTGTAATTTCCAGCGGGTAAATAATTTTGCAAATTCGATTGTGTATAATTTATGATAGACAACGTTTCATCGGTTATATTTAATTCATTATCAGTCCCCCCTAAAGTTATGACAAAAAAATACCAAACATTCAGCGTCAATCTATCAGTGATAATCAGACGTGTTTTGTTTCCGCCCTGCCAAACTTCTACATTTAATCTGTCGGCTCGAATTGAAAGCCGAAAGCCGTTGACGTTGTCGGTTTTTGAAACAATCTCACCAAAGGCACTTTGCGGCCTGAACCAGCAGCCGAAAGCAAAAGAACTGTCGAAATCAACCGCATTATTATCGTTGACATCGACATAGCCCGAACCAGCAAAACATAAAGAATTTTTTGCATAATCGGTTTTTGTAATGCTTACCGTTGCCGCTGTCGAATTTCGATTAGTAATTTTGTCATAGACGGTATAAGTAAAATTCACATCATTCAAATCAGCCGTCAAAAAGTACACGGCCTGCGATTCTTTTTTGAGCTGATAAGGCGTTGCACTTATGCGAACCGGATTATATAAATTTGCGAGCGGGTATATGTCGTATAGTTCCGAATTTGTCGGCAAACTCTGAATGAAACAATCTGTAAAATTATTTCCATCAAGCGGTATTTCGTAAAGCTGATAGAGCGTAGCCGCTCCATTGACATTGAAAGCGGTTATATCCGGCAACGGAATTGTAAGTACACAATCATAAGATTGAGCGAAAATCGCAAAGTCATAAAAATTTACAATATCATCGGCATTGTAATCGTATTCGTTGCTATCGCTTAACCATACAGCGGCAAAGTCCGCAATATCGCAAGAGGCACAAACAACAGAGCAAAAGAGCAAGCTAATTAACAGCGTTCGCGTCATCTATCCGCTCCGCAAAAATACAAAGGTTTTCAATCAGCAAACGCCCGATTATAGTTTGTCCTCTATCGCTGATTCCCTCTTTTTCAAGGTCATTCAAAATACTAATCATCTCATCGGCCAAAACTTCAAATTCTGATTGCGGCTCGTTAGCTTCAATCACCGCCAAAACTTCCAACTCCCCCGCCGTTGCCTTGCCTGAATTTATAGTAACTGGCTTTTGAGGCGTGAAAGTTTTTGAAGTGTCAATAGACGTGGCGGATATACAGGCCGTCCTAAAGTCTGTTATCCGCTGTTCGAGATTCGAGGCAAGACAACAGCAGGCACAAAACAAAATGATTATAAAATTTCGCATAATAAAGCAACGGTATCAGTGGAATTTTCAAAAAAGAAACTTAACTGATTCATATTCCAGATTTTAACAATTTTTTCAAGTCCGACATCGAGCGGATATCCTCTGTTTTCAATCGCTGTACTGTCAATCCCGAACCATATAAGACCGGCATTTGTCGGATATGATTTTACGGATACTTCCCCGCAAGGAATATCCGGCATTACAGAACCATCTTTTATAATAAAAAGCCGTGTCATTTTTTCTTAAAGTATAGATATACAAAAACGCCGGCAATCGCGATTATAGCAAGCGGTATTGTCGCTGTGGCTATCTGCCCCGCCGGCGTTACCGCAACCGTTTCAACTGCTGATACAACCTTATAAGTCGTTATGCTTAATGCAATCGCCGCGATTCCAAAGACAACGGATATAATTACAGCCGGCGTAATAATGCCCGCTGTTTGCTGATTAGGTGTGCCGGTTATAGTACAGGACACAACAAGCCCGCTGTCGGTGTAACCATAAGAATTTACAACAAAGTCGTTTCGCTTTTCAAGTTCATAGACCTTGTAAGCGAGTAAATAGCTATCAAGAGTTTTCCCGAATGAAAAACGCTGTTTGATATTGAACTGAATTACATCGCCTGCATTCAGCTTTGTTGTATTATTTATTTTCTGCAACGCCATAATCAGCCCTTAATTTCCCCGCTGTTTTTAATCGCTCAATAGCAACCTGCCTGATTTCGGCCTGAATGAGTTTCTCATCAGAAGATAATTGTATTTTCAATCGCTCTACTGCCATAACAACGCAACTCCCTTGATTTTCATTTGCACATTATTTGCGGTTACGATTTTCCATATTACGCTCGTGCCTGTGGCGATTGACGACAAATCAAAATCGGCAATCAGTAAATAAGTGGTAGCGTCATAAAAAGTTTCGGCTGTCATAACCTTGCTAACCCAATTCGAGCCGCCATCTCTTGAAACGTAAAACAATAAATCAGCGGCCAAATCCACCGTGTCGATTTCCTCCATTTGAACCACTGCAAAGGCTGTGTTCGGCGTGCTGTCGGCAGTAACGGCATTTGATATTAAAGTCAAATTGTTATCTGTCATCATTTGAACTTCACCAAAGCCGACATATAGAGCGTCGTTGCTTTCAGTTATTATTATCCTGTAATACAGATAAGCCGTTGTGTTTGTAAAATTGAAAGTCTTTTTAGTGTTTGCACTTGTAGCCCAATCCGTAATATCCGTTTGCGTATCGAGCGTAACTTCCTCACCTGTTAAATCGCCGGTGTTACTTGCTTTCAGTGTCCAGCTTTTCGGAGGACACGGATTGCCGGTATTGCGGGATAACAAAGAATACATTTTTATAATTTGTGCCGTTGCAAATTGATATTGCAACCAACCAGAAGTAGCACTGGCCAACCAGCCATCTTCACCGGAATTAACTTTGTCAAAAGCCTGCCAGGCGTAATAAGTCGCAAAAACTGTACTTGCGGAAACTAATCCAGAAGGCGCGTCTAAAGCCGTCATATCCGGTATTAAATCAACTCCACCGGCATTAGAATACAGGTCATTGGTAGCGTCATATAATTCATTCAGAGAATCGCCGGTATCAATTCCGGTTTCGTCCGTGAACACATCAAGAATGCCGTCAACCATATTAAATTTTGCCATAGCCTCTTGAGCGGCAAGGCGAAAACCTAACAAGGCCAAAGACGGATTAACAATCTGTCTGACCTTTTTATCAGTGATTGAATTATCAACTTGCGACATTGTTAAGCGTCCTTTAGCTCTGTGATATTGACAGCTTGTGTGCCGGTCGAAGCTGTAAAATATAGTTCGTCTGTTGTTGCCAAAACAACGCTCTTATCAGCGTCAAGTTTATAGCCACGTCCGACTGCAACGCTACTATCTCCAATCCACACGGCCGCTGTGCCGTTGTTTTGAATTATGATTTCGCGGCGTGTAGTATCTGCTGCTCTCGCGGCCAAAGTTCCAACATTAATAACATCAGTAGTTACGAGGCTATTTGCAACGTCCTTTACAGCAAGAGAACCGGTTAAAACTATCGAACTGTCGATAATGTTTTGAGAACAAAACAACGCTGTAAATGATATTGTTGCCGCTGAATAATTCCTAAACTTTACCTGTCCAAAAGAATTGCCCGAAAAATCAAAATGCGTACCCTCAAAAACCTTGCCGAACTTTGAGCCGTCAACGCTAATCTGTAATGCCGGTGTAGAGCTAATCTCTTTTATATATAAATGAGCCGCAAATATATTAACATCAACAATCTGGCCAGCGGCAAGCTGATGTTCAACCGGCAAATATACAAACTCTTTATTCAGCATTTTAAGTTTTCCTTTTCTTAATAACCGCTATCGCAATAATAGCGACAACCGCCAAAGCGGCGATACCTATAAACTGTTTCGTACCCCCCTGCTCTATCTCTGTAAGGCGTTCGCCTAATTTTTCATTAGCAGAATTTACACTGCTTATGCTTTCCTTTGTAACGTCAAGAGCGGCATTGCCGACATCGCCAACCATTGTTAAAATGTCATAGACAAGCGTTCGGACTTCAACAGGAAATTCATCGGTAACTGATAAGGACGAACCGGCATTGATAACTATGGAATCAGATTCAGCGACAACGCGATTATCCGTGTTTGTCGTTTGTGTCGTGCTTTTTGAACTGGATTTACTCTGACTGCCCGACATCGGCTATAACCTTTTCATAAACAGTCTCGATTTTTTTGTAGCCTAATCGCCGCTCCATAAACCGCCCCGCGGCCTCTGTGTTTGTGTGAAGCCTGATAGTATTTATACCGGCCTTGCAAGCGATAATTTCCTCAAACATTCCCGCTATCATTCCAAACGGCTCTGTATTATCTGCGGTCGCAGTGAATTGGTGTATTAGCAATTTTCTACCGTCCCAAAGAGTATCGACATTGTTTCCGAAAATACCGATAACAACATCATCTTTTAAAACTTCGTGAAGTATAAGACCGCCATTCAGGACGTTATCTACAATAGCGTCAACGCCGCAAATATGATTTATTTTAAACAGTAAATCACGGTGAAGCGGTAAAATTTCCTTGACTATTTTGCAAGTCAAATTCATTTTATTTTGTACCTGTTGAGAATATAAATAAGACCGGCAAGGCCAACGCCGATTAGCAGAATTGCCATACTGTTTGAACCAGCTCCAAAACCGACGTTAAAATCGCCTTGCTCCCACGTATTGTAAGAACTTGAAGCCGCTGAACTTCGAGCGTCCGAAACTGCCGTACTTGTTATACCGCCGCTTGCACCCGGCCCAGCTGCTGCCATATCATCTCCGTTTTCAAAACTGTTATAGCCGCTATCAGCGGCGGGAAAGCCTGTATTTTCCTGCGAGCTAAATTCACCGAATAAGCCGGTAAATTTACTTTCAAATTGTGTATTAAGGTCGTCTGTCCATTCAGCCATTATCTTTTAGCAATGATTAAAGCGATAACCAACAGCAACGCCCCACCGCCTAACAGATACCAATTTGGCTGAAAAGCATAATCACTGTAAGAGCGGTTAGGGTCATAGCTCATTTGTACCGTCTTTTCAGTTTCATTATTAACACCGTCAAGCTGCTGCCTTACCGTGCCATAAGCCCCGATTACGTTTGCGGCAACGTCCGCCGCTCCTTTGAACCAGTCTGTAATTCCACCCCAGTTCCAACCGCTATTAACAGTCGTATTTCCTGTGGTCGAATTGGCCGGAAAATAATCGCCGATTGTCTCTAATCCGAAAGCCATTTTTTAGCCTTTTTTTATTTCTGTGTGAAACCTGCACCGGAATCGTCAATATCAACAAGGCTTTCAGTGTAGCAAACATAAGAGCCTGGAGCTGCCGTGCCGCTGAAAGTTATCTGCTGCCTGAAGTCCTGTATCGAACCCATACGCAGTCTGCTTTGGACGTGATTTTTTACGGCAAAATCGATATGGTAAAAATTCGTTTGTGCCTGCCTACCGGCCTTTTCGAGATTTACCTGATTCAGCTTTACAGGAACTTCAGCGAATACATCTCTGCTATTCGCTTTGACGGTTACCACATCAAAAGCTGCGTCTGTCGTTGCCATATAAGCGTGCAACGCAAGGTATGCCCTGTTGTTATCCATACGCCCGGGCATATCGCCTATTTCGTGTGTGCCTGCTATTGAAGCGAAATTGAGCGGCAATTTGCGGACTTCAACATATTCGCCCAGCGGACGAACCACATCAAGAGATTCGCTATAAACCTCAATTATCGCAAGGTGTGTAAGTGAAGCGGCAAGGTCGATTTCGATAGAGTATGAAGTCTGTCCCTGCATACCCAAAGCCGTGCGGATTCGCTCTGCTGGCGATTCCAGATATGGCCGTGTGTAGTCAATCGGGATAATACCGTCGACATTATCGGCGGAATGAGCCGAGCCGTAATACTGTTGACGAGCAAGCAAAAATCTTGCGTCTGCGTCAATGATAGTACGATTGCCGAGCCTGATTACGATATCGCCTATATCAGCGATAATTTCGGCGGCTGTCAAAGCGACGCCGGTCGAATGCAAGCAGCGGAGATACAAAGCTGTATGAACTCCGCTTGCCGGTACTGTGCCGGTAACTTTTGCACCGTTTGCTATGCCTGTTATGTTTGCCTGTTTGATAGTGTATGCGAACATTTTTTAAACTCCAAAAAGATATTAAGTTCCAAAACCCTCTGTAACGGTATCAGCAACGGTTTTAGCTACTGAACCAAAAAGACCATCGCCCGCATATTTGAGAACCACACCGGCTATCACAATAGCGGCAAGAACCGACAAGATTATCTGTGCCGATTGTTTCATATTAGCTTAAGCCCAGTTTGCTTTTGAATGCGGCAAGGGCAGGAAACATCGTGAATGCCGTATTGATTACGAGCAAAACCACGATAACGATAATCGCTGTGCGAAGCGTGCTTTTGTTAATACCGAAGTCCATTTTTTTACTCCAAAACAAAAAAGATTATTAAATTTTCAATTCTGGATATCGGTTTTAAAGCGTGAATGGATTTTGTAAAGGAATGTTTTTCTACTTGTTGCAAATTCGTCTATATGGATAACTGAAAGCCAAAAAAAAACTATGCTATCCCCTCAAATTTGAGAACATCGGGAAAGAAAAATTTTAAACCAGCGTTTTGTGCCTTGCCGGTTTTAAAAAACCTGATTTTATTCAGCCTTGCAACTTTCGCCGCTGTCTGGCGTGAACTATCCCATCTGTCGGCAAGCGTGGCAGTGTCTATGAACAAATCAGATTTTATCTTTGCATATTGTAATATCGGTTTCGCTGAATGGCTCAATGGCTTTGACGTATTCATATTGCTGGAGCTTTTCAATTTGAGTAATAATGTATTCCCCGAAATACTCTTTGAAGTACTGAATATCTTTCGGCTCTTGCGTGTTGAAGATATAAAATTCTTTTGCCTGTGAAGTCAAATCGCGGCCAAAGCCGTGCGGTCGCTGTGAAACGCCGATTAAATCAATCTCGTGATGACGGCCTCTACGGATTATCTCGAAAAATTCATTACACGTTCTCCCGAACTGACAGAAAATATCAAGTTCCTCAACAACAAAAGCAAGGTTTTTGCACTCGATAACTAATCGGCATAATTCTGGAAATTCAGCGGACGGATTAAGCGGCCTGTAAATCAGCCGAAAGTTTTTTTGATAAGTCGTTATCCAAAACTTTTTTAAATCGGCAAGATTGTAAAAAATTACGCCGTCCGTGTAGTCGTGTCCGGTTGTATCACAAAATAAAACCCGATTATGCGGCTGTAAGAGGTTGTTGACCTTTACTGTTTTCCCGCTCCCCCGCTTGCCCATCACTACTCGTATTATTTTTTCGTCCATCTTTTTTCACCTTGTATTTGTCATACTGCATTTTGATTCGTGGTAACACAACGCTTTGAACTGCCATAATCCCCGCTATTGCGATAAAGGCCTCCGGCGGTAAAGCGTCCGACATTTTTTTGTTTTTGAGAATTAAATAATTAGTTATCGGTAGAGCCAAAGTTTTCGATTCTGTTTCGCTCAATGCAATCTCTTTTGTTTTTGCGGCGGTCGCCCAGGCTGAAAAAAGACTGTCCACAAGAAAAACTATCGTAGGATCTGCGGTCTCATTATTCAATGCTCTGTCGGCTCTTGCAAAATCATCGGTCAAGCCCTGCGGCCTGCCTGCGTTCTCTCTCACCCCTCCCCTGCCGTCAACAGGAGGCTCTATTGCTTGCTCACTGCCTAAATCATCGCCGCTATTATCGGGCTGAATGCAAAGCCGCTCAAAAGCCGGTTTTGATTGCAGCTCTGTCGGCTGTGCCGGTGTTTCCGCCTGATTGCTTTTGTCAACAGCAAGCTCAATTTGTTTCTTGCGGATTTTCTTAATTATCTGCGGACGGCTTCTATCACGGATTGCAATTTTAATCCCCAGTTCTTCTGCCATTTTTTTAAGCTCCGGCAGTTTTAACGCCATAAGCTGTTGTTCGATTGTCATATTTTCCCTTTTTTCTGCGTTACTCTTAAATTCAGCTCTTTTTTCTGCGGTCGCTGTGTAGTAACGTACTTATTGTACGCCCTATGGTGTGCCATTTTACAGGCAGGACAGCAAAAACCGTCCCTATCCGTTTCTTTAATTGGCTTATATTGCTTTCCGTCCCATCGACAATACCAAATAGTTTTATACATTTTGTTCGCTCCTTGCGTTACTTGATATCCCCGGCGATGCAGTCCAGGCCGGCGGGAATGAGTAACGCTAATAAGTTACAGCCGCATTGAGAATTGCAGCGGCAAGCCAGTAAATTGTTTTCCTAATATCACAATGGCAGGCACATACAATCGCCGCCGATAAACTCAAAATTATTAAGACTGTCGGAAAAATTTTTATCATTTCTAAGAATTCCATACTTCTATATTTTTACTACAAGACACTGCCTTGTAAATTACATCTACATCGTCATACTTCATACGAACCGCCATTTTGCGAATATCACAGCCCATAAAAAATTTGCAATATGAACAAGCAATAGAAGTTTGAGAGTCATCAGTAAATTTAATAATTTTATTTTTCTTTTTTCCAAAACGCCTAATCATAAAATAGCAAACGATTGTCGAAACACTTGCAATACTAACCACAAGTAAGGATAAACAGTACCAATACCAAAGCACTTTTTCAGCAAAACCATCAACCATTTTAAATTCTCACTGTAAAAAATAATAAGTCAATTTCTCTTGTAATTTCTGTGTGCTTATGTTGCGGCGAAACGATAGTAGTTTCTCTTTTTTCAGTAACAACAGGCACGGCAATAACAGCAGGCGGTTTTTCCGGCTCCGGAATTGGAGCGGCTTTCGGCTCATCGCAAGGCTGAAATTCGTTTTTGTCATTCAGCATAAACCAGCCGCAATCATCGCAGAAAAAAAAGTTATCCTGATTTTTAGAAAAGAGCTTTTTGCAATTCGGGCATTGTTTCATTTTCGGTTTTCGCTTTCAAAATTGATACTGATATTTGATTCCACTGTGCCGGTGTTAAGCCGTATTTTAAATGGTCATCTGTTATTTTAAAAATCAGCTTACCAGCCGGAATATAGCCGCAATAAAATTGAACCGTACCATTATGCCGGTCTTTTACTATGGCGTGTTTGTGCGTGCTACATCGCTTATGCTCTGTCAAACAATGCTGTAATTGCCGCAAAATAGCTTCTATCGTTTCGCTCATATATCACCTAAAAGACAAACGTCATACCACGCTGATTGAAAAAGTCCTTAATGCCCGCAATATCGGCTTTCGCTTTCTGCATTTTCAAATTCTGCCGATATTCCTCAACAGCGGCTTTATGTTTTGCCGACAATACCGCATCGACTTCGGTAAGCGATAAAAGCCACTCGAAAAACTCACTATCGCCAAAGGCCATTTTAATTGCAGTAAGGGACGGCTTAATTTGCGTTTCAACCCACTTTTTGGTTTTCGCAATAGTTTTCGTCTGCTTATCTCTGCGAATTTCCGCAAAGCCCAGAAGTGTCAAAAGATAATCCCACCATTCATAGCGTTCAAGACGGTCTAAGTTTTTTTCGCCGGTACGATAAACAAAATCAATACAACTTCCAATCAAACCGCTAAGGATTTTCGCCATAGCCTCACAATCGCCGTTATGGCCTATAATCTTGTTATAAGCCTTTTGAGCCTTTTCTCCTGACAGCTCCAATTCCCATCGAATAGCATTGTTTTCGCCGTCCGATTCAAGTCCTTTGTCGTAAATCCTAAGAAAAGAACCAGAGCCTTTGCTACCACGATTTCCAAATTTTACGCCATCTTTTATCCTGCCATCACGTCCACCTATTGTATCTGGCTGGATTCTGTGAAAAGGCGTGAAATTCCACCGGACACGTTCGCCCTCCGCTGTTTCTTCATAGACCTCTCGATATAGCTTCATAGGGGTTATAACTCTATGCACATCGTCAAAAAAAACATCGAGGCGGGTTATTTGAGGCTCAAAAACATTTACGCCGTCAAGAAATAATTCAAGGTCTTCAAAACTCAAACTATCCAAAGCTCCACCCTGAATTTCGACGCTGATTTTCCCTTTGGTTATTGTCTCCCTATCTTCTCTGCTTTGGTAGTTTATCATAACTCCGATAGGCCAACAATCAGAGCGGTCATAGTACCATAAACCGTAATCTTTGGTTTCGTGTTCACCATAGAAGAGGTCTAAAAATTCTAAAAGGTTATTGTGTTTAGACTTATCAACTGAAAATCTTAACCAATGTATCCCAACTGTTACCTTTGTTTGTGAATTCCACCCCCGTAATACACATAGGGGGTTTTCACATTTCACATCTGAATTTTGTTCTGCAATCGCAACCATTTTCATACTCCTTTATGCTTAAAATAAACCGACAAGGCGTATCCAGAAAGCATACACCCTGTCGGTTGCGAGTCCATTTTTACTGTATGTTTTTAACGGTTAATGCTAACAGCCGGAAAAGCTCGTTCGATATGGCTGAAAGCTGTAATAGTTCATCAGGAAAGAAAAAGTCGGTTTCTTTCCAGTCCCCGGACTTCTTGTCCTTGTAGCTCTTGACGATTTTGATTGAATGCTCGACAACGTGCTGTCCACTTTCAAGAACCTTGTCGCTTTCCCAGACAGAGGCCTTAATTTTGCCAGAGCGGATTTCCAGTGTCGGTTTGTTGTTTGATTTTTCTGCCATTGTAAAACTCCTTAAAAAAAAGTTATTGAAAAGTCCTTTGACTGCGTCAAAGGGGATTTATCGCTTTGGGGCTGGCCAGAGAGGTGTAAAGGGGAGCGGTCTGTAAGGAAGACCGCCCCACCTCTCTGTATAAGCCCGATTAGCCGCTCTGGTCGCATCCCTGCGTTGCCATATCCTGCTAACCGATAGTTTTCGACCCTACACCGCACGTTGCGGCATAGGGCGTTTTAAGGAGGAATTACCTATGGCGTGTGAAAGATTCCGGTGTGTGCGCAAAAAAAGACCGTTCAAACAAATAATTTGTTTGTTTAACGGTCTTTTGCGTGTTATAGTTCTTACCGGCATATCCAAACCGAACCTTTGGTAATGCTCCGCCCTTTTGATGACCAACTCATCACGAGGGCATTTTTTTTGTTCACTATGTTAAGTCAAACAGCGAAAAAGTCGATGATTGATAAACACGAATAACGCTGTAAGTCATTAAAATTAAAGGACTTACAGAGTATATATGTTATGTTTCATTCAGGTTTGTTTCTACGCCAATAGGGCTATATTTGGAATTTGTTTAGGATTCTTGTCCGTCCGTAGCTTTAGCGAAGGCGGATAGATATTAGAATTTAGGATTTTCAGTCCTACTGAATACTGACTACTGGTTACTGACTATTGGCTTTGGCGATTGACTGCGGTTTATTTAAATTCCATCGCCGCCCTGTCGCGTTGGAGCGTAGCGAAAACGGACCTGCGACACTCCTTATTCTGTCTACTGAATTCTGTATCCTGAATTCTCTTTTCAAAACTTCTCAAAACCTCATCAAAACTTGCAAAAACCACATCAAAAATTGAAAAAATCATTCAAAAGTCGTCAAAAATTTGAAATTTCTTATCAAAATTTTACAAAATTTGCAAAAAACTTGCGCGTTTGGCCGAAACATCCGTTCATAACTCTTTTATTTCCGTTGCCGATTTTGCCATAACTCCTTTATTTGCGAAGCCCAATTTTTTTCATAACTCCTTATTTTATGTACCAACCATTTGCGCAAGCGGCTCATCGTAACTCCTTATTTTACGTTGACTGCTAACAACGTAAATAAAAGACTTAAGTTCACGCGCGCAAGCGGAACTTGCGCATTTGTCTGACATCTGAAGTCTGATATCTGAAGGCTGACATCTTTTGGTTATTGACTACTGACTATTGACTACTGTATATTCCTGCTATGACACAATTAAGCGTAAATTTGAATAAGATAGCTCTCGTTCGCAATTCCCGTTCGCTGGGGATTCCGAGCGTGGTAAAAGCTGCCGCAACTTGTATTTCCGCCGGTGCTTATGGCATCACCGTTCACCCCCGGCCAGACGAACGCCACATAAGATACTCCGATGTTTATGAGCTAAAGGCTCTTGTAAGTCAAGTCGAATTCAATATCGAAGGCAATCCGTTCACCGGCAAATATATGGATTTAATGCCCGAAATACGCCCGACACAGGCAACATTAGTCCCCGATACGCCCGGCCAAAACACCTCCGACCACGGTTGGGATTTGAATGATAAAAACTGCGAAAGACTCCTGCCAATCATCGAAAAACTCAAATCACTTGGCATAAGGGTAAGTCTTTTTGTTGACCCGGTCATTGAGATGGTCGAAAATGCCAAAAAAATCGGCGCAGCTCGCATAGAACTTTATACCGAGCCTTTCGCGGCCGCTTTCGCTAACAAAAAAAATCTCGAATCAATAACAGCGGATTACGCAGCGGCAGCTAAAAAAGCCGCCCAAATCGGCCTCGGCGTAAATGCCGGCCACGATTTGAACCTTGACAATCTCGGTTATTTCTGTAAAAAGGTAAAGCCTGTAATGGAAGTTTCCATAGGCCACGCTCTTATCGCCGATGCGCTCGATATGGGGCTGGCAAACGCCGTCAAAGCGTATTGTAAAATACTGAAAGAAAATTCGTAAGGAGTTTGTAAAATGTTCAGCGGAGCAATGGTAGCTCTAATAACGCCGTTCGATAACGGCCAGGTTGATTTTAATACGCTTGATGAATTGGTCGAGTTCCAGTTAAAAAGCGGCACTAACGGCATCGTTCCCTGCGGCACAACAGGCGAATCGCCTACGCTTAGCCATATCGAACACAAACAGGTAATAGAGCGGGTTGTAAAGGTCGTCAACGGCAAAGTCCCTGTAATCGCAGGGACGGGCTCAAACAGCACCGCTGAAGCGATTGAACTGACCGCCTTTGCGCGTAAGGTTGGGGCGGACGCTTCATTGCAGGTAACGCCCTACTACAACAAGCCGACGCAGGAAGGTTTTTTTCAGCACTTCGCGGCAATCGCCGAGGAAGTTGATTTGCCGATGGTTCTCTATAATATTCCAGGCAGATGCGGAGCGGGTATGACCGCTGCGACAATAGCCCGGCTTGCTCAAATTGAAAATATCGTCGCGGTCAAAGAGGCGACCGGCCAGTTGGACGTTTCAAGCGATATCGCCAATTCCTGCGATATTACGATTCTGTCTGGCGACGATTCGCTCACCCTGCCGATTTGTTCGGTCGGCGGCAAGGGCGTTATCAGTGTCGTCGCAAATATAGTTCCTGCCGACGTTAAGGCGATGATGGATTTGATTTTAGAGGGCGATTTGGTATCGGCCAGAAAATGGCACAACAAGCTGTTCAGGCTTTCACGAACGATGCTCGGTATGGCGACGAATCCGATACCTGTAAAGGCCGCTATCGCCCTGCTGGGTATGGCTTCGGAAGAAATGCGGCTGCCGATGACACCGCTTACCGCCGGGCAAAAGGAAGAACTCAAAAAGCTGCTGGCTGATTACGGTTTGAAGGTTTAAAATCTGATATCAGATATCAGACCTCAGAAAGTGGTAAAGATTTATCCTTCTTTTAATCGAAAAACGCTTGCGCGTTTTGCTCGATTTTCGGCCAAACGCGCAAGTAAATTGCAAATTTTGTAAAATTTCTTCAAAAAAAATCAAATTTTGAACGACTTTTGAACGATTTTGAGCAAAAATCATCAGGTTTTTGCAAGTTTTGATGCGATTTTGAGAAAAAACAGTGTCTATTTGCATTAGCTGGCCTACTCATTAAACGCAAGAAATAAGTACTCTCTCATTTACCAGTTACAAAAGAATTTAACAGGCAGTCATCAAGGCTGCCTGTTTTTTTAGACTCACTCATATTACCTTATTATAATGCCTTATTCCCTATCTTTCTGAAAGTTCCTGTATTTTTTCATCTCTGGCGGTTTTTGCGTCATCAAGCAGATGCTCCAGCGTCGGAAGCGGTTTGGCAATAACCGCGATTTGATACGCGAATAAACTTTTTGAGATGCAAATAAATAATTTATTAAGCCATAACATTAAATTCGCAAGTTTTCCTCTGCCGACGGCCAATGGGAACGGGGCGGGGATGCCTCGTTTTTTGATTATTTCAAAGCCGTTCATTTCGAGTGTTCTGACAAGCGAATTTAAAGTAAATAATCGGCTGTGGTCAAGGTCGAGAATGCCGCGTTTGCCGTAATTAAAGCCACCCATAAGCAGACCAAGCCTGACGGGAAGAAATGCTATGTTGCCGGTAGTAATGGTGATTTTGGGATTATCTTTTGAAAATCTTTTTCTTATTTTCTGCAAAAACTTCTCCGGCGATTTTAGATGCTCTATGACATCGAGGACAAGAATGTGATTTACTTTTCCAAAGTCATCGCTGAAATCATATTTTTCTATATTCGCCTCTATAGTTTTATATGAATTTTGCCTGACGCTCTGGTTTATATACAAGTCAATGGATATTACTTTGGCGTTTTTTCCCTTTAGTTTATCGGTCATAAAGCCGGGGCCGCAGCCGAGGTCAATCACAGTTGAATTTTCGGCGACGCTGTCGAGGGCAAACTGCTGCGAACTGGCGTAGCCGAATTTGCTTTCGTAGTGCGTGTTTTCTTTTTCGTAGTCGAATTTGGGGGCGTAATAAATGCCGAGCTTATTAAAACGCGACAGAACACAGGATTTAACGATTTTAAAAGCGTATTTAGTTCCGTTGACTCTGCAAATTTCATCGCCATAAAAAGTTGGAATGGAAATTTCATTTATCCTTTTTTTGGTGTCAACAAGCTGAATGATAATATCCGTATCAAAATCAAAATAGTTGGAATTGAATTCGAAAGGAATATCGGAGAGCGTTTTTATGCTGTAAGCTCTGTAGCCACTATGAAACTCCGACAGATTGGATTTGAGAATTTTATTTTGTATAAAAGTTAAAATCTGGTTTCCGAACCATTTATACAGGGGCATTTTGCCTTTTAAGGCATCGAGCCGATTGAGCATTCTTGAGCCGAAAACGACATCCGCATCATTATTTAAAATCGGCAGAATCATTTGTTCAAGATATTCCGGGGCGTACTGGCCATCGCCGTGAAGCAGCACGACAGCGTCAAAATTATTTTTTATAGCGTAGCAGTAGCCTATTTTTTGATTTCCGCCGTAGCCCTGGTTTTGGGGATTATATAAAACGGTTATCCGGCGATTTGGGTGGAGCGTTGAATACTGATGCGCCTTCTCAAAAGTTTTATCCGGCGACTGGTCGTCAATAATCAAAACTTCGGTCTGATATTTTTCGTTTTCCCAAACGGACTGCGGAATTCGGTCGAGCACCGGCTCTATGGTGTGTTCGGCATTGTAGCAGACCACAAAAATCAAAACTTTCTTTTTTTTATTGCTCACTGATTATGCTTTCCCATCCATATTTAACGCTGCTTGATAACCACTGCCTCCAGTTTATCGCCGAGGCGGCAAATTTGTCCCGAATAATAATTGAGCGTAACCAGCGTTTCAATAGATTTTACAAGCAGCGGCGGTTTTGCAGTCGAATGCCGCTGTGGTTTATCGCCGGCATTTGCGTCAATATGCTTTGAAGACGTTCGCCGAATAGCATTGCGCAAAAGGCCATAGAGTTTGTGCAATTCAGGAATGCCATACGTCGCAACAGATACATAAGGCCACCTCTAAAAATCGCATTTTAGAGATTAAAATTTTAAGTTAACATTTTTTTGAGTAAAAAGTTGAACTTTACATTACAAAATTACGGT
>Ga0209211_10006161_pt1 | contig 17526 bp, 16 predicted proteins | sample RifGroA2_FD_183992 | JGI IMG/M metagenome (GOLD analysis project Ga0209211, IMG submission 183992) | Groundwater microbial communities from Rifle, Colorado, USA - Groundwater A2 (SPAdes) (version 2) | ecosystem: Environmental > Aquatic > Deep subsurface > Groundwater | place: Rifle, Colorado... | reverse complement strand
GGACCACCCATGTTTATCAAAAGGACTGCTGTAGTGGGTACGCGGCCTGTCATATCGTCCGTGAAAACTTCATCTCTCTGCCAGGGGCATTAAGATATACATCGAATATCATCGCGATATTTCTTACAAGGATGCGGCCTGAATCTGCTATTTCTATCCTGTCAGGATTAAGCTTCAGAAGTCCGTCATCCTGAAATGCCTCAAGACGATTTAACTCATCACAGAAATATTCATCAAAAACAATACCGTATTGTAACTCAACATCATGCTTGACAAGCTCGAAGTCGCACATCAACCGGGTAATAATATATCTCCTCAATATATCATCGTTACTTAACTCATATCCCCTGTGTGTTGCCATTATTCCGGCATTGACGGCAGAGTAATAATCACTAAGTGCCTTGCGGTTCTGTGCATAGCAATTACCAACCATACTTATCGAGGTCATGCCAAAACCGTACAGGTCACACCCGGCCTTTGTTGTGTAACCCTGGAAATTTCTGTAGAGGGTCTTCTCTCTCTGTGCTACACACAATTCGTCATCTGACTTCGCGAAATGATCCATGCCTATATAGACATATCCTGCCGCTGTGAATTTCTCAATTACCATCTTAAGTATCTCAAGTTTTTCCCTACCCCTGGGAAGGTTCTCCTCGTGTATCTTCTTCTGATGTCTCTTCATCCAGGGAACATGGGCATAATTAAATACAGCTATCCTTTCCGGATTGATGCCGATGATTTTATCTACTGTCTCAGTAAATGATTCAGCAGTCTGGAATGGAAGCCCATAAATCAAGTCTACATTTATACTCTCAAATCCAAGCTCTCTGCACCAATTAACAAGTCTTCCTGATGTCTCCTCGCTTTGTATCCTGTTCACCGCCTCCTGAACCCTGGGGTTGAAATCCTGAATACCCATGCTGATACGGTTGAAACCAAGTCCTTTCAATGTCTTCACATGCTCAAAGGTAGTCTCTCTTGGGTCAAGTTCAACCCCTGCCTCAGCATTATTGTCTATTGTAAAGTTATCAGTTATATATCCATATAACTCCTCCATCTCTGAAGGGCTCAGGAAGTCAGGACTACCGCCGCCCCAGTGCAACTGGACCACTTTTCTCTCCCTGTTTACAAGTCGGGATATATTTTCCATTTCTCTTTTAAGATACGAGATGTATTCACCGGCATGTCCCTTTTTCTTCGTAATGATGGAATTACAGCCGCAATAGAAGCAGAGGGAATAACAGAATGGGATGTGAAAATATAATGATAGAGGTGAGGAGTCATTTCCCCTGTTCGTCTCAACTATCTTGTCCCTGAACCTCTCCGGCCCGAACTCCTCATTCCATACAGGGGCAGTTGGATAGCTTGTATAACGGGGGCCGGCCTTGTCGTATTTTAGTAATATATCAAGGTCTATTGTTAAACTTTTTATGTTCATACTATGACTTCTGACTTATGACTGTCTACTGCTCTCCTCATGCACTATATCAACCAGCGCCTTCGCATGTTCAACCGGGATATCGGGTAGTATACCGTGTCCAAGGTTAAACACATGACCGCTTCTTTTACCATACTTATCAATTATGTCCTTTGCATGCCTTCTTATCACAGAAGGTTCTCCATACAGAACACATGGGTCTAAATTACCCTGAAGGGCAACCCTGTTGCCACTCCTGCGAACGGCATCCACCATGTCTATCCTCCAGTCAAGTCCAATAACATCAGCGCCCGAATCAACCATTTGCTCAAGGATACCGCTCACGCCATTTGCAAATAGAATAACAGGGCACCCCTTTTTATCAATCCCTTTTATTACCTTTTCCACATATGGAAGTGCAAATTCCCTGTAGTCATCAGGTGACAGCCATCCGGCCCATGTATCAAACAACTGTACGGCATGAACTCCTGCCTTGATTTGCATATTAAGGTAGTGGATGACGGTGGTAGTTATTTTCTCAAGCAATCTGTGTAATAGCGCCGCATCAGTATACATTATGCGCTTAATCCACGTAAAATTCCTTGAGGTCTCTCCCTCGATCATATAAGTTGCTAATGTAAAAGGTGCTCCGGAAAAACCTATCAATGGTACTCTTCCATCAAGTTCCTGAAGGATGAGTCTGATAGCTTGAGGGATAAACGGCATCATCTCCTCTGATTTAACACTGTCCGGCGTTAAAAGTGCATTTAATTCAAATTCTGACCTCACAGGATTCGATAGGATAGGCCCCTTCTTTTCAGTAAACCTGACTCCAATACCCATTGCCTCTACAGGTATAAGAATGTCTGAAAAAAGTATCGCTGCATCCACACCGAGTATATCAACAGGTAATAAGGTAACCTCTGCTGCAAGGTCAGGGGTCTTACACATTGTGAGAAAATCCACCTTCTTTCTTATGTCACGGTATTCCTTCATATAACGGCCCGCCTGCCTCATAATCCAAACGGGTGTGCAATCAACAGGCTCTCTTCGACATGCCTTTAGGAAATTATCATTCTTCAACATCAAGCAACCTCCATCCTCGATCAAGTTTGCGGTAAATAGGGACAGCGACTATTTACCATCCTAATTACTCTATGCCATTTAACAATAACTTGTCAACAGAACTATGGATGGCATTGTTCTTGCGTAGCTATTACGTAATAACTTATCATTTCAGTTCTTTTAAAAGGGGTAGAAAACACTACTTTGTTCTGATAAGATTGTATATTTTATGAGCAGCATGAACAATGGAAAACAATAATTTCATCAAAGAATTCACGTCCGGCTGGACAGGGACCCTTGCAAGACTTGCAGGTCTCACATTGCTTTATAGTAAAGAAGACCGATACAGGGCCGGACAAACAAATGAATTCCGGTTGTGCAGACTACTTCAGGAAAAGATAACAGGAAAGGCATTCTGTGAGCAGGATTGCACTACCCCCCTTATTCTATCTCAGAAAAAGAGTGAGCCTGTATATTTTAAGTGTTATGCCCACCTGAATAATGTTGCAATCCCCATTTACCATGATTACGGAAATGGAAATAGTCACTTCATCCTCGGTGGGAGGGTCTTCAACTCTTATGATGACTTAGTTGAATACAGGAATGTAGCCGATAAGCTGGGGATTGATGCCGACCGCATTTCTGATGTTATCCGTGGAGTTTCTGTCAAAAATACAGAAGAATTCAAAACCTCTATAGAAGCGCTTCAATCTGTAATAGACCACCTGCTCCGGAGTAATAAACGTGAGAAGCTCATGGAACATGACATTGCACGTATCAATACTATTATACGGATTGCCACATCTCCTGATATTCTCGCTGATGAAAAGGCATTTTATGACACCGTACTTAATGCGATCGGAGTTTTATTCAACGCAAAGACCGCAATGCTTCTGCTGAGGGAAAATGGCAGCGATATCTTTAATACAGAAGCTGTCTTTGGATATGCAAAGGAATCTATCGCAGGATTCCGGGTAAATGAAGCCAACAATCTGATTAATGAGGCTTTAATCAGGAAAGATATCGTAGCATCTTCGGATGTTTTTGAGATACTAAAGGCAGGATTCCCAAATGTCTTTACTTCTCTTAAGATATATCCAATCAGCATAGGCAATAGAGTTGATGGTCTGATTATAATATTAAACTCCCAGATCCCGGCAGATGATGAAGAATTGCTCAAAATCTTCTGTCAGTGCATATCAATTGTCATGGGCAACCATATGCTCATATCAGCCCGTGAAAATATTGAGAATAGAGTTCTTGCATCATTACATGCACTCAATGCCATTGCATCCTGCATAGATTCAGGTGATCTTTTTATTAACATTGTAGAGAAATCCGCAGAGGTAGTCGGGGCCGAACAGGGGTCATTAATGCTCCTCGATGAAGATACCCTTGAGATTGAGGTTAAGGCGACAAAAGGGCTTAATCTGGCAGTCCTCAGCCACATCAGGATCAAGCCTGGAGAAGGGATAGCAGGAAGCGTACTGGAAACAGGAGTTCCAATGGTAGTAAGCAACATAGAAGATGATACCAGGGTTTCCAGGTCTAACCGTGTCAGGTATCAGACGAAGTCATTTATAAGTCTGCCGCTTAAGATAAGGAATAAGAGTATCGGAGTACTAAACCTGGCGGACAAGAGAGACGGGACTGATTTCTCAGGCAATGATGTAAAACTCCTTGAGGCAATAGCACTCTATTCTGCTGTAGCAATTGAACGAAGTGTCTATTATCAAAGCTCTATTGACTTACGGAAGATATCCATTACTGACCCCCTTACAAGCCTTCTCAACAGGAGATATTTCGAAGAGAGGATTTCTGAGGAGATGGAGCGCTCCAAACGCCACAAACAACCATTTTCCCTGATTATCCTGGACATAGATGATTTTAAGGTACTGAATGATTCCTATGGACATTTATGCGGAGATGAGATATTAAAGACCACTACCAGTGTAATAAGGAGATGTGTTAGGGTAATTGACATTGCAGCAAGGTATGGTGGGGAGGAATTTGCTGTAATCCTCCCCACAACAGACAAAGATGATGCAGGTATTATCGCAGAGCGTATCAGGAGCGAGATTGCAGGAACAGTATGTCTTATAAAGGATGCCGGAAAAAAATTGAGCATAACTGTCAGCCTTGGAATTGCATCTTTTCCGGACGATGCCTCTACAATAACAGAATTGATCAATAATGCAGACAGGGCTCTTTACAGTGCGAAGAATCAGGGAAAGAACAGGGTGGTGAGCTTTGGGGATTTATAAGCATTCTGATGAGCTGCTTGCAATACTCAAGCATGGAATTGAAGAGCTTGGCACACTTGATACAGAAGAGAAGGTGCTCAGTAGTTCTCTCAAACTGTGCATGGCCATTTCAGAAACCACTTCAGGTCATGTAATAAAACATGCCGGAGAAAACATATGGGGAATTGACGGGTCACCCCACAATATCTATATCCCTTCTGAACTGATAACAAACTTGACTCAGGAGGGGACTTTCGGTATTAACGACGAAATAGCCGGAATCCTTCCTCTTGAATTACAAGGAAAAATAAACACAATAATTCCCATCAATGTTGATGGGACAATCATTGCCGCATTTTTGATCAACAACGCCGGGAATAATAGTCCTTTATTTTTTTCACTCCTGTCACTGTATATGTCGTCTCTCCTCTCTAAATTAAATATCCTGCGTGAGGTTAAAGAAATGAAGACCCACTATGAGGATATCCTTATAAAAAAAGAGACCGCAGAAAGGCTTGCATCACTCGGCTATGTTGCAGCCGGACTTGCCCATGAAATAAAGAACCCGCTCGTCTCTATAAAGACACTGGCACAGCTCCTGCCGGAGAGGTTTGACGATGCGGAATTCAGAGAACAATTTACGAGTATCGCTATTAGTGAAATAGACAGGATCGTCTGTATAGTCTCAGACCTGCTGAATTTTGCCAAATCATCTGAACCTGAATTTGCTCAGGTTGATATAAGGAAGCTCATAGATGAGGTGATATTACTGCTGTCTGTAAGGACTGATGAGAGCGGAATAGTTGTTGTTAAAAGGTTTCCTGAACATATACCGTCCGTATATGGAGACAAGGCTCAATTAAAACAGCTTTTACTGAATTTATTATTAAATAGTCTTGAGGCTGCACAGAAAGGAGGTGCGATTACAGTCAGCCTGACTACTGGAAATCATGGTTTGGAAGTTGAAAACATTATTATAAAAATAACAGACACTGGTACTGGTATTGAAAGCGAAAATCTGATACATATATTTGAACCATTCTTTACCACTAAAGATAAAGGCACCGGTCTCGGCCTTTCCATATGCAAGAGGATTGTATCGAGACACGGGGGGAATATTTTTGTAGACAGCGTACATAAACAAGGAACGACCGTTACAGTAGAACTTCCGGTTAAAAATACGATTTAGGAGTCATTCATCATGGAACTGCTATTACTCATAACATCATCTGCTGAGATAATCAATAAATTCCAGTCAGGTCTTTCAGATGGATATATAATACTGACAGCAGACAATCTAAAAAAAGGCGCCGAACTGCTCCAGTCAGAGCAGATTGCAGTTATGGCAGTAGATATGACCATATCCGGTAAAACTGCGGCATGGTTCGAACAACATAAGGCTTCGTCTGATACCCTGCTGATAGGTATCATCCCATTCGATGTACACGACGAGGATATGGATAGATATAATGCCATATTTGATGATATCATCTATACGCCATTATCACTGCCGCGACTTAAGTCCGCGCTGAAAAAGATAAAAGAAAGACATCATTTATCGGATCAAATCAGTAAGTTAAATCTCTCATCATTTGAATCAAGGGGTAATTATCCGGTGACGGATGATAATCATCAGACATCATTGAAACACCTTGAGAAGGCAATAGAATTATCCAGGACCTTTACAGTCAATAATTTTGACCTTGACGGAATGCTGAATATGTTTCTCGATACACTTACAGAAATAACAGGTGTAGGCCGTGCATCACTTCTTCTCTTAAATCAGGAAGAAGGCATATACAGGATCAAGGTTTCAAAGGGACTTTTTGCGGAATTTACTTCAAAACTCTATCTCTCTTCTGACAGCGCCATAGTTTTATGGCTTTCAGCAAGCGGCAGGATATTGAAGAGAAACATTGCAGATTCCGGAAGTATGGAGCAACAGAATATCCCTTACAGTGCATTGCGGGAGATGAAGATGCTGCACTCTGCAGTTACTATTCCGGTAGTGAGTGATGGCAGATTGCTTGGAATATTAAATCTTGACAACAAAATAACCGGCATACCATTTAATAATTCAGAACTTGAACGGATATTTATCCTCGCCACGTATCTTGGAAAGTCTATACGCGATATATATAGCTACCAAAGTATCTGCTCACAAAAAGAGTATATTCAGAAGACACTTGAACAGATGGAATCTGAAAAAAGAGAATTGGATAAAGAAAAGAAAACTGATGACGACGCCAGAATATTTAATGAAGTTGTGGGGAGAATGTCGCATGAGCTGAGGAATCCTCTTGTCTCTATCAGGACTTTTACACAACTGATGAAAGAGCGGTATAATGACCCGGAATTTCAGGATTTTTTCTATACAACTGTCACAGGGGAAGTAGAAAAGTTAAATGCCCTGATTGAAAAATTGATTGCATTTACTCATCCAATAGAGTATAAATTTAGTATGGTGGATATAGCCAAAATACTGGACGACAGTATCCTGGCTGTAACAAAGAGTATAAAACAAGCCGAATTCCGTATCGTAAGAAACTATAAGAATGACACCATAATCCTCCGGGCAGACAAGGTACAGTTGGGAAAGGCTTTGTCCCATATCATCCAGAATTCCTTTAATGCCATGACCTCCGGTGGGACATTGACAATAGATGTTGAACGTATCCGGGAAAATGAAACCTGCAGTATTATTATTAAAGATACAGGAAAGGGTATACCGCAGGAAGACATTGACAAGATTTTTGATCCTTTCTACACAACTCCGGAAAAGGGGGTAGGATTAGGGCTTCCATTAAGTAAGAAGATTATTGAAGGGCATGGCGGGAAGATCACTGTACACAGCGTGCCGGATCAGGGAACTACATTAACAGTGCTGCTGCCTGTAACTCAAATAGAATAAAAAACAGGAGGATTGAATGGAGAAAAAAAGCAGTATCCTCGTGGTGGATGATAAAGTAGGCCCACGAGAGGCTCTCCGTATGATTCTGAAAAATAAGTACGAAGTAGTCACTACAGAAGATGGTGACAGTGCTTTAGAGTACATAGGTAAGAAAGAGTTTTATGTAGCGATTATTGACATTAAGATGGCAGGTATGGATGGGTTACAGCTCCTGAAAAGGATCAAGGAGAAGAAACCGGACATTGAAGTTATTCTGATGACTGCATATGCCAGTGTCGATACTGCAAAGAAAGCCCTCCGTTATGGGGCGCTGGACTACCTTATTAAACCTTTTGATCACAGGGATGTGACGGAGATAGTAGGGAAAGGGGTAGCCAAAAGGATGGAACAGCTTAAGACGAGGCTTGAAATCGAACGGCTGTATATGGCAACTTCTGAATTATCAAAAAAAGTAGACGACGCAAGACGCAATATAGAGAATCATTATGCAAGCACAGTAAAGGCATTGCTTGCGACTATTGACGCCAAAGACCAGTATACAAGAGGCCACTCTGAGAGGGTTGCAAGGTTTTCCGCATTCCTTGCTGAAAAAACCGGTTTTCAACATGATAAAATACTCAGCCTTGAACAGGCAGCGCTTATTCACGATATAGGAAAGATTGGAGTAGAAGGATATATCCTGAAGAAACAGGGCTCTTTAGACACCATGGAGTTTGATGAAATAAAGAAACATCCACAGATAGGGGCCAAGATAATAACATCTGTTGATTTCCTTCAGGAAATGAAACCGATAATCCTCTGTCATCACGAGCGATTTGATGGATCAGGATTCCCTGACGGCATCAGGGGCTCAGCTATCCCATTAAGCGCAAGGCTGGTGGCGGTTGCGGACGCAGTTGATGCCATGCTTTGTGACAGACCCTACCGGCCGGCTCTGGCATTGGAACATGTGAAGGAAGAGTTAACCCTCAAGGCGGGGAAACAGTTTGACCCTGATGTAGTATCTGTTGTCCTAAGCAGTGGACTGCTTGAGTGCTATTCAGGAATATTTGACTATCAAAACATCTAATTCAGGAGAATAATATGAAAAAATGTTTTTTGTTTGCGGGATTATTGTTATTCCTTTTGTTGCCCCTTATTCATCAGGTTAATGCTGCTGAGACGGATCAAGTCAATGTTGAAGATGAAATAAAGGCTTTGAAGAAAGATGTGCAGGATTTAAGAAAAGAAGTCGAAACATTGAAAGCAAAAAGCGTAGCAGCTCCGGTTCAGCCTCCTCAGGAACTGCAGGAGGTTACAGTAAGTATTGATGATGACCCATTGAAGGGCAAAGCAGATGCACCGATTACAATAATAGAGTTTTCTGATTACCAGTGTCCCTTCTGCGGCCGTTTTGTCAAGAATACATTCCCTGATATCGCAAAGAAATATATAGATGCCGGCAAGGTTAAATACGTGTTCAGGGATTTTCCATTAGAATTCCACAAACAGGCGCCAAAGGCATCTGAGGCTGCGAACTGTGCCGCTGATAAAGGCAAGTACTGGGAGATGCATGATAAATTGTTTGACAATCAGAGTGCCCTTACAGTAGATAAGTTAAAGCAATATGCGGCAGATATCGGGTTAGACACTGAATCTTTTAATGCATGCATTGACAGCGGAAAACATGCTGACGAGATAAATAAGGATTTAGAGGACGGAAAGAAGGCAACAGTGAGCGGTACACCTACCTTTTTCATAGGAAAGACCCAGAGTGGGAAAAAGGAAATTGCTGGGAAAAGAATGGTTGGGGCAAGACCTTTTTCATCTTTTGAGCAGGTAATAGAGCAGTTGTTGGCAGAACCGGTAAAATAATAAAAGAAAATGTTATTTCAACTCTGCTCAAACATGGCTTCTATAAACTCCCTTGCATTGAAGTCTTTCAGATCATCTATACCTTCCCCTACTCCAATCATCTTGACCGGGATTTTGAGCTCTTCTGCTATGCTCAGGATAATCCCCCCCTTTGCCGTACCATCCATTTTTGTTAATACTATACCGGTCACGCCTATATCTTTATTGAAAAGTCGTGCCTGAGCAAGGGCATTTTGACCTGTTGTGGCATCAAGCACGAGTAAGACTTCATGAGGGCTGCCGGGATGCTCCCTCTCAAGGATCCTGCGGATCTTCTTGAGCTCCTCCATCAGATTGATTTTTGTGTGAAGTCTCCCTGCAGTGTCTACTATGAGCACATCAGCCCCTTTTGCCCTGGCAGATGCAAGGGCATCAAATACCACAGCCCCCGGATCTGAGCCGTCTGAATGCCTTATAACTTCCGCCCCGCTCCTTTCACCCCATATAACAATCTGCTCTATGGCTGCTGCCCTGAATGTATCTGCTGCAGCAATGATTACTTTCCTCCCTTCCCGTCTCAGTTTTTCAGATAACTTCCCTATAGTGGTCGTCTTACCTGTCCCGTTCACCCCTATTATTACTATAACCGCCGGTCCTGCCTCCGGAAGATTCAATGAACCCTCATCCTGAGTCAATATTGACAACATCCCCTCTTTCAGGGAATTCCTTACAGCATCAGGGTCATTAATCTTATCCTTCCTGACCTTTTCTATCAGTTTACCTGCGACAGCAGTGCCCAGATCAGCCGCTATCAACACCTCTTCCAATTCATTAAGAAGCTCAGGATCCACCTTCTTAAATCCGGAGAGAAGTGTATCTATAGTACCTACAAGTTTATCCCTGGTTCGTGATAGCTTGTTACTTAGTTTATCTGCTATTTTAGAAAAGAAATTCATTATTATCCTGTCTCACCCGAACATCTGAAATATCAATACTGTAATAACCGTACCGAGCACTGCCCCCCATATAACCTCACCTGTTGTATGAATACCCATTGCAATCCTGCTATAAGCTACAGAAAAAGATAATATAAAAGTCAGTATGGATATTAATACATTTTTTGTTAAAAAGACAACTGCAGTGCCAATGGCAAACGATATAGCGGCATGACCACTCGGCAATCCCCCAAGAAAAGGCCTCCCACTTCTGTAATGAGCCTTGGCAAGTACCACTGCAATGATAACAAGGATTAAAGTTATTAATGTAATATGTTCTGAAGTGTCTTCTATGTAGGCTACTGCCCCTGTAAATGGTTGTTTCAAATAAGGCATTAAGATGAGGTATCCTGTGATAACAGCGCCGGCAGAGATCAAAAAGACAGCGCCGGAAGCCACATCTTTTGCAATCTTTGCAAGCTGATTATATTCGGGTGACACAAGGTCTACAATAGCCTCAATAGCCGTATTAAACATTTCAGACAACAGGACTAATAAAATTGCGAAGCTTAAGATCAGAAACTCGATGCGTGTTACCCTTAACAACAGGCTTATAATAATAACTAAACCGGCAGCCCACAGGTGATAACGCATATGTTTCTGGGTCTTTGCAGCATACAGGATTCCTTCTACAGCAAGGTTTGCGCTTTCAATAAAGTTCTTGGGTTTCATGTTAAAACTTTATAGTTTTGATAAAATTATCTTTTCTTTCCTCTTCATTCTTTGAGCCTCAGAGCGGGATATCTCATGATCATACCCTAACAGATGTAATATCCCATGTGTCAGGAGAATTTTAAACTCCTGTTCCGGCGAATGACCACGTTCTGCGGCCTGTGCATGTGTCTTTTCCATAGATATTATTATATCACCGAGGAGCTTCGAATGCCCCCCCATCGGAAACGCAAGTACATCCGTCGGTTTGTCCATCCCCCTGTATTTTTTATTCAGTTCTCTTATGCTCCTGTTATTCACGATGAGGATACTTAATTCTATGTCATCAACTCCGCACAATGATAAAATAGTATTCGCATCCTTTCTTATATTTCGCTGATTAATCCTGTACTTCCTCTGACGGTTCCTTACCTCTATATTCATTGCCTCTTTATCTTCTTGACTTTTCCACTCCTGGAAATAAATATATCATAGGCCTTAATAATATCCTGCACTAATTTATGCCTGACAACATCCTTTTCAGAAAAGTACACAAATTTTATACCTTCTATTCCTGATATTATATTCTGTATTTCTATCAGGCCTGAGACCCTTTCCACCGGTAAATCAACCTGGGTAATGTCACCTGTAACAACTACCTTGGAATTAAAGCCCAGCCTGGTCAGGAACATCTTCATCTGCTCTGATGTTGAATTCTGCGCCTCGTCAAGGATGATGAAGGAGTCATTAAGCGTCCTTCCCCGCATGAATGCCAGCGGAGCAATCTCTATATCCCCCCGCTCAATCAGCCTGTTTGCCTTTTCAGTCTCCATCATGTCGTATAAAGCATCATAAAGCGGCCTTAAATATGGATTTACCTTTTCATACATATCGCCGGGAAGAAATCCCAGCTTTTCACCTGCCTCAACAGCAGGTCTTGCGAGGATAATACGGTTTACCTCTTTCCTGAGAAGTGATGCTACAGCCATTGCCATTGCAAGATATGTTTTACCTGTGCCTGCCGGTCCTATTCCTATGACGATATCATAATTCCTTATGGCCTTAATATATTCTGACTGGATATGTGATTTTGGAATAATCAGTTTTCTCTTTGATGGGAGGGAGACTGCATCATGAAAAGCTTCTTTAAGTTTAAACTCACCATCATTTGTTGATTGCCTGATTATATAATCTACATCATCAGGTTTGACTGAATAGCCCTCTTCAATCAGGGCAACAAGATCAGCAATAACCTCCTGACCTGTCTTAACCTTCTCCTGAGGTCCATCCAGTATAATCTCATGACCTCTTGCAACAACCTTTATCCCTAAGGTCTCTCCTATTATCCTGAGGTTAATATCACTGCTCCCAAACAGGACGTAAGGGTCAATCCTCTCTTTAAGCTTTATCTTTAGCGTGGTATCTGCCATTATGCCTATCGTATTATACCATGCACCAGGGTATATTTGATAATGTCGCTGAGGTTATGCAGTTTAAGCTTCTTCATGATCTTTTTGCGGTGGGTCTCCACAGTATTGATACTTATGCAGAGATGTTCAGATATAGTCTTATTTGCCATGCCTCCTGCCAGAAGACGCAGGATCTCCTTTTCGCGGGAACTCAGGGATTCATATGATATAGCAGAAGAGGGCGACCCGCTCTTTGTATTTGGGGAAAATTGGTAAAAATACTTTCCTCCGGAGGAAACAGTACTTATCGCCTCAAACAGCTCTTTATCAACAGACTTTTTTGGTAAATAACCAGAAGCGCCTATCTTCATTCCATCTTCCTGAAGAAAATTATCTTCATACATAGTAAGCAGTATAACATCTGTATCAGGTAATATACGTTTTATCCTCTGGGTAGCCTCCAATCCGTTCAGATGCGGCATTGAGACATCCATCAGGATTATATCAGGATTAGTCTCACGGGCTGCCTGAACAGCTTCATTTCCATCAGCGGCTTCACCCACGACAAATACGTCCTTTAATGATTCGAGGATGCGCCTCAAACCCTGCCTGAAAAGGGCATGGTCATCTACTATGAGCACGTTAATATTTTTATTTTGCATAACCGGTTGACTGAGGTAATTCATATGGTATCTCCATACGTATGGTTGTACCACTTCCGTGATCAGATTCTATCCACACCTTACCGCCTAAAATATTAACCCTTTCCCTTATCCCGATCAGCCCCATACCTCCGACTCTACCCTCTTTCAGGAGATCAAAACCCTTGCCATTGTCATTGATAGAAAAATACAGATTGCTTCCTGTGTTCCTCAGGCGAATTTCTACTTTTGTAGCTTCGGCATGTTTTGCAATATTAGTCAACACCTCTTGTGCAATGCGGTATAAGTGTATCTCCTGCTGAGAATTCTGAAACGGAGGAAGATCCCTGAGATATGAATCAACCTGTATGCCCGTCTTTTTCGAAAATGTCTCTACGTACAACCTGATGGCCTGAGAAAACCCAACCTCGACAACATAGGATGGACTAAGGTCTTTCGATATCCTCGACAACTCATTCATTGTTGCTTCTACATGCTCTGCCAGTCCCCCGATCTCTGAAAGGATGTCTTCCGTAGAGTTATTAATGATCTTATTTTTTATAGCCATCAGTGTAAGTTTGATAATTGCAAGAGACTGGCCTATTTCATCATGCAGATCACGTGAGATGCGCAGTCTTTCCTCCTCGGTAGCGTAGACAATCTGCGATGAAAGTCCCCTTGTGGCCTTCTCCATACGGACCTTTTCCATAGCCCTGGCAACCCGATGAAGGAGTATCTGTGATGCAAAGGGTTTAGTAAGGTAATCATAGGCGCCATGACGCAGGGCCTCTATCACAGAATCTACAGACCCATAAGCTGTGATTATCAATACTGCTGTCATAATCTCTTTTTGCTGAATATAATCCAGTATCTGAATGCCCCTCAGGTCAGGCAGGTTCAGATCAGCAATGACGACCGGGAAGTATTCTTCGGAAAGGATCTGAAGCGCCTCTTTTCCATTGTTGGCTGTCCTGATTTCATAACCACGGAGCGAAAAAAGGGTTTCAAGGTATTCTCTGACGGTTTGATCGTCATCAACTATGAGAAGCTTTTCTTTAAAGGTTTCACTCTCAATCGCAGGCATTTTTTATTGGCCTTTTAATGATGACTAAACTTCCCAATAAGTAATGGTCTATTTTATAACATCTGATAGGTGTTGTAAAGGCTTTAAACATATAGGCTTTAAATATATGCCTGATTTACGGTATCCAGCATTTGTCTTCCATAAGAACACGATGACAGTTCCGGTATGCTTCATTTACAGCAGTAAACCTGTGTACATTTAAGATCATAGTTTCATCCTTTATTTATTTCTCTCTTCTAATTGCGCGGTTTCTGCATGATTAATGCGCAAACGGAACCTGTTGTAAATAGCAACAAACGCCACTAAAGAACTTTGAAATGACGCATTAAGCGCAATTCTGCAGCAAGTAACTTTCAGGGAAAAGCCTGTTACCGGCTTTGTAATAAGCCCCCCTGCCTCTTCCTGCTGACATTAAATAACCCTCGGCAACAAGACGCTTCAGTTCTCTGTAAGCCTGGTGCCTGCTCAAACCAAATATTTTACGATACTCGGTGTTTGACATAGTTTTCTGTGTGCTCAAGAGTTTTCTCAGAATAGGAATCTTTCGGTAAAAAGCTCGATATCGATTTTCTCCGGCAGAATGACGTAATATTTTGCACCCCTGCCCCGTCCTTTATGAACTACAAATCCTCTCTCTACCATTTCATGAATTTCGCGATAGGCAACATCGCAATGGCAAGCCGTCTCGTAAAGTAACCAAGACTATCGAGACTGAAATATGATCATTTTGGTGAGTGTCCAGTACTTACAGGAAAAGAACCAACCCAATAATACCCATCCATCCCTTGACGACTCCCCTTTAATCCCCTAAACTCAAGAATGCCAGTCGTTCTTTAAAAAACAGGCGGATATAGGAAAATAAGGAGGAACCAAAATGAGCAGAGAACTTGTTTTAAAATGGCCAATACCTGAAACAGTGGATAGAGAATTAGAAAAAGAGATAGTGAATCTCACAAAAGAGGAGGTGGTTTTAAGGCTCTTTAAAGAAGGGAAGATATCGTCAGGATACGGGGCAGAACTTTTAGGGGAGAGTCTGGCAGATTTTCTGGAACTCATAAAAGAGAGAGGGATACCTTTTGCCCATTACACGAAAGAAGACTGGGAACAGGATAAAAAAGCGGTTGAAGAGATGAAGAAATTTGGAAAAGGAGGGAAATGAGATGATTGTGGTCTCTGATGCCACTCCCATAATTCTTTTGGCTAAACTCTCTGATTTTGAGTTCCTAAAAACATTGTATCAAAAGATCTACATTCCCCAGGAAGTATATGATGAGATAGTGACAAAGGGTAGAGGTAAAGCAGGAGAAAAAGAACTTGAAGTAGCACAAGCAGATTGGGTTAAGGTAAAGACTGTCTCTGGTCAGGCAAAGATCAAAAAATTGGAAGATGTTTATGGGCTGGGGGAAGGAGAGTTGCCCTGAGCTTATTCAAAGGTACATCAACAATGGTTTCCGGTACGATAGGTATCCTTAAACTTGCCAGAGAAAAAGGGTTAATCTCTCAAGATCAATTAAAATCCAAAATTGAATCCTTAAAAGCTGAAGGCTTTTACTTAAAAGATGATCTTTACCGTCAAATACTCCGTGAGATAGAAAATACCTGAATACATCCCTTTCTCAGCATATCTTTTATGTCTCTTGATGCCGTATTAATATCTACTTCACACACCCTCTGCCAATCCCTGTTAGTAAAAGAACCCCCATGTGCCCGGGCAAAGAGGAGCATTCGCTTCTGATCCGGATTGAGATTTAATTCACCAAACTGTTCAAGCCACTCCATGTCTTCCGGTGTATACATAGGTTGATTCTTCAAGGTCACGCAGAATACCGATTCAGCTACGATACTGATTTCAGGAGGATACAATCCATTCTTTTCCATTACATCGAACATCCTCGGAATCCCTTCACCAGTCTCACGCATATAGCCTGAATCAGTCAAGACCCTGACAATAAGAGGATTCCTGCTTGCATGAACCCTCTCTCTCCTTAGCAATTTGTTCAGCGTGACGGGTTCAGGTGGTAACCCTGGACTTCGAACCTCCAACCTGTCATCAAACATCCATACTTCTATGGACAATCCCTGAATACTGTAGTCCCTGTGGGCAACTGCATTGATAATAGCCTCCTGCCAGGCAAACGTGGGATATTCAAATATTACGTTTGTCTTAAACCATCATCCGCCTATCACCAGGGAGGTGGAGGTATTATGGCACAAGGCGTTTTATCTTTCCAGTATGAAGAGGAGAAGCAGGATTTTTCATACCTGCCTGTATATAATAGGCGGTGGATTTTGGCGATGTCGTCATCTTGACAGAATTAGTGGATACTGTATGCTATCCTGAGTATGGGAAAATCCTTTGGTCTCGATCCCTTCTTTTATCCGCACTCCGTTGCTGTAGTTGGGGCGTCATTGGATGAGAGTAAGCCCTCAGGGATTATACTGAAGAACCTGCTGCATAGTTTTCAGGGAGCCATTTATCCGGTAAATCCCAAATATCACGAGCTTCTCGGCATTCCCTGCTTCCCTTCCATAAATGATATTCCTGGAGATGTATCACTCTCAGTCTGTATAACACCGACATCCACTATTCCTTCACTTCTGAGGGAACATGCAACTAAAGGTATTCATAATGTAATCATAGCAACAGCAGGATTTGGTGAGACAGAAGGTGGAGAAGAAATTCAGAAAGAAATAGCAGATATTGCAGTTAATGCAGGCATTCGTGTTATCGGGCCTAATTGCCTCGGTGTCTTTCATCCTTCTGCCGGCCTCGACACATTCTTTCTCCCTTATGACAAAGTCCCAAGACCGGCACAGGGGAACATATCCATAATCTCTCAGAGCGGTTCCATCCTCGGGACCACACTGATCCTGATGGAACAGGAGCGGCTTGGAGTTGCGAAGGCCGTAAGTTACGGCAACAGGATAGATGTCGGGGAGACAGAACTGATTGAGTACTTAAGCTCTGATAATGATACCGGTGTTATTGGTCTATGTATAGAGTCTATAGGAGATGGAAGGGGATTTATTCGCGCTGCTCAGAAATGCACGAAACCTGTGGTTGTTCTCAAGCTGGGCCGGCAGCCTGCAGGGAAAAAGGCATCCCGTTCACACACAGGTTCAATGGCAGGCAGATATGAAATATTTCAGGCTGCGTTCAGGAGAAGCGGGGTTTATGAGGCAGGAACACTGGAGGAATTTATTGACCTGTTAAAGATCTTTTCTATGCAGAAGCCACGTGAAGGAAACCGCATACTTATAGTTACGAATGCCGGTG
>Ga0209211_10006160_pt1 | contig 17527 bp, 14 predicted proteins | sample RifGroA2_FD_183992 | JGI IMG/M metagenome (GOLD analysis project Ga0209211, IMG submission 183992) | Groundwater microbial communities from Rifle, Colorado, USA - Groundwater A2 (SPAdes) (version 2) | ecosystem: Environmental > Aquatic > Deep subsurface > Groundwater | place: Rifle, Colorado... | reverse complement strand
TTCTTTGCTATTGAAACAACAAGCCTTAAATTTCCTTCCATCATCATATTTTTCACCATTTCGTACCTTCCGCGGTATTTAGCAATGGTATCAATTCTATTTTGCAAAGAACGCGGAGTTTCTCTCGCGAGCGCAACCCGCCTTTTAAGCTCCAAATTCAAATTAGAGTAAGAGTTTCCGCGGCGGCTTTTTGCAATTTGAGTCGTTATTTCCAATATTCTCGCGCAGGCTTCTTTAACAGATTTTGCAATCTTATTAATAACGTTCAGGCGTAAACCAAGTTCCTCAATAAACACAACCGCTTTTTGCCTGCCGGATATCATTTTATTTTCCGCATCTTTTCTCTCATACCTCGAAGAGGCACCTAACAAATCCATGAAATGCTGTTTATCTTCAGCTATCAGCCGTCCAATGCTTTCCAAATTAGGCGGCATCTTGCCTTTTATTGCTTGCTTTTCCCTTTTGTAAGTAGGAGTCACATCCACCGTCCTGTCGAAAGCAAGTTCTCCTCTGTGCACAGCAGACAATATTTCAAATGCTTTTTCCATTCCAAACGCGCTTTCCAGAACCGTAACGCGGTACTTGGCGCGCGACTTTTCAATCTCCTTAGCGATCTGCAATTCCTCTTCGCGTGAAAGTAAAGGAATAGCACCCACAAGTTTTAGATACCACCTGACATCATCGCGATTTGATCCAACTGAACGGCTATCATGAGAATGATCATGACAATCTGGTTCTTTCGTACCTTGACCGGCAAAATGGGAGCTAAAAACTGTGTCATCGTCGTATTCCCATAGATCTCTCATGTACCCAAATTTGCGGTCAAGCATATCAAGTGTGCTTATGCATCCGAAAGCATCATCTTTTTCTTTTTCCTCTCTGCCCCAATCAGGATTTGCCGCGATCATAGACAAATGTTTTAACACTAATATGTATTTAGGGCAACTTTTTTCGCCAGAAACACCTAATTCCAATAAGCAATCAAGTCGAAGTGTGAGAGGGATAAGAATTACTAACTTTTTGAAGGTAATTCGGTATGTTTAATTAAACTGCTCAAATATTTTTTTCTTTTGGGCTGCTGAAGTTTTTTAAAGGCTCTTTTCTGCAATTGACGCACGCGTTCCCGAGTCACTCTCAATATCATCCCAACGTCTTCCAAAGTGTAACTATGGCCGTCTCCCAAGCCGTATCTCATTTCCATTATTATTCGCTCGCGGTATGTCAGAGTGCTAAGTACCGCGCGCATCTTCGCCACAAGTTCTCTGCGAGAAATTTCTTCCTCCAATTTTTCACCTTCATCGGAAATAAAATCACCAAGCGGAGTTGCCTCGTTACTTCCAGAAACAGGACTTTCAAGGCTTGTTGGCAGGCGGTATAGGCTAAGCAGATTTTTGACCAAAACCGGATCTTTTCCGACAGCCTCCGCAATCTCTTCAAAACTAGGCTCTCTTTCGAGATCATGCCAAAGGTCATTCTCCGCACGCAATATGTCTTCAATATCGCCGCACAAATGCACAGGCAGCCGCACCAGCCTTGCGTGTTTCGCCATTGCCCGCGTAACAGCCTGCCTTATCCACCATGTTGCGTACGTGCTGAATTTGAAATTTCTCCTGTACTCGAATTTATCCGTGGCTCTCATAAGCCCGGCATTTCCTTCCTGTATCAGATCGAGAAACGGCAGTCCCTTTCCGCGGTATTTCTTGGCAATGGAAACTACCAGCCTCAAGTTGCCGTTTGCAAGGTCTTGTTTTGACTTTTCATAAATCGCCTTCCTTCTTCTGATTTTATCCGCTTTGAGCTTTAAGCTATCCGGTGTTTCCATGAAAGAAACCAGAATCCCGCGAAGTTCTTCTTCTTTGATGCGCTTTGATTTCTTGTCCGAGCAGGATCGTATTGCATTCTCCAGATTTATCGCTTTATCGGCAGCTGAGCAAATGTCACCGGCAATGGAATCCGCGATTGCCGGCCTCAATCCAAGCTCCTCTATCAGGAGCATCGCTTTCCTCCTGACTTGCGCAAGGCGCAAAGCGGAGCCTTCCCTTTCCAACGCGCTTCTGGAAAAAGCGGCAAGGCCGAATACCTCGCTGTCCTCGGCAACAAGATGCCCGAGAGTCCGCACATTATGCGGCAGTCTCCCCTTCATCTGGCTTTCCGACATTCCGGCCGTAATCGACGTCCAGATATATTTGGGAAACACAAGTTCCCCGCGCTGAACGCCGGACAAAACTTCGAATGCCTTTCTTATTCCGTAACCGCTTGAAAACACGGCCTTGCGGTATCTTTTTCTTGATGCTTCTATTTTTGCTGCAATAAACCTTTCTTGATCCCTTGTTAGAAGCTTGTACGAACCCATTTGCTGAAGATACACTTTTAACGGGTCTTCTCCGGCGCTTACTTTTTCCCCACCGCCTCGTTCTTCCAGTTCCTCCTCACTGCCAAACGACAGTTTTACGGCACGGAAATCAGTGTTTGCCATGCGGCTCAGTTTTTTCCTGACAGAAACGCTTATCACAGAATGGCTGCCGTTCCCGCCGCCATGCTCTTCACCGGGAGACTCCTCCTCCGGTATTTGTCGGCGTATTTTATCAATCATAAGATCACAACTATAACACTAAAACACCCTCTGAGCAATTAAGCATGAAACTTGAAACATGAAACATGAAACATGAAACATAAACTTGTAACTTGAAACATGCGGCATGTATTGTTTAAATGTTTCAAGTTCCATGTTTCATGTTTCATGCTTCATGCCGTATGCCCCCCATATCAACCGATGACATAAGGCAGGCTTACCTAGACTTCTTCTCGGAGAAAGGGCACGCGGTGATACCTTCCTCCCCGCTCATTCCCGAGAATGACCCTACGGTGCTTTTTACAACCGCAGGGATGCATCCGCTTGTGCCATACCTTTTGGGTGAGCCTCACCCCGGAGGGATGAGGCTAGTGAATTGCCAAAAATGCGTCCGCACGCAGGATATTGACGAGGTCGGCGATGAGTCGCACCTCACCATGTTCGAAATGCTCGGTAACTGGAGCCTAGGGGATTATTTCAAGGAAGAAGCGATAAACATGAGTTTTGAATTTTTGACCGAAGTTTTGGAAATTCCGAAAGAGAGACTTGCCATAACCTGCTTCCACGGGGACTCGGACGCCCCAAAAGACACCGAGGCGGCGAAAATCTGGATGAGAGCCGGAATCCCGGAGGAACGGATAGGATTCCTCCCGAAAAAAGACAACTGGTGGGGACCGGCGGGGCAAACCGGCCCATGCGGTCCTGATACCGAAATGTTCGTTTGGATGCCTGCCGGGAACCCGATTGGAAATCCTGAAACGCACCCGCAGGGCTGGCTGGAGATCTGGAACGACGTCTTCATGCAGTACAACAAAACGGCTGAAGGAAAATTCGACCAGCTCAAACAGAAAAACGTCGATACCGGAATGGGGCTGGAACGCGCCGCGGCCGTTATGCAAAAATGCGGAAACGTTTACGAAACCGATTGCATGTCGCTGATAATGAAGCGCGTGGATTCACTGGCTGACGCGAAGGATGTGAGGCATTCTAGAATAATAACCGACCACATAAAAGCCGCGGTTTTCATCATTGCGGACGGAATACTGCCATCCAATGTGGATCAGGGGTACGTTCTGAGAAGGCTCATAAGAAGAGCTATAAGATCAGGCAGACAGCTCAAGATCGAAGGGGACGGAACTTTTACGCCAACTGTCGCCGATGAAGTGCTCGCGCGATACGGCCATATCTATGGAAATCTGAAGGATAAAGAAAAAGAAATCAAGGACGCGCTGAATAATGAGGAGCTTAAATTCGGCAAAACACTTAAAGGAGGGATGAAACAATTTGAAAAGGCGGCTTCCTCCGCCTCGGACAGGATCGAAGGCCTCACGGCGTTTCATTTGTACGACACGTACGGATTCCCCATGGAACTAACGAGGGAGCTGGCACATGAAAAGGGGCTCTCGGTGGACGAGGAGGGATTCAAAAAACATTTCCAGAAACATCAAGCGATATCCCGCACGGGCGCGGAGCAAAAATTTTCAGGCGGGCTTGCGGACAACTCTGCGGAAACCACGAAACTCCACACCTGCACGCATCTTTTGAATGCGGCGCTAAGGAAAATTCTGGGCAGTCACGTGTACCAAAAAGGCTCTAACATCACATCTGAAAGATTGAGATTTGATTTTTCTCATCCTGATAAAATGACGCAGGAACAATTAAATGAGGTTCAGCGCCTCGTGAACGAGGCGATTGGCGCGGACCTTCCCGTTAGCTACCATCTCACAACCGTCGAGTCTGCAAAAAAAGAAGGCGCGATAGGAGTGTTCGAAGAAAAATATGGAAACGAAGTTAAAGTGTATGTGATAGGAGACGAAATAAAAGGAAACGCCATCAGCCGCGAAATTTGCGGCGGCCCTCACACAGCCTCGACCGGAATGATAGGATCGTTTAAAATAATAAAAGAGGAAAGTTCCTCGGCGGGGGTGAGGAGGATAAAGGCGGTCGTTAATGGAGGACCGGAGAAGATAGAGGTTGCAAAGGAAGAACGAATTGAAAATTGAAAATTGAAAATTTGTTATTAACGGCCGTATTGCTTGCTATTCCATTCTCGATATCCGCAAAGCAATCCATAGTGTGGGATTTCACCGGAGGAAAAACTCCGCCCGGGAAATGGGAAGTACGAGGTCTAGAGCAAGCGGTTCCTGAAACAGGCGGACTGGCGATACAAACTGCCAAAGACGGATATATGACCGCGAATACGGATTTCGGGCAAGACATAGGCGCGGTGACGATCACTCTGGTTTCTACAAAATCAATGGAATCCGTGCTCTTGTGGAAAGAAATAACTTCATCGCATTCAGGATACAGGCAACTGCCGTTTTACATCGAAGGATCGGAAGAAGAACAAATAATCTCCATTGACTTGAGCAATGCGTGGAAATGGAATCCCAGAACACAAGAATTCGGAATAGCTTTGCCGTCCGGCGCCGAAATCCTGATCAAAGAAATCCGGTTCGACGGCTGGAATGTTTTTGAAAAAGCAGGAAACGCGGCAAAAAGCTTCTGGAAATTCGACAGGTTCACTCCGCAATCTATTAATTTTTTGTGGGGACCGTGGATTAATTTTAATCCCGTCGCGCGCGGGGACATGTATATGATGGATCCGCCTTTGGGAATTCCCGGCATGTGGATTATCTACGCATCGCTCGCTTTGCTTGGTTTCGCTCTCTCTGCCTTAACCCTTGCAGGAAAAATCGGCAGGGCAAAAGCAACAACAATTTTCGCAGGTGTATTTGCCGCTTTGTGGCTGGTTCTCGATGCGAGAATGGGACTAGAAATTCTTTCGTACGCGAAAACAGACCTAAATGAATTCGTCTTCGCGGAAGAAGGCTCCCGAAATCTGAGGATATTCAGAAGTTTTCCGGAAACTGCGCAGGATGCTCTGCCTTTGCTCTCTAACAATTCCCCTTATTTCTTCATAGGACCCGAAGGCAAATCTCTTTACTTCTCCGCGATGAGGTACTTAAGTTACCCAGCTTACCCTGTTTCGTCCGGCCCTGGCTTCGAATCGGCGAAAACCGGCCTCGTATTCGCGAACGCGGAAACCGGAATAGATGAAAACGGCAACCTAGTAAAATCCGGAAAAATAATCAAAGCCGACCCGTGCGAAATCATGAAAAAATACCGCGACGATTCATTCCTCGTACAATGCTCCAAGTGATTCTTTTTTGGCTCATCCCCGGCCTTTTCCTGCCGACACTGGCCGGCGTTCTTGCGATAAGAATTCTTGAGGGCAGGGCTCCTGTTTTATTTAAATTCGAGCGGATAACGCTCGGGTTTGTGTTGGGAGTAACTCTAACGATGTTTATCACCTTCTTCGCGCAAATTCTCACAGGAATCAAACTGACTGTGCTCTCGCATTTAATAATTCAGATATCAACGGTAATTGCCATCGTATTGTTGTACAAGATTACAAAAAATAAATCCAATGAAGAAAAAAAACCAGCCGCAAGCGCCGGGAATAAAATTCATTATTCACTATTCACTATTCATTATTCATTTTTAACTCGTTCAATCATCCTCATCCTAATCGTCTGGTCTCTATTAAAAATCATACTTTCCTCAGCAACATTCCTCGTCCTCACCCCCTCCTTCCTCGACGATGCCGTTGACAACTGGAATCTTCGCGGAAAGGTGTTCTTTACCGAGCGAAGAATAAAACTCGACCTGCCTAATGAAAAGGGAGAAACCGAAATTTACCCCCTGAGCGCTTATCCGCCGACTGTGCCACTCATAAAAGCCGAACTTTCCGCATTCGCCGGGAAATGGGATGAAGGCCTCATAAACTCAATCCACCTGCTCTGGTACCTGTCCACGATCATCCTTGTGTACTTTGCGATAAAAAGGAGCGCTGGCGGAATTTTCGCCCTTCTTGGAGCATACATGCTTACAAGCATCCCGCTTTACCTAATGCACGGGACGAATCCTTACGCAGACGCTTTTCTTTCGGCGCATATTTTCGCGGCGATCAGCATGGTTTACTTTGCTGTCACTGCCGATAATCCCGAAGAGAAGAAAAGTTTTTTGAGGCTGGGAGCCCTGTCGGCGGCTCTGCTCATTTTTACAAAAAATGAGGCTCTCTTGATCCATCTTCCGGTTATTTTAGCAATAACCGCGGTTTCGCTTTTTTGGCTTAAGAAAAAGAATAAATTGCAAACTTCCGAATGCGTTAAAATCATTTATTGGTATTCAGGATTTGTTTTAGCTGTCGCTTTGCCATGGATAATATTCAAACTGGCAAACGGTTTCGCGTTCGGCAACGCGCAGGCGCTTTCCGGAATCAAGCTGAGCTGGCATCCGGGCATCATGAAAGCAGTTTTCTACAACACCTTCCTCGAAGGGAACTGGTTACTTCTCTTCCCTCTCCTCCTAATCCTCCTTGTAATCAGGCGTAAAGACGCATTCAAAACGCCTCTGCTCGTTCTCACGGCATTCCTGCTCATAATTTATTTCGGCCAGATGCCGCTTTATATGTTCACGTTCCTCTACACGGAAGCGGTGAACCAAACCGGATATTCGAGGGGGCTTGTGCAGATTGTGCCGATAATAGTAATGCTGGCGGCTTTGCTTCTGGAAAAATTGATACGGCAAGAACAAGTATGATCGTTACTAAGTTACTAGGTTACTAAGTTACTAGGTTACTAGGTTACTAGGTTGGGTTACGCTTGCGAACATAGTAACTTAGTAACCTAGTAACCTAGTAACTTAGTAACCTAGTAACAATAACTTCGTCTAGCCAAACATACTCAAATCGTACTAAACTTGTCTCAATGCAGTACTCCGCCTTCCTCGGCCACCAGCCTCAGATAAGCGTTGCCGAACTCAGTTCTGCCATCGAAGATTTCTCGCTTAAGGAAATATTGGAAGAAAGAATCGCGGTATTTGACTCGATGGAAGAATTGGACCAAGACTTTCTTGATACGCTTGGCGGGACGATATTGATCGCAAAAAGAATCACGGAGGAAAATTTGGAAATCGATGACATCCCAAAAATCCTCTTGAATGAGGTGCCGGCGAAGCGCGGCAAGGTGACTTTCAGCCTCCGGGCAGTCGGCATCCCGAAGCAAGCGGTGCGCGGCCTCTACAAAAAATGCAAAATAAAATTCAAGGAATCCGGCCGCGGCTGCCGCTATACGGGGAACGACAAAAAGCCAGCGCATACGGCAATACTGCACAAGGAAGGGCTTATCGAAGGGAAAACCGGCTGTGAGCTTGCGGTCATAATGAAAGGAACAGAGGACGAAAAAACTTTGTGGATTGGCCGCACGATAGCCGCGCACGACATAGACAAGTACACGCGCCGCGACATGCAAAAACCCGTGCGCGACACGACGGTCGGCCTTCTTCCGCCGAAACTGGCGCAAGTAATGCTTAACTTTGGCAAATGGCTAGTCAACGAAGGGGAAAGGGGAACAGCCTTCGCCAAGGCTACGGCCGTCAAGAAGGGGAAAGGGGAAAGTGATATAAAAAAGAAGAAAACAAACTTAGATGAAATTACAATCCTCGACCCGTTTTGCGGAACTGGAGTGATACCGATGGAAGCTCTGCTTAGAGGATGGAACGTGTTTGCTTCCGATGTTTCGCTTAAAGCGGTTAACGGATGCAATAAAAATATCGAATGGCTTAGGAAAGAAGAAAAAATATTCAAAAAAGACGTTCCGTCCGAAGTATTCAAACACGATGCTTTGAAGCCGTTCGAATTAACGGAACTGCCTGATGTAATCGTCACGGAAACAAGCCTGGGGCCGCCGCTTACTGACAGGCCGAATGTGAAAGACGTAGGGAAAATGAAAACCCAAAGCGAGAAACTTCAGATAGCGTTTTTGGAAAACGCAGCCAAAACCTTGCCAGGCGTCCCAATCGTATGCGCGTGGCCGGCGTGGAGGCAAAAAGGAGGGTGGGTGCATCTGGAAAAAGTCTGGAGCGCGATAGACTCTCTTGGATATCTCCCGATGCTGCCGCCGTCAGCAGAGCCCCACAATCCGAAACATCTTTCGCTTTTTTACTGCAGAAGCGACCAGTTTGTGGGGAGGGAGATGGTGTTGCTGAAAGCACGGAAAAAGTCGTAGAGTTTTAGAGTCGAAAAGTCAAAAAGTCGAAAGGTCGAAATGTCACGGGTATGACCAAACGACTCTTCGACTTTTCGACTTTTCGACTTTACGACTTTATAATGACAATGTTTAATCTAATTATCCCGCCCGTTCATTCATAGTATTCCCCTGCCTGCAGGCCGTAGTCCGCCGCAGGCGGACGAAGGATCTGGTCAGACCGTTTAATGGCAGGAAATTTGTTTGTTCTTTCAAAACATTCCCCTGTAGCTCAATGGTAGAGCAATCGGCTGTGAACACGAATCTGGTATACTCAAGTGTGTATGCCAGAGAAACGTACCTACGCCGACCGTGCAAAATACATGATAGCGGCAGTAGCCAAACGACGAAGGAAACTTCGCACAATGGTTATCTCTTACAAGGGAGGCAAATGTATCATCTGTGGATACCATAAATACATCGGAGCTTTTGCGCTCCATCATATCGATGGTTCCCAGAAAGAATTTGGTCTCTCCGCACGAGGATTAACGCGTTCATGGGAAAAGATTAAACATGAAGCGGATAAATGCGTCCTCGTTTGTGCCAATTGTCACCAGGAATTGCATGGTGGTGTAACGCAGCTTCCCAAGGAAATCTTGGGATGAAAACGAGGTGAATTGCTGGGAACCCTATCCCTATATCCTTCTCCGGAGGGTGTTGGGGAGGGCCATCAGCAGCCAACCCCCGCACTCTTTCGAAACAATGGTGCGGGGCCGGTTCAGAGACTATCCCTCTGGGAGTAGCCCCGCTTAAGCGGGTCGAAGCGCCTCGCACCCTGCACGCATGTGATGGGTGATGATATAGTCCACTCCTTCTGGAAACAGAAGGGCTACGTGTAACCGATTGGTTGCTGGTTCGAATCCAGCCGGGGGAGCCATCTTTCACAACAACCAATAACCTCAGTACTACCTTCAACTTCCAGCTAGGCCTCGAGCGGAGTCGAGAGGCCGGGGGAGCCATTTGTTGACATATTGTAATATTGATATAGTATATTACAATGAATAACCGAGAAAAAGAAAACCAAAATGTTTCTGCAGAGCTTGTTGATGCGTTTTTTTCAGATCCAAGAAATCTATCAATTATCATTGGAGAAGCGAGACAAACAGTTGGGCAAGTATCGTGCAATAGCGTGCCATTGCCTGAAGATAAGTCGCTTAGCGAAGAATGTAGGATTGTCGAGATGCAGAGGAAAGTTGAACAATGCTTCTCGGGATTTTCTCAGCAGATCAATGATGCACTAGACCAACGAACGAGACAGCATGGAAATGATGAGACATTTAATATAGCCATTAAAAATCCATTTTTTTTCATTGAAAATAACAGGAAAAACAAATATTCAAATGCATCAGTGGCAAGGCGGGAGGCAAGACAGAAAAACGTTCACGTATTCTACATTGCAGAAGAAAAACTCCCTGATAAGCGCCAGTTTCTTTACGACATCGATAAAGGCGAATTAGATGCCATGCAAGGTTTTGCAGGCTTTGCACCACTTGGGAGGAGCCTTGTTTTACCTGCGAATTTTGATCCGAATAATCCATTGCATTTCCTCGTAGTGTGCCATGAGACGGTTCATGCAATGCATACTGCACATTGGCTGATGTCTGATAAAGAAGGATTTATGCGGTTCTATAATCGCAAAAAACCGGCCTCGATTCTGAATGAAGAATATGATGCATATGCTCTTGAGATTGAGATGCTCAATCTATTGCTTAATGGCGGATTAAAACAATCAATTTCCGCTGGTATGTTACCTGATGCAAATGCAATAGCAGATCGTCTTGGCATTCCCAAACAAGAGATTAAACCACTGAGATTGATACTGAATCTTGCAGGGAAATATTATCCATCCGGAAGCGTTACTGTTGCACAGAAACCACCGGAATTCATTGGATATGTCGCTTCGAATCAACACTCATACGGATATGACATTTATGTGAGAAATGGCAATAAGCTGATACAAATTAAAGAATAGATTCCGAACGTTCTAATTTGTTCTTTGGCAAGGAATTTGCATCAAACCTATATGAGAACGAAGTAGTGGAGAGGAAGTGTGAGCAAGACGGCATCATCATCAGTACGAAGACCAAGTGGCGCATCTGTAATCAGAATGCCCTCTTTGATCCCCCTTTCTCTCATTGTTGCATACACTTGTGCAGCGTCATTCTTGCCCCATCCCACTTCCCATGCACGTTTTCCTATCGGAGAGTCTGTGATGAAATCAGCACCTCCTGCACTGGGATCGTAACTAATCGTCACATTCCTCCCCATGAGTTCCCGATGCATGTACATCCCGACAAGGTCTTCTAAGAGCTTCCCGCGATATCGCGTATCAACGGAACGAGCGTCAAGCAAACTGAGGAGTGCCGCCCTCATGCTCGACGCGAGGAAGAGGTACTTTGATGACTTACGTACCTTGCTGTACACGGAGCCATAGGGATAAATGCGTAAAACCAATTCAGCTTTCTGCAAGACATCCATCACGGAAACTACGGTATTGACATTCATACCCTGCATGAGGCTTGAGATTGTCTCGTAGCTGATTTCGTCGGAACTGGCGATAGCGAAGAGCACCTTGGGGATCTGACGGAGCGTGTCGCCGTCGAATTTTTTTATTTGTGGAATATCGCGCTCTATGATTCTGTCGATTACGCTGTTCGACATGTGATAAATCTGAGCCTCCTCGTCAAGCAGGAGCGCCGATGGCAGCAAATAATATTTCAGATATTTGATTAGCGAATACTTTTCTACGCGTTGCCAGTACGCTCGTACCGCCGTTTCTTTGTTCTTGAGCAACTCATGGGTCTGCCGCAAAGACGATGTAGTGAAGAGCGCTTGTTTGATCAAGTCTCCGAGCCCTTTGCTGGGTAGACACTCATTTCCATCACGTCGACTGGCAAGCATCACGTATTCGGTAAACTTGAGGGGATAGAGCTTCTCCACATACGCACGCCGCGCAACGTCGGTGTTTATTGCTATCTCTATAGCCGATGAGCCGGTGGCGACGATGAGCACCCGCTTGCTGCGGTCGTAGAGAGTCTTGAGCGCGTTCTGCCACTTTGGATCGTAATGCACTTCGTCTACAAGCAGAACGACATCCTCCTTAAGATCGGTGAATGAAACGCTGAGGATTTCTTCATACGCTTCAAGGATGGCGTACAAATCAGCTCCGAGCTTGTTCACAACATCGTCGAGTGAAACATACAAGACGTGATCTTCTTTTATCCGCGCATTGACATCGAAGAATAGCTGCGCGAGCAGTGTTGTTTTGCCGACTCCGCGCAGTCCGGGAATCAGTATCCAGCGCGGCTCCGTCTTCCGCTGCAGAAAATTGCGCAGGTGCTTCTGCAACCGATAAAACATGTAGCGATTGAAATACGGCTTGCCGCTCGCGTCCCGCGTTGCGCCTCTCAGGAGCGATCTTTGCTCTAATAGCTGATTCTCAACGTATTGGCGGATCATAGCGGGTGGCATGCTTCTATACTAACGGAATGATATAGAAAAGTCAATTACTATATTATCCGATTGATATAGAGGATAATCCGCGCTAGCAGATGCTATGCAACGACGAGCTGGTCAAATGTGCCGGGGGAGCCATAAACCACTCACCCTTCGGGCTCGGGTTTATGGCGGCGCCATATTCGACACTGTAATTATGGTGCATGCCGTGAACAGCGCACTGCGAAGAGTGCGCCGCAGCATCCGAACGTTCTATTATAAACTTTATAGAAACCGTAATTCACTAATATCCAACAGTTTTAGAATCCGTATCAATTGCATCAAGATGAATTGCAGAACCTCTTGCCAATTTCTGCGCTTCGCCGCTTTTCAGTGCATTATTGATTTTTTGTCGTTCGTCATCCGTCAACCCATCTCCATTATCAAAAACAATAGGAACACCAAACAAACGGACCCTTATGTCTTCCGCCTTTTGTTCATCGCCTTCTGATAGATTCATTATTCTACTCATTGCAGTATCTACCCTAACAGAAATTTGTTGCGTGTCAATAGCTCACTGCATGGGTATGACAAACCTCATCTGCGGCGTAACATGGGCGCATAGAAAGCTATGAATCTATTTTTCGGGCATTCGACGAAAACAAACTGCGGTATATTATCGTTGGCGGAGTCGCCGTGAACTTGCACGGATACCCGCGCTTCACAAACGACATAGATATTCTGCTTGCTCTTGATAATGAAAATTTGGAAAAAATGGCTGAAATAATGAAATCCATGGGATACCAGCAAAGGCTTCCGATATCCATTCAGGAACTTGGAGACGAACAAAAGGCGCGCAAATTCATTGAGGAAAAAGGGCTCACTGCTTACTCATTCATCCGCGAGAAAGAACCTCAATTCAACGTTGATGTGCTTGTATCGTCTTCAATGGAATTTGAAAAATTCTCGGTGCATAAAATGTACGCCGAGGTATGGGGGCTGAAAGTTCCAGTCGTTTCAATTGACGATTTGATTGAAATGAAAAAACAATCCGGACGCGAAAAAGATGTACAAGATGCGGCTGCTCTTTTAGAATTGAAAGGCTTATGAAAAAAAGAAATGAACGAACCTCCGGCTTTGCGGCGGATCAATTGCGGCGCATGAAATACGCTTCAGTGGAAAGCAAATTAAATGCACTCACAAACATGGTGGAATTCGCAAAAGAGGCGCAAAAATCCTGCAAAAAGCGCGGGGTGAAGGTCTATCCGTTATCCCCGGAATAATTTTATATTATCAAATAATTTCTTGACAATATCAACTGCCGGCATCATAATGCGCGTCCTGTGAAAATTACCATCAGCGAACACACCGGCGAAGGCGAGCTCAACTTCAACGTGGAGCAAGTTGAACAGTTTATGCCTGTTCCCAAAGACACCGCAGACCGTTTGCGATCAACCACAGTAAATTCGAAAATATGGAATGAAATACGCTCAAACCGGTACTTATTGTTTCCGTACTGTGGCGCTTCTGCAAAGGATATCGCAGAAATTCAGATTGAAGCACCCGAAAATGACGATACAGGCACAAAAATGGGAGAAGGTGGCAGTTGTGTGAGACATATGACCACCGAAGTGCGAAGCAAAATCATGCGCCGCTTCTGTAGCACGGCGGCAGTTTACACCGACATAGAGTTTTACTTGGCGCGTCATAGTCCGGCGTGGATTGCAATGCTCCTCAAAGGCAATCCCGCATTTAACGATCCAGTTCAAGAACAACTGAAAACAAGCCATGTTCTTGTTGCGTCCTTGCTTGCATCACAAGTTGAAAAACGTCCGTTGCGGCAAGTTGTAGGTAGTGCCAGGCAAATTAATAAAACAGAGTTACAGCCAAAAATCTTCGTGGACGGTTTGGGAAGAAAATTCCCTGAGTATAAGAAAGATGCTTCGAAAAAAGACGGTTTCGCAAGAGATGAACAAGGACAACTTATTCCCGAAATGCAAAGAGTCGTAATCGGCACTGATTGGGATAACCAATACTGGCAAACCACAGACAGTTCTTCGCCCATGGACAAGTCTGACAGGATTATTGTTGGAGACACAATCCTGTCGGGTAATCTGCTTACAAGGACAGAGACATTCGCAGGACATGCGCAAAAGGCAGAAGGTTTTATTATCCCTGTATGACAGCTGTTTTGCGCCTGTTTGCACTGGGAATAACCATATTTCGGTCGCCTAAATACAAGGAAAATACATACAAAGCCGACTCTTGACCAAATTGCGTGTTGCAATATAATTTGCACAATGGCAAGAGGCCACCCGTCAATCATTGATTTCGGCGGAGATTCATATGAACATCCGCGCAGAATACGGCGTTCAAAGGATAATATGAGAAGTTTTCGTTGCATGGAGTGTAACTCGACTCACTTCCACACTCTTCTAGAAGCTTCACGGTCGGCGGCAATAAGATGTCTTTCATGCGGCGGCCCTGTCGAAGAAACAGAGGAAAGCAAAAAGCGCCATTTGAATAGACTTCACGCATCGAAACATGCGAAAGATTCAGCCAAAAATGATGAACATAATAACCGTAAAACAACCAATGTATGCGCCTGCTGCGGATCAAAGTGGACCGATATGAATGCTCTTATGTACCACGCCACGAGGAACACGCCATGCCTTACGCATTACGCTGACCCGAATGACATTGTAAGCACATATGGAAAAGCTTTTTACAAAAAAACCGTCCACATATTTTCGATCGGCAACTTCCGACATGAAATCACAGGCATCGGAATTTCAGGAAAACTGGAAGTAATCAAAACAGTAACAAGGCCGAGCCAGGCAAAAACAATATTTGATGAAATTATGAGCGGAAAAATGATTTGAAGAGTATCCTTTGCCGGATTTCATGAACAGCATACGCAATATCGCCATCATAGCGCATCCTCCTTCGCTCGCATTCTGCGAGCTACGGAGGACAAGCGTTGACCACCCTCTATTTCAATCATGAGCATACGCAATATCGCCATTATCGCCCATGTAGACCACGGGAAAACGACTCTCGTGGATGCTCTGCTTAAACAGGGCGGCGCGTTTAAAGAACATGAAGTCGTGGGGGAACTGATAATGGACTCTAACGCGCAGGAAAAGGAGCGTGGGATCACCATCTACGCGAAGAACGCTTCGATCATGTACAAAGACTGCAAAATAAATATCGTGGACACTCCCGGCCACGCTGATTTCGGTTCGGAAGTGGAGCGGATTCTGCGGATGGTGGACAGCGTATTGCTGGTAGTCGATGCGCAGGAAGGACCCATGCCGCAGACTAAGTTCGTGCTGAAGAAATCGCTTGAACTGGGGCTGAAACCGATCGTCGTAATAAATAAAATCGATAAGCCTTCGGCGCGGGCGGAAAAAGTCATTGACATGGTTTTCGATCTCTTCGTCGCGCTCGGAGCAACAAACGAACAACTTGACTTCCCGCATATATTCACCATCGCCCGCGAAGGAATCGCGAAAAATAAACTTAATGATGATTCAAAAGACCTTAAACCGCTCTTTGAAACAATATTGAAAAAGGTTCCGAAGGCGGAGCTAAACCTTGACGCGGCATTTAGAATGCAGCCGAGTTCGTTAAGATACGATAAATACGTCGGGCGCATGGCGATAGGCCGCGTGTATGAAGGGAAAGCCGTAACCGGACAGCAGGTATTCATAAAAACGCCGGACGGAAAAACCCGCCGAGGAAAAATCAGCAAGATACTCGGGCACCAAGGGCTTAAGCAAATCGAAAGCCGGGAAGCGCTTGCCGGAGATATCGTGACAATCGCAGGTATCCCGGACATTTATGTCGGGGAAACGATCACGACGGACGAATCTGCCGAACCTTTGCCCGCGATAAAGATCGATCCGCCGACCATTTCTATGGTTTTCATGGTGAATGATTCCCCGTTCAGCGGAAAAGAAGGAACGCTCGTAACGACGCGGCACATAAAAGAACGTCTGGAAAAAGAAAAAGAAACGAACGTAGGCTTGCATGTGGAAACCGTACCTAACAGCGACTCGTACAAAGTTTCCGGGCGCGGAGAATTGCACCTTTCCGTGCTTATCGAAGACATGCGGCGCGAAGGGTTCGAACTGCAGGTTTCGAGGCCTGAAGTTATCATGAGGAAGGAAAACGGAAAAATTTTTGAGCCCATGGAACAGGCAGTCATTGACGTGCCTGATGAATTTAACGGAACGATAATTAACATGATGTCACAGCGAAAAGGGGAAATGCTTGATATGAGAACGAATGAAGGGCATACGCGAATGGAATTTAAAATACCAACGCGCGGGCTTCTGGGCATGCGCGGCGACTTTATAATAGAAACGCGCGGCGAAGGGATCCTCACGCATTCATTCATCGCTTATGAGGAACATAAGGGACCGATACCGGGGAGATCGCGCGGTTCGATGATTTCAATGGAAGAAGGCGAATCGGTCGCCTTCGCGCTTTGGAACCTGCAGGAACGAGGCAGGATGTTCATATCTCCGCAGACGAAGGTTTACAAGGGGATGATAGTCGGGGAAAGCGCGAAGAATGAAGACCTGTCCGTGAATCCCATAAAGGAGAAAAAACTCACCAATATGCGCGCATCCGGAAGCGACGAGGCGATCAATTTAACGCCGGTACAGCCGATGAGCCTGGAACAGGCTCTGGAATACATCGATGACGACGAGCTTGCGGAAGTGACGCCGAAGTCTATACGGCTTCGTAAAAAAGAATTAGATGAACACAAGAGAAGAAGAAGCAAGAAGGGCAATTGATTCCTACTCCTCCCAATACACGGGCCCGGGAACAGTCCCGGCGTCTTCGAAGACGACACCAGCTTCTTTCTCTATCCCGCTTAGCGTGTGGCTCATTATTCCGCCGTCCCCGATTGTGAGCAGTGAATCCTCAATCCGTACAATGCGGCTTATGTTTTTGCCGTATAAACTGTTTCCGGATTTAAGGATGTCCTGGCCGGAATAGTGCGTGATACGCCCGCGAAGCGAGAAACCCTTGCTTAAATCTACGTCATAGACATACGCCCCTTGGAAACTCTGCACGGGATAACTTCCTGTTTTTAGCGACTGTCCTTCGGGGTACTCCATGACGCTTACCGGGAAAGCGAGGAGATTTCGTTCTTTCTCGAAAAGAAGTGCCTTGTGGTCTGAAAGAAGCGGGCTTTCTGTGCCGCGATCCCCTATTACGGTCTTAAAAGTTTCTCTCGGGTTCGCTACATCCGAAACATCAAATATCGCAAGTTTCATGCCGAGAACCGCGGTATAATAAACCGCGTTATCCGAATGGACTTTGTCTGCGTCAATCGTCTCATCTACCTCTTTCCCAAAACCAATCAGGTGGGTTTCGTCGTAAGGATGCAGATAATCGCTGTATCCGGGAATTTTTA
>Ga0209211_10006158_pt1 | contig 17530 bp, 7 predicted proteins | sample RifGroA2_FD_183992 | JGI IMG/M metagenome (GOLD analysis project Ga0209211, IMG submission 183992) | Groundwater microbial communities from Rifle, Colorado, USA - Groundwater A2 (SPAdes) (version 2) | ecosystem: Environmental > Aquatic > Deep subsurface > Groundwater | place: Rifle, Colorado... | reverse complement strand
TAACTTCATTCATGCAAAAAAAAGTATACACAAAATTAAGCCAAGATGCAAAATTCGATATCTTCAATTATTTTGAGACTATCGCAAATAATGAAGCATATCAAGAATTAATAGCAGAATTACTAATCCCTCTGCTTGTAGAAGAACAGAATCAAGAAGTCAAACTTAAAATAATAACAGTATTAAAGATGACAAAAAGTGACAAAGCAGTAATCACATTAACAGATCTGCTTGAGAAAGAACAGGAGGAAGAGGTTAGATTAAGTATATCTAATGCATTAAATATTATCAACAGTTACCAAATCATAAAGCCATTAATAAAGCAGCTTCAGGAAGCGCAGGATAATGAGGTTAAAGTAAGTATATTAAAAGATATAGTAAAAACTATAACAACTAAATTAGATGATACAAATATTCATATGGTTGTTGAACCATTAATTCTGCAGCTTAAAAAAGAAAGGAATAATTATAATGTTCAAGAAAGGATAGAAAATGCATTAGTTCAGATTAAAAGCGACAAAGCAGTAGAGATATTAGGAGTTTATCTTTCTCAAGAACAAGACTCTTATCACAGATCATCATTAATAAGAGTATTAGCGACGATAAACAGTGATAAATCATTAGAATTATTAGGAAATCAGCTTTCCCGAGAAAAAGAGAAATATGTTAAAATTGAAATAATCAATGAATTAATGAAAAGAAAAAGTAAGAAAGGAATAGAAATATTAGAAGCTCAACTTCAGAAAGAAACAGATAATGAGATTAAGATAGCAATAGTTAATGCTTTATATGATTTAATAGTGAAATTAAGTAGATGGGAATCGAATTCTATAATTAGTGAGAAAACAGCAGATGTATTAAGAAAAAGGTTATTGGAAGAACAGGATAAAGAAGTCAAAATAAAGATAATTGAGGTATTAGGGAACACATTAATATATTATACTCTCCTAAAAAAGGAGAAAACAATAGAAGCATTAGGAAAAAAACTGTTGGAAGAACAGGACAAAGAGATTGTATTAAAGATAATAAATATATTTGATTCTCACTCTATAAAAAATGAGGAAGGAGTAGTAGAAATATTTGGGAAAAAACTATTAGTAGAAAAAGACATAGAGATTAAATCAATGATAATAAGTATATTATATCATATAATCTCATCAAATAGTCCTACGAATGGTGACAAAGCAACAAAAGCATTAAGAGCAACAGAAGTATTAGGACTTCAACTTTCCCAAGAACAAAATAAAGGCGTTAAATTAGAGATTATCCAGCTTTTTTCTAATATCAGAGGTGACAAAGCAGGGGAAATATTAGAAGCACAGCTTCAAAAAGAATCAGATAAAGACGTCAAGATTGCGATAATAAATGGATTGGTTCAATTTAGGAGAGGTAATACTATAAATATATTATTCGCAGAGCAACTGCATAAAGAAGAAACAGAACCAGAAGTTAGGATTGCACTAGTTCAAGGATTATACCATCTAATGCAGGACAAAGCCGCTGATATTCTAATTGAGCCGCTTCAAAAAGAAACAGATAATAAGGTTAAGATAGCGATAATAAAACAATTAGGTCACATTATCATACAGTTAAGGCATATCAAAAGTGATGATATAGTTGATAACATAATAAAAACATTGCTTGTCTTGTTTTATAGGGAAGAAACAGAAAAAGATGTTAAGATAGCAATAATAAAAGAATTAGGTTCAACTGGAAATAATCAAATAGTAAAACAATTTACAGACACATTCTATAAAGAAGGAACAGAAAGAGAGGTAAAGATAGAAATATTAAATGCATTTGGTTACATTCAAACTGATGAAGCAGAAAAACTATTGATAACTCAACTCCATGAAGGAACAGAAAAAGAGATAAGGGCAGCAAGTGCAAATGCATTATCTATGAGTGGAAGAGACAAAGCAACTGAACCATTAATTAAGCAACTGAAAAAAGAAACAGATAAATCTGTTAAAATAACGATAATACGAATATTAGGTTCAACTAAAGGTGATAAGGCTGGTAAAGCAGTAGATGCTTTAATTGATTCATATTCTGCTGAGCAAGAGGAGGAAGTTAAGGCTTATATCATCAGTACTTTTAGAACACTACTACAAAATGCTGGCGCTGAGGCTATCTCCAAGAAGTATGGAATCAATATCAAGCTTACACGGTATCTTATAACTCATCCAAAATACTTCTTAATGACTGTTTTAGATCCAAAGCTTAAGCAAAAGATGAATGAAGTGTCATACCAGCTTAATCGCGAGCGTACAAATCATCCAAAAGAGCCAAGGCTGAATGAAGACGACAAACTCAGCTTATTTGATTACCTTTATGCATTAAGCAGTGTCGATAATGCAAAATCTGCAGTTGACAGCTATTTCAGAAGCGACCCAAATAAATACCAGCTAAACCTTGATGAGCTCAAGAATCTTCTAAAATATATATCTGTTGAGACGCTTATCAAGGTTTTAAGGCTGATCAAGGATAATCCAAAGCAGTCTTTGGATGAAATCACTGCTGACATAAAAAAATCAATTGCTTCAATAGATTCAGTACCGCAGGCAGAACAGATACCCTTGGCAGAACAGCCATTCCTCATGGAGAGATTGCATTGGATTCTATCTAATATGTTTGTGTTGAATGAAAAGATAGATCCAATAAAAACAATAGCCAAAGACCTGAATGATAAAGAAAGACTTATTGGGCTTTTATCATCTGTAAGCTCAGCCCTTAGTTTTGATGGCTTAAAGAAAATAAGCGAAGAGTATGGGATTGAACTGGCAGTTCTCCTTCAGCTGAAAATAGATAGCTCATCACAGAATCTTGTTGAAACATTAGTTGTTCAAGGAATATCTTCTGTAGACTCACTTCAAAGCCCTGTAAAAGAGCAGCTCCTTAAAAAACTAACTGCACAATATGAAATGATGCCTTATGAGAGCAGGATGAGGATTTATACAGAGCTCATGTTCAAGCAGAGTACAGATAACAAAGTGATACTCAGCGTGTTCAATGACCTCATGTCAGGTAAACCCTTGTCGCAGTTCAGGAAATATCCGTTACTGCATAACTTTTTAGAAACAAATGCGCCTGTTCTCACTGAAAACCCAGGATTTAAGGCATTCATTAAATATGCTTCAGGAATCACTGAGAATAACCAGCTCAAGGAATTGATGTCACAGGCAAGAAACATATTCACAAGGAAAAAGTATTCTGTGAAGAAGGTAATTGATGATGAAGCTTCTCTTTTAGCTGCACTTGAGAACAGTATCAGGCCAAAAGATACAGAAGCAGTGTCCGAAAATATTCCGCATATCTTCATCGAACCGGTATTGAAGCTCACTGAAACTGATAATGGTGATTATGACCAAGCTGCATTGTCAAGATTAAGAGATATGTTCAGTGTCTTCGTCAGAAATCCTGAATTCAGAGATTCGTCAGCAAGAAGAAAAGATGACCTTCAAAAATCCATGAGACAGCTGTCAACCCTGAAAACTCATCCTAACTTAAATAAAATTTTGCCTTCAATACTGGAATATCTTGAGTTAAAATACGGCAAATTGTCTGAAACAGCTGTGTCGACAGCATCATTTGAAGAATTAGACAAGCTGATGGGCATATTTTACAAAGTAGTTGACGTAAACATACAAGCAAATGCAGGCCGTCTTAACTCTGACTTATTGAAGATTACAAATGAGATACTGAATGATTTAACTGAGAACAAAAAGATAGACTTAAATAAAATTGATGAATTTCTCACAACATACAATTATCTCTTTGTTGACAAATTATTAGCTAGGTTTGATGGTAAAGTAGATTATAACAGGATTCTTGTAAGAGTAGGTATAGTAACAGCAGGCATAGATGGTTCTGATATCTCACAGGGTGTCGAACCCAAACTAGTGATTAAAAATATCCTGACTGACTATGCAAAGAATAACCGGCGATTTAATTATAAGGATCATAATGGAAGAAATATCTATGAGCTGGTTGATCTATTCTTAAGCACAAAAACTGAGCCAGAATTCTTTAACTTGATGCTTGAAACATTGATAAAAGAGACAAAAGGTGAGTTCAAGGATTGGCTTTATTCAAAAAATCTTGAGAGAGCAGTTCTTGAGCAGATCATTATAAATGATATAAGCTCCTGGTCTGATGTAAACAAAGCAAGATTTGAAGATTTAACAGGTAATTCTCGTTATTGGAAGCTGATGAACGCAAAAGAAGAAGAGCTTGCAGAATTTGAAGAACTGAAGCAATTGAAAGAAAAAATCAGTAATCTAGACATGCCTAATGATTATGAAACAACAATTGAAAAGATAATCGAATTAGAGCTTGCAAACCTTCCTGAAAAGGACAGAGCAAGGTTCATGTCCTCAAAAGGAGATATGTTATCAGAAAAGCTGGCATCTGCAGAAGGATTTAATCCCCTCAAAGCAAAGATTGCAGCAATTAACAGCTGGCAGGACAACTTAGAATACACTACAACTGCTGATGGAACAGATTATTTTGCCGACTTCACAGACGACTTTTACATAATGTTCAACATCGGAAATTATCCCGGCTCAACTGCATGCCAAAGCTGCACTTATGGCACTAATCTTAACAATGGCCTATTAGGATATTTGGTAAAAGGCACGAATAAAGCTATTGCTTTGAGAAATGATAAAGGTTATGTTGTAGTAAGAAGAATTGTCAGGCTGAAAATCCTGCAGGATGCAGAAGGCAAAGAATTCCCTGCAATATATGTTGAAGAAAATGCGCAGTTTGGCAGCTTTAATCTGGGTAAACTTTATGGATTGCTGAACATTCTCTCAAAGAGAACTGGGCTGCCTGTTGTGATTGGCGGGTATAGGTCATCAGGTATTAATGAATTAGAAGGAAATCCCCTCATCGCAAAAGTAACATTCTACAAAGGCAGGACTGGCAAGGATTACAGCGATTCTTTAGCCGGTTCAATTGATCAGCAAGAGCCTGTAATAATATATGACTCAACTAGAGCTGAGTTAACAATCAAAGCAGTGCCTGCAGAAGATATTTCTGTCTTGAATTCTGCAGTAGAATTAAAATATAACTTAAAAGAAGTTGAGAAGCCTGCTGAAACTGCTGAGGAAGAAGCACCATCAGAACAGTCAGCCATCTCATTAGAAACCATCAAAGCAAACATCCAGCACATCCCTGCGCAATTACAAGAAGAGATTGCATCAAAAATCATAGAAATTCAAGGGAAAGTAAACAGAAAAGAAATAATAGATGAGTCTGCTATTGCAAAACCCGACGAGATTGGTGAAGCAACTTGGAAGAAGATGGAAGGAAGGCCTGATGCAAAAGAAGCATTTGTATTTATTTATTCTAAGTTAAAAGCGTTTAAACAAGAGAATACTGATTCTGAACTTGCACTTAAAATTAATCCTGTGAAAGATGCATTGCAAGCTGTTAAATCTGTGATGTTAATGGGTGGGATGGTGCCAGCAAAGATACCTGAAGCAGAGAAAGCAAAAACCCCTGTTAATCTTGATTCTATTCTAGTAAAATTAGCAGATTTTGCCAGCAAACTGATAAATGTCTATAGCTTACCTAAGTGGTTACAAGATAGGGTGCCTGTTTATAGAGCAGTTGAGAGAAGATATGCAGGTTTGCCTGACAAGCAAGGTGTAAATTATTGGTTTGTCGGTACTGCAAACAGAGCATATTCTGAAAATTTTTTAGCTGCTAATTCTGATTATGTTCTCATTGAGACTACAATAGGCGAATTAAGGAAAGTAGGGGATGTAGAGATACATTATCAAGGAAAAAAATTATATTTGCGAAATTTTAAAGAAACCCCTTTTTTTAGGATTGTTGCTGTTACTGAAAGCAGCGCAGAGAAAGTGGAAGAAGAAGCATCAGAAAAACCCGCAGCAATAACTGAGGCAGAACAACCAGCGACGACAGAAGCAGCAGAAAACGCCAAATCATCTTCATTATCAAAACAGATTATAAAACGAATTTCAGGAAAAGCAAGAATACTCACAATGTTATTATTTATTCCTATTTTAACAGTTGGAGCTCTCAGTCAGCTAAAAAATTCTCAAGGAGACAGTTATTTAAGGATTATAAGCAACAAATTTGGAAGAATTGGATACAATATATTATCAAGAGTTGGTGAAAAAGAAGTGCACATTCCTAAACCTCCAAAAGCCAGTGTAAATGAGGCAAAAGTTAAAGCAGTGTTGAAAGATTACAAAGAACGGGTTTATTATCAGAAGAACCAGATTGGTGTGTATCATCCTTCAAGAGCAGAGTGGGTAAACAGGATTAATGAAGATGATGTAATACTATGGCAGAGCAGCTGGTGGGCTCCTTTGCTTGAGGAAGTTAAAAAAAATCTTAAGCATGGAGATTATATCCCTGAAAAAGTAATTCAAGTATTGTACACAAAAGTAAAAGAGCTAAACCCTAGTGCAACAGATGAAGAGATAATACAGTTTTTGTACAATGAATTTTCAGAACATATAGTAGGAAATGAAAATCCAGGATTCAGAAGCGAGTACATCCGCTTATTTGAGGATGATGACAATCCAGATTCAGGTCCAGACAAATTCTCGCATTTTGTTGAAGGTGCACACCTGTCATCAACTTACCCAGAATTTGTGATAGAATTAGTTTCATACGCTGCAGAGCTTAAAGATTCATTCCAAAAAGAGTCATATGCAGACATAAGGGATGTTGTTGCTGCCTCAAAAGGCTCAGAATGGACAAAAAGATTGGGTGATTTAAGTGAAGGGAGTGAAACAGAGCAAGCAGATGATAAACAGCCAGCTTCGACGACAGAACCAAAAGCAATAACATCACCAGAACAACCAGCGACGACAGAACCCACCTTAACCCAGCTCACACCAGAACAGCTCGACACCCTCGTCAGAGATGGTATAACAGTTACAGAAAACACCGACGGCAAAAAAACATTGTCAGTACATATAAAAATAGCCTTTACAGACGAGCAAATGAAGGCAATAGACAAGGCAGTAAATGATTATATCAATGATTACGAAGGACTTGTCGAGAGGATAATAGAAATAGTTGGGATAAGATTAGGATTAAAAGAAGACGATTTTAAGTGCGAGGTTGGGAGCTGTGTTGGTGTTGCTGTTCTTCCAGAAGCAGCGCCTGAAACAGCAAGTGATATAGATGAGACAATCAGCGATATAACCTTTGGTGTATTAAATGAATTAAGAATCAGAGAAATTCTCAAAGTAATGGTTTCTAAAGAACCAGAGCAACTGACTGAGAAAGAAATAGAATTTATACTCTATTTGGATTTAGAAAAAATAAAAGGTATTGTTTCAAGCAGCGTATTAAAAAAAGCAAAAAATCTTAAAAAGAAGTATGGTGATAAAACAATTGTGGAAGAACAAATTGAATTAGGTCCTACAATTAGTGAGAATGAATATACATCTATAAAAACAAAAATCCATAATTTTGTTGCTGCAGATGAATCTGCTGTTGATGGAAGCAAATTTTCAGATATGAACATAGCATTTATAGTTATGGGAAGTCTTGTTACTGGTTGGGCGCCTCTTAAAAATAGGCCTTCTGATCCGATATTATATGGTAAACAGTATATCTCTGACATGGACTTATTAGTGGTTGTTAAAGATGAATATTGGGATAAATTATCTGGAAGTATAAAGCTGTTTAAACCTGTGCATAGAACCCTGCCTTTTAATATTGATACGGTTTATCTTGCTGATTCAGGGTTTGGAAGATTGATTTCACGTTTATCAACATTGAGAATTGCAGGAAAACAAAACAGAAAAATAAGTATAGTTATAATGCCAGAAAGTAAAGCAAAGATGAAATTCTCCAATTGGAGACTTATTTATAATGATAACATTGACCTTAGCAAGCTTATGAAAAAATCAGCGCAAAACCAGCAATCGGAGCAACAAATCGAAGCAGCAGGAGTACAAACGAGTATAATAGAATATGATCCTGAAGCAGAATTCTCAGCAGAACCAACCTTAACCCAGCTCACATCAGAACAACTCGACACTCTCTCCAGATATGGCATTACAGTTACACCAAACCCTGACAACACAAAAACACTGCAAGTAGATATAAACATAGATTTCACAGACGAACAAAGAGAGGCAATAACACAAGCGGTTAATAAATATATCAATGATTATGAAGGTCTTGTCGAGAGGATAAAAGAGATAATAGGTGTTAGATTGGGATTAACTCAAGACGATTTTAAGTGCGAAGCTGGAAGCTGTGTTGGAGAAGCTGTTCTTCCAGAAGCAGCGCCTGAAACAGCAAAAGTAGAGAGGGATATAACAACTATCATTATTGAAACAGCGAAAAAATCAGCAGGACCAAAATATGTGCGACCTAACACAGTAAGCAAAAGCAATAAATTAGATAAAACTATAGAACCATCTGGGTTGTATACTTTTTGTTTAGATAATAAATACAAGTGCAGTGGTGTTGCAGGTATTTTTGGTATTGCGTTCGTATTATTAATTATGTTGGTTACTTATGGTATTGCTAATTATATATCTAAGAACGGAGATGCTAAAATAAAAGGGGATAATATCCAAGAGACAGAGGATGAAGAAATCGGTATAGATTATAGTGGATTACCAAATCCTTCAGATTCAACAGAAGAAACTCAAGAAGTACCCATGTCTGAGGAAGAAGAATTTGATTATTATTTTAATTGTTTTGAAAATACACCAGAAGAGTTTGCTGATGAAGGGGAATCAATATCAGGTGATGTATACACTGTAAGTTCATATTTGTCAACAATGATTTTTACAGATGGATATCTTCAACAAAGAACAAAAATATGTTCAGGAAGAGTTGACAATTACCTTAAGTATCTTTCCAATAAAGGATTTGGTGATTTTCTTGACAGCAGTTTAAAGATATATAGTAGGCTTGATGATAATCAAAAAGGTTATCTTATTGAAGGATTGTTTAGATTAGGAAATGGAGATGCAGCCTTGGTCTTGCTCAGTTTTCCATTATCTGATAAAGAAGATGTTTTGCCATATGGAGTATATGATGTTAAATATCATATCTTTGATTATGCGCAAAAGATTATAAACAAGGGGGAATTAGACAAAGAAACAACACTTGAGCATTATATCCCTTTATTTTATGATAATCCCACTGGTGAAGGATTGAAATTTATTTTGGATAATTTATCACCTGACGAAAGAAAAGCGTTTATAAGAGAACTTGTTATGAGTGATGATCCATCTATCAGAAAACAGTTTGTAGAATATAAGAGTCAATATAACACAGAGTATACTCTTCCAAAAGATTTATTAGAAGAAATGTATACTGAAACAACAGACCCATTATTAAAGGCGAGTCTGTTAGATAAGATGGGTATCAAGGAGTTGCCAAATAAATTAATGAAGGAATTAGATGTTCTTTACGAAACAAGTGATTCTGAGACAAGAAAAAAGATGATAGAATCAATGGATAGTTTGGCAAACGATATGGGGATAGATCAAGCAAAATCTGACCCTTATAATCTTTTCATCATTGATAAATTTAAAGAAAGCAGTGATGCAAATGATCTTGTTGTATTAGGTGATGTATTAGATGATAATCAGCTGTTAGGTTTATATAAAAAAGAACCAAACTTCAAAAAGTATTTAATAGCAAAAGCAAAGCAATCAGGGAATATTGATGAACCATTTAAGTTTTGGTTTAGAGAATTTATTAATAGTTGTGTTAGTGATGTAGAATGCATAGTCATGATAAAAACAGAAGAAGTATGGTGTACTAAAGGCTGCCAATGAACATATACTAAAAGATGAGTTTCAACAAAATTATTTACACTACTCAACAAAAATCATTACACTCTCATCATTTACACTATCTAAAAAAATCTTGCACTCTTTTTAAATCATCTTCTCGCTGTTTCTGATGACCTTGTCCATATTCAAGAACAATATACCCATTATATCCATTTGCCTTTAATGCATCAAGAAATCCATGAACATTCATTGTTCCTTGACGATAAGGAAGATGAGTTTTTCCTGCTCCTTGATTGCTTAGATGCACAACATCAAGCTTTCCAAATACCTTGTCTACTAAAGCAACTAAGTCTGTATCAGCAGGAAGATGTGATAAATCAAGTGTTAAACCCATAAAAGAAAGTTTCATATCTGTTATTTGCTCAGGATAACTAAGCCAGCGGTCATTTGCTTCCATATTTTCATAAGCCAGTTTTACACCCAATCTTGCTATTGCTTCCTGTTCTTGTTCAAACAATGTTTTTGCGTTTGTATAATCTCCTTTAGAAGGATGTAAAGTAATAGTGTCAACACCATAATTGCCTTTGATGAATGCAACTGCACCTATGAAGTCTGAATGAAAAATATCTGTGCCTGGACCATGCACTAAACCCACATTAACATCATAGTCTCCCAAGAAACTTCTTAAAATTTCATGCTCTATCATATACATTTCTCTTTGCCTTGGCATTATTAAATGAACTTGCTGACCTTTAAGATTTTCAAATTCTTTATCAAAATCAATATTCAACCTTATTTTTCTTGTTGGTAAGATTTTAACTTGTCTTGAACCTGTTTTTACTTCTGATTTAATTGGATAAATTACATTTCCTTTATTGTCAAAAATAACATAACAAGAGTTAGGAGTAGCAATTGAAGTAATATTAGAAAAATCATAACATGTATTAACAAGATCATTTCTTTGATTATAACTGCATTTTTCTACAATATTTCCTAGATGTCTTTCTACAACTATTTCTCCTTGAGTCATGGATAAAGGAAAGCCTTTATCATTTTTAAATATGCTTCTTTGAACCATAGCAGGGGTGGTAAGAGTTTGTAGTATTTATAAATCTTTTCATTTTTACCTTTGTGGAGTAATAACATACAAAAAATGCAATATTGGTTGCGGTGTTGCATAATTATTGAATCTTTGCCACTTCTGCTTTAATTTTAAGCTTACTCAGAATTTCAATCACTTTTGCCAAATCTTTATTTTTCTTTAATTCAATAACCATTTTTTCTGTTTTATTAAACTCTATATTTGAAAGTTCTCCTGTTTTATCATATCTGTAAACATAGTTAGATATATCTCGATAACCATATAACTTTCTAAGAGCTTGTACTTTTTCTGATTGTGTTTTTCCTTTAAGATCGTACAAGATTATTGTTTTTTGCCGCATATAAATGGGAAATACAAATAAGTATATAAACGTTACGGTTATTTAATAAGCGTAAAGATAAAAAAGAAGGATTACAAAAAAAGGTGTTTTCATTAGTAATGAACAATAGTGTTCATTGGCAATGAAAACATTTATATACTAATAAATAATCTACATTAAAAATGCTATCAGAAAACTTAAAAAATATAACTGTGAAACAGATAGATGAACTAAAGTTAGAAAAGTTAGGAATAAAAAGAGATTTAATGAAATTTATAAGCCTAAATCTGTCGCATGTCCTTATTTTAAGTGGAGTAAGAAGATGCGGAAAAAGTACTTTATTAAAACAACTAATAAAAACTCAAAAGAAATTTTATTTTTTTAACTTTGAAGACCCGCGGGCATTTAGTTTTGAAATAACTGATTTTGAGAAGTTAGATGAGACATTTAAAGAGGAATTTGGAAATAGTGATCATTATTTTTTTGACGAAATGCAAAATGTAATAGGATGGGAAAGAATAGTAAGGGGATTACACGACAAGAAGAAGAAAGTTATTCTTACTGGTTCTAATGCTTCATTATTAAGTAGAGATTTAGGAACAAAACTTACAGGGAGGCACATAACATTTGAGTTATTTCCTTTTTCTTATAAGGAGTGGCTAGTATTCAGACAAAAAAAAGCGGGAGTTGAATCTTTTAAAGATTACTTTAATGAAGGTGGATTCCCAGAGTTTCTAAAACAAGGAAGGTATGAAATTCTACAGGAGTTGTTTGAAGATATTATAACAAGAGATATAATTACAAAATATGGCATTAGGGAAACAAAAATAATAAAGGAAATGGCAATTTACTTATTAAGTAATATAAGCAAAGAAATTTCTTTTAATTCATTAAAAAGATTATTTGGATTGGGCTCAACAAACACAGCTATAACTTATGTATCTTATTATGAAGATAGTTATTTATTGTTCACTGTGCCAAAATTTGATTATTCATATAAAAAACAGTTAGTTAACCCCAAAAAAATATATTCAATAGATATAGGGCTATCCAAATCTGTTTCAGCTTCTTTTACTGGTGATATGGGTAGAATACTGGAAAATATAGTCTTTTTAGCATTGAGAAATAAATATAAGGAAATATTCTATTTTAAGGAAGATAATGAATGTGATTTTGTCATAAGAAAGATGGGAAAAGTTTCAAAAGCAATTCAAGTATGCTATGAGCTGAATGAAAATAATAAAGAACGTGAAATAAATGGATTAAAAGAAGCTATGGACAAATTAAGCATTGAAGAAGGAATAATTCTTACATTTAACCAGAAAGATAATATAAACAATATTTTAGTAAAACCTGTATGGGAATGGCTTTGTGAACAAAAATGAATCTTTTTGTTAGCCTTGATAAATTCTGTTCATTAGTAATGAATAATAGTGTTCATTAGCATTGAACACTTTTAATATACAGAATAAGCAGGGGTGGTAAGATTTGGAGTATTTATAAATCTTTCAATTTTTACCTTTGTAAAGTAACAACAAAACAAAACATTTAAATATTCCTACAAAATTATAATTTACACATATACAGATGTTATCTTTAAATTATTATTTAAACGCAATAGGCCAACCATGAAAAAAACACTATGCACATTAATAGCTCTTTTGCATCTGGTTTCAGCGTCTGTTTTAGCCGATGACATTACAACAAGTGATAAATATAGAACAAATAGCAATATAGCTGACAATATCAGAGCAGGAATGTCTATTGAAGAGAGAACAGAAGAAGAAACTAACCCTGATTGGTATATTGATGATTTAAGAAGGTTTATCGATGAATTTGACGGCAGAAAAGAGAGCTGCGAGGGCACTTTTTACGGCAAAATTGACGGCAATGTCACACCAGAAGAATATGTAACTTACATTTTAGAATTATTTGGCATATGTGAGCCAGTAACCTGTCCGCTTGATTACAAAAAAGATGGTTTTTGCCCGCCTTTACTTAGAAGGCAGAGTTATTATCTTAGATTTAAAGCTGGAGATTTCAATCCTGCGGATATTAATGGCGACGGTGTTATAAACAAAGATGATGACTTAACTAAAGACAACAAAATAGATGATGATGATATAAAAGAGTATTATCGTCTGCACAGAAAAGTAAAAAGCAATTTATGTTGATTATTTACATTACCCTATTTTTCGTTCTTGGCATGTCCAACCCGTTCATGAAGAAAGGTAAGATGGTTTGAAAGTTAGAAAGCTTGACAGCTTGAAAATGTCGTACATATAGCGCACTTTCAAGCTTTCAAGCTTTCAAACAGTTTCATGTGACTGTGGCTTCGCCCACAAACGAGTTAGGAATTAGGAACGAGATTAAGAACTCTAACCACCGCTAAACCAATGCAAGTAACTTAAAAAAGATGATATTTAAATTTCACAGAATTAATTTAACCAACCTTTACCAGATTTCTACTTATGAATATTGAGTTGCGGCTCTGAAAATAGAAACTTTTGATTCAAAAAAAATGGGTTATAAACGCCATAGCTCTGCTGTGACCCATTTTTAAGAGTAAACCTCCCATCTGAAGCGTTGGCAAAATAAAGCCCCGCAGCTCTGCTGCGATTGGGAAGTTTACTTATTTCCTGTAAATAATATCATGATGATCATAATCTTCAAAAGAGACTATCTTATTCTGATTATCGACTCTAAAAACCAAAACAAAATGTCCTAAATGAACTCTATTAACTCCTTTCATATCATATCCTAAAAACTTATAATCGTGTTCGGGATTCGCTAATATTGAATCCATCTTTTTTCTGACTTGAGAATACTGCACAAGGTCTTTTTTCTTAAGTTTAGCTAACTTTTTAGTGATATCTTCGCTGTATGAGTCCCTGTACATTTATGCTACCTCTTTCTCAAACTCTTTTCGAGATAGATGTTTGCCACCCATAATTTTAGCTAATTTAACTTTGTATTCAGGCCTTAATTCTGGCTCTAATGCAGATTGCTCATATTCATTGACTACTACGTTGATTGCTTCAGATTTGTCCCTCAATCCAAACTTCGCTTTGACAATATTCAAAACCCTGTTTGTGTTTTCATTGATATTTATTACAGCTTGTACCATATTACATCACATATATAGATATATATGCCTTATATATAAAAGTTTCTATTTTTGGTATGTAAAAAGTCTGCCTCAAATTTGTTAACTTTGATATTAGGTATATCGCAAGACTATCGAGAAGCGAACCCCATCAGTAAACTTAGCCTTTTTACAATGTCTTAATAATCAAGTTTTCGCCAAAGTTGACGGCAGACTTTTTACTTACAAATTTTTTGTTTATCCTTTTTATTCAACACACCCAATATCATAATGCCTGAATAAAAATATATTCTTACTTCCTATATTTAATACTGAAGTAAAAACACCGCCAAAATCTTTGCAATATGAAACTGGAAGATAAAGTTTTATCAGTCTTTCATTATCATTTCCGTCGCTATTAGTTCTAGTTCCATTACCCCATGTTGTAGTATCTGCTATCATCTCTGTTATGGAATCTATTGTTTCTGACTGAATAACAGGTACCATGCACTGTGGTTCAACCAGCTCAGATGCAACTGAAAAATAGGGTAATCCGCGTTTATCACTTTCTCTTCTGAATAGATCTGGATTGTAAATAAATGTTGCTATTGTTCTAATGGCTTGTTGCTCAACATCAGTATAACCAGTCAGCATTATTCCTTTAAAAGTTATGGGAATCTGGACATGAATACCTTGTTTATTGGCAGGTGTTATAAAACATTCAGCATCAATCTCGTCGAGAGTTTCAATGCGCTCTGCTTTTTCAGCCATTTCTCTAAAAGTTTGATATCCATTAAAGTGAACAAAAGCATAATGCGGCATTCTTGAAGAAGGCGAGTTTCCAAAAGTTATAGATGCAATCAACCCTAACTCTGAAGCTTTCATCATTGCTGAAAAAGAAGTAACACCTAAAGTGCTCCAAAGAGTATCTTTCATTTTAAACAATGCGTCACTATGAGTTCTATATAATTCCTTAAGATGTTTAGTCATAGCATCTGTCCATTCAACATGGATTTGGTGGTATCCAACATCATTCTTTCTAGGTGAAACAATAGTTGGTGAAGCAGCAGCTGTTACTGTAGGAGTAATTAATTCACATACTTCTGGGGGCAGCATTTCATAATCTTCTTCACCTAAATCAGAAAGACGTTTTTGATGAATTTGCTGGTAAGCTGTTAACAGCTTTTGCTTATTCTCCTCAGCTGCCTTATTTTCCTCACTAAAAAATATTTCACGAAGTTTTGTTTTGACATTGTGGTTAATATTCTTAGCATGGTCAAATATCTCACGGCATAACACTTCAGCTTTTTCATCATCCAAAACACCAAAATCCTTAAATACTGAGCTTAATAGCTTAACAACATTGCCACCCTTCAATCCTAAGGCTGTATAAACACCAACACCTACATATTTATCCAAATCTATGGTATCGACAAATTCAGGCATAGATGTTTTATCGCTCTTCCACCTGTGATTCCATAGATATCTCACAAAATATTCTGCATTGCTTCTTGCACTCTCTCCATAAAAAAAAACATGTGATAATGTTCTAGAATCCCTTTTATCCTCATCCTTATCTTTCTCATTATGTTTAATTAATACTTCACATTTCTCATCATCTAACTTACCATAATTTTCAATTGTTAAGGTAAAAAGTTCTTTATAGTGCTCGCTCTTTATACCTACTGCAGGATAAAGTCCGTTTCCTAAAAGTTTCTGGAACATTACTGTATCTACACATTCAGGTATTGGTTTGTCGTCGCTCTTCCAATGATGCTCCCATGCATATCTGACTAAATAAGTTACATTATCTTTGGCATGTTGCTTTGCTTCTTTCCCTGTAAAAAATGTAGTAGAAAGTGTTCTTCGCGCATTTCCATCCTTTCTGCTGATATATTCCTTACATTTTTCATCATCCAAAACACCAAATCCATCAATTGACAACCTTAAAATTTTGGTGTAATGCCTCTGTTTTGCAGGGAACGCTTTATAAGCACCGATACCAAGAAGATTAAAAATATCGCTTTTCTTTAAAAGTTCAGGTATTGGTGTTTGCTCTGTTTTCCAATGATGTTCCCATGCATACTTAACCAAACATTTTGCATTATCCTCAACATGTGGATTAGCATCTTTATCAGAAAAAAACACATAAGAAAGTGTTCCGCGTGAACCACCATCCTTTCTGCTGATGTATAATGCACATTTTTCATCATCTAAAACCCCATAATTTTCAATAGCCATTCTAAGAACTTTGTTTGTGTTCCTTGTTTTCAGTCCTAACGCTGTGTAAATACCTTCACAGAAATAATCATTCTTCCTTACAAGTTCAGGTATTGGCACCTCATCACTTTTCCATCTGTGTTCCCACTCATATTTAGCCATTAATTTTGCATTAGATGCAGCATGTTGTTTAATGTGCTCCCCTGTAAAAAATGCATTTGAAAGCGTCATTTGTGAACTTTTATCAGTTTGGGTAAAAAACACTGCGCATTTATCCTCATCTAACTTACCATAACCTTCAATTGTTGCTTTCAATAGTTTGGTTATATTATGATTTCTTAATCCTAACGCGCGATAAACTCTTAGAGTAACATAATCCGTGATATCATACCTTGATATAAGTTCAGGTATCGATCTTTCTTTCTCAGATTTCAATTTATTTTCCCATAGATATCTAACAAAAGAGTTTGCATTAAACTCTGCATTTTCACCTTGAAATAAAGCATACGAAACTATTTTAGAGGTTCTAACTTTTTTTTTGTTAATCAATATCTTGCATTTTTCATCATCCAACAGGCCATAATTTTCAATTGTTTGCTTAAGTAGTTCGTATGTGTTGCCTTCGTCTAAATTAAATGCAGAATAAACACCATTACCTATCACTTTTTTGATTATCTTTATACCAATACATTCCGGTATTGCTGTATCTTCACTAAACCAATGATGCTCCCATGCATATTTGATTAAATATTTCGCATTAGTTGCAGCATGCGCTTTTGCATCTTCATCAGTGAAAAAAGAGTTAGTGAGATTATGGCGCGCGCTTTTATCACGTCTGCTGATGTACACTTTGCATTTCTCATCATCTAATACACCAACACCCTCAAATGCTAACCCTAAAATTTGATTTAAACTAGTGTATGAAACACCTAAGGGCTTGACTCAAAATAAAATGCCATAATTTATAAACTCTGGATTCTATATATGTCATTTAATGAAAAAAGATGATACTGATAAACTTTGGCTAGCCACTCTTTTGGAATGTAATG
>Ga0209211_10006155_pt1 | contig 17533 bp, 16 predicted proteins | sample RifGroA2_FD_183992 | JGI IMG/M metagenome (GOLD analysis project Ga0209211, IMG submission 183992) | Groundwater microbial communities from Rifle, Colorado, USA - Groundwater A2 (SPAdes) (version 2) | ecosystem: Environmental > Aquatic > Deep subsurface > Groundwater | place: Rifle, Colorado... | reverse complement strand
AGCCGAAGCTTGGCTCTCCGATTACGAACAATGGAAGAAAAATTCCGGCAATACCGCGGGCCAGCGCCAATTGGAAGCCGTACGCGCTCTTTCAATGCTTTTGGTGAGCATTCCGGTTTTTTGGTACCATTGGCTTTTAATCGGCCGCGAAAGAAAAGAAAAGATGGCGGAAAAAGAACAAGAAAAAATTAGTTAGTAGTTTGTAGTGAGTAGATTTTTAAATATTATTATTTGTGGGACCTGATCTCTGTTTTAAGAGTGACGGGTTCGTACCACGAAAGGACATTATGCCAAAATCATCAAAGAATTATAAAAACGCGGTAAATATTATCGGTTCAGGCAAGATCTATTCCGTGGCGGAAGCGGCTGATTTGGTAAAACAAACCGCCAAGACCAAATTTGATTCGTCCGTGGAAATTCATATGAAGCTCGGCATTGAGCCGAAGCAGGCTGATCAAATCGTACGGGGGACTTGCGTTTTGCCGCACGGTACGGGCAAAAAATTGCGCATCGCGGTTTTTGCCGAAGGAGACGATGTTAATACCGCTTTGCAGGAAGGCGCATCAATCGCCGGCGGAGACGAGATTATTAAAGACATAAAAGAAACGGGAAATTGTTTTTTTGACATTGCGGTGGCGACCCCAAGCATGATGAAAAAATTGGCGCCGATCGCGAAGACTTTGGGGCAAAAAGGCTTGATGCCTAATCCGCGCAATGAAACCATTACGACCAACATTAAAAAAACAATGCAAGAATTGCTGAAAGGCAAGGTGGCTTTTCGCAATGACGATTCGGGAAATATCCACCAGATGATCGGCAAGGCTTCTTGGGATAAAGAAAAGCTGGCCGAAAACGCCAATATTTTCATTCAAACAATCCGCAAAGCCAAGCCCAATTCGGCCAAAGGGACATACATTCAAAGCATTACTATGAAATCTACGATGGGCCCGGGCGTTAAAGTAGCTGTGTAGTAAAGTTTGTAGTTGGTAGTCAGTAGTGAGTAGAAATGAATTGGACTGCCGATTCTACTAACTACTTACTAAAAACTACTAACTAAACTATGACTCTTCCTTACCAAGGAATTCAAAAATGGATTGAAGACGGGTTTATTAAAAAAAACGGGCCTTTTTTGGACGGTCAGATTCAGCCCGCGAGTATTGATTGTACTTTGGGAAACAGAGTGTATCGCGTAACATCAAGCTTTCTACCAAAGCCGGGCGAAAAAATCGCCGATATTCTCAAAGCGAAGACTCTTTACGATTTTGAGCTCGTCCCCGGATCAATTTTGGAGCCGAATGCTTGTTATATCATCCCGCTTCAGGAGAGTTTGAAAATTCCGGCCGGATTTCAAGCTTTCAGCAATCCGAAAAGCTCCATCGGCCGCGTGGATGTTTTTGTCCGCCTCTTGACCGACGGCAATCCGCAGTTTGATACGGTGCCGGAAATGTACGAGGGCGGGCTTTTTCTTGAAGTGATTCCTCTGACTTTTATGGTGGCGGCGGCGCCCGGTATCGCTCTTAATCAGATTAGATTCAGAAAAAGCAATGCTTTTTTTTGCACTAATGATGAATTGAAAACCGCGCACGAAATGGAAGGATTGGTTTTTGACATTGCCGGACAAAAAATCGCCAACCCGATTATCAATGACAACGCGCTCTTTTTGACCGCGGATTTGAAAAATCGGGAAGTGGTCGGTTTTCGCGCCAAACACAATGCCGGCGAAGTGATTGATCTGACCAAGAAAAATTTTTACGATCCGGAAAAATTCTGGGATCAAATCAAAAAACCGGCTGATGAAGAATTGATTCTCGTGCCCGGAGATTTTTATCTTTTGGGATCAAACGAAAGAATTTCGGTCCCGCCCGATTATTCGGCTGAGATGGCTTCGTATAATCCGCAAAGCGGAGAATTGCGCGCGCATTATGCCGGATTTTTTGACAGCGGGTTTGGCTTTCATGACGGCGAAGTTTCCGGCGGTACGACCGCGGTTTTGGAAGTGCGGGCGCATAATGTGCCTTTTCGGTTGACTCACGGCCAAATCATTTGCCGCTTCACTTATGAAAAAATGATCACTCGTCCGGAAAGAATTTACGGCAAAGCGATAAATTCAAATTATACCGGCACCGCCCCCAAATTGCCCAAGTTTTTTAAAAATGTTTGGTAGATAATCGCCCTCACCCCAACCCTCTCCCCGTGGGAGAGGATGAAGGTGAGGGAAACAAAAAAGCCCAAGGGTCTTGAGTAGAAGAAGACAAATTGACGGAGAAACGCAGGAAAAACCCGCATTATCCGCCTCATTATCCCCATGCTTGTCGTCTACTCAAGGCCTTTGGGCTCGCCCGGCGCAGCTTTACGCGCAGTTGGGCTAAAATTAGCGCAAATTCCTATTGAATTTTAATGAATATATTATATTAGCATCATATGAAAAACTTGTCAAGAGTACCTCGTTTTAGTTACGAATCAAAAGATTTGGCGGAAATTTCCGCCGATGTTTTGATTTTGCCTTTGTTTGATAAAGAGGAACTGCCAAAAGAATTGACAGATTTTGATAAGAAAATAAATAATGCCGTTAAAAATATTTTGGATGCCAAAGATTTTTCCGGCAAGAAAAATTCCGTTTTGCTTCTTCATCCTTCGGGAAAAGCGAAGCGGATTCTTTTGATCGGCCTGGGCGAAAATAAAAAAATCTCAATGGAGATAATTCGCGCTTCAATATCAAACGGAATTTTCGCGTTAAAAAATATTTCCGCCGCCAAAGCGGCGATCCGGCTTTCCGGTCTTGATTCTTTCGCTTCCGAAGAGCTGGGGCAGGCGGTTGTTGAAGCGGCTATGCTTTCTTTGTACGAATTCACGCAATATAAAAAAGAGGATGAAAAGAAAAAAACTTATTTAAAAGAGATTTGTTTGCTGTCGGAGAAAGAAAATTTGAGCGCGATAAAAAAGGGGGGAGAGGCGGGAGAAAAAATCGCCGGAGCGGTCATTTTAGCAAGAGATCTGGCCAATGAGCCGGCCAATGTGGTGACGCCGGCCACTTTGGCTTTAGAAGCCGTGAAAATGGCAAAACAAAACGGAATCAAACATAAAATTTTAGAAATCAAAGATATGAAACGGCTCGGCATGGGAGCGCTTTTAGGCGTAGCCAAGGGATCGGATGAACCGGCGAAATTTATTATTTTAGAATATAATAATATATTTAAGATACAAGATACGAGATACAAGGTCCCAACAATCGTACTGGTTGGCAAGGGCATCACTTTTGATTCGGGCGGAATTTCCATAAAGCCGTCGCAAAGTATGGATGAGATGAAATACGATATGGCCGGCGGCGCAACAGTGATCGGAGCGATGCAGGCGGCGGCGCAATTGAAATTGCCGATCAATTTGATCGGCCTTATTCCTTCCACGGAAAATCTGCCGTCCGGTACGGCGCAAAGGCCGGGCGATATTGTAAGAGCGATGAACGGTAAAACCATTGAGGTTTTAAACACAGACGCGGAAGGCCGGATGATTTTGGCGGACGCTCTTGTTTACGCGAAAAAATACAATCCGGACGCGGTAATTGATTTCGCGACCTTGACCGGCGCGATAGTCGTCGCCATCGGCGAACACGCCTCCGGACTTTTTTCCAACAATGAAAATTTGGCGAAGAATTTAAAAAAAGCCGGTGAAGATACTGGCGAGCGTGTCTGGCCAATGCCGATGTATGACGAATATTTTGAACAAATCAAAGGCGATTTGGCCGATATAAGAAATATCGGCGGCAAAGAAGGCGGCCCAAGCACGGCGGCAAAATTCTTGGAACAGTTTGTGAGTTTCCCCTGGGCGCATCTGGACATTGCCGGCACGGCCTGGACCACCAAGTCCAAGCCCTATCGCCCCAAAGGCGCTACCGGTGTTGGAGTAAGATTGATTATGGAGTTTTTAAGAAATTGGAATAAATAAATGGCAATATGGAAACAACAAAGATAGCCTTATTTAAGGGTAGAAAAATCAGAAAAACGCTATTTCAAAATGAATGGTGGTTTTCGGTAATTGATGTGATTGAAGCGCTTACCGATAGCGTGAATCCGCGCGACTATTGGTTTAAAATGAAAATAAGAGTGAAAACTGAAGATGGTTTTGAACCGTCGACAATTTGTCGACAGTTGAAATTGGAAGCTCCGGACGGTAAAATGCGAGAAACCGACTGTGCTGATACGGAAGGAATTTTTCGTCTTATCCAATCTATTCCATCTCCGAAAGCCGAACCGTTCAAAAGATGGTTGGCAAAAGTGGGCTATGAGCGAGTGCAGGAGATAGAAAATCCGGAGCTGGCCACTAAGAGAACTAGAATGCTCTACAAACTCAAAGGATATTCTGGCGATTGGATTGAAAAAAGAATGCGCGGTATCGCTATTCGCGAAGAATTGGCTGACGAATGGCAAAAGAGGGGAGCGAGAGAGAAAAAGGAATACGAGATTTTGACCGCTGAAATTTCCAAGGCGACTTTTGGCGTGACGCCGAGAGAATATAAAAAAATAAAAGGATTGAAACGGGAAAACCTGCGCGATCATATGGACGATTTTGAGTTGATTTTCAATATGCTTGGAGAACGGGCAACGACGGAAATTCACCGCAATGAAAATTCGCAAGGTGTGCCGAAACTAAAAAGCGATGCAAAAGCCGGCGGGGATATTGCCGGAGGCGCCAGGCGTAAATTGGAAAAACGGCTCGGCCGCTCGGTTGTTTCAAAGAAAAATTTCAAAAACCGGAATTATCAAAAGAGATTGGGATAAATAACACAGAGAGCGCACAAATATTTTCCTTTGATTCTTTGGCTGATTTTTGGTATAGTTTGAGTATAAATTTACAAATAAATTTTCAAGTTATGCCCGAAAAAGATTTACAAAAAGAAATAGTAGCTCTGAAATCTGAAATAAGACGGCTCAAGAAAAACTATCTTGGACTGGTTTTTGAGGACAAACCGGAAGACATCATGACCCAATGTCGGGAGAATGTTCCGGTTTTGAAAGAGGTTAAATCAAGCCGCATTATTTCTGATGATCAAAATCAAAATAACCTACTCATCGAGGGCGATAACTATCACGCGCTTTCTGTTTTAAACTACACACATAAGAAAAATATTGACCTTATTTATATTGATCCGCCCTACAATACCGGCGCAAAGAATTGGAAATACAACAACGATTATGTAGATAAAGAAGACGAATATCGACACAGCAAATGGCTTTCGCTCATGCGTCATCGTCTGAATCTTGCTAAAAACTTGCTCAAAGACGACGGCGTACTAATATGTGCGATTGATGAGAACGAACAGGCACATTTAAGCGTTCTTTTAGAACAGATATTTTCTGCACACGAGCTACACGCAATAACGATTGTTCATAATCCCCGTGGAGTACAGGGCACAAATTTTTCATATACTCACGAATACGCAATTTTCGTAATTCCTAGAAACTTGAAAACTATTGGCGACAGAGTAATTGATGAAGAGAATATAAGCTGGAGAGGGTTGAGAGATAACGGCGGAGAATCTTTGCGAACGGATGCTAGAAATTGCTTCTATCCGATTGTCGTGAAAGACGGGAAAGTTATTGGATTTGGCGATGTTGTTCCGAACTATGTACACCCAAAGAAAGAGGAAAAGAAAAAAGACGGAGATTATATTTACCCCATAGACAATGAAGGAATTGAGAGAAAGTGGCGTTATGCTCGACAAAGTGTTGACAAAGTTAAGCACTTGCTCGAAGTTGTAGAGGGTAAAAATGGAAAAGAAATTCAAATAGGAAAAGATTTTGGCAAATATCGAACAGTTTGGATTGATAAAAAGTTCGATGCAAATGAATACGGCGCAAAGCTTCTCCGAGAGATAGTTCCAAATTGCGGTTTTGATTTTCCTAAATCGCTCTATACAGTTTATGACTGTCTTTTTGCGGTCGTTGGTAATCGTCCACAAGCAAACATTCTCGACTTCTTTGCGGGTTTTGGCACGACAGGTCATGCAGTACTTGAAATGAACAAAGTGGATGGCGGAAAACGAAAATTTATTCTTTGCACGAATAACGAAAATAATAATGGCAACGGTGCTGGTGGTATCGCAGAAAGCGTCTGCTATCCGCGCATAAAAAATGTCATTAAAGGTTACAAAGATAAGAAGAACGAAAAAGTTGCAGGACTTGGTGGAAATCTTTTCTACTACAAAACTGACTTAGTTAATATCGAGAAAATCCATAAAATTCCCGATGAGGCAAAAATCTGCGTTACTTATGAAGCAGGAGAAATGATCGCCGTGCGAGAAGATACTCTTAACGAATTTGAGAAGAATGAATGGTGGCAGATTTTTGAAGGTAAAGGAAGAATCACAGCAATCTATTTCAAAGAGGACAAATCAAAGCTCGGAGAATTGATTGAGAAATTAGAAAAGAAAAACTCTCCTGTTGCTCTATATATTTTCAGTTGGGGCAAGAATGAATACAAAGGCGAGTATTCTTCTGTAAATATCCGAGTCGAGGATATTCCCGAACCAATCCTTGAGGTATACAAGGAAATAAATCGTCTATAAATATATGTTTGCACTAAAAACATTTCAAGAAACCGCGGTATCAAATCCCAAAAATGAGTTTCTTTCTCTATGGAAATTACCGAAGCAAAATATCCCTCTTGTTTTCAAATCGCCTACTGGTTCGGGCAAAACTATTATGCTCGCGCAATTCTTGCGCGATATTGTGAGCGACCCGCGTTTTGAGGGCAATGATGTTGCCTTTGTATGGTTCTCATTTAGCGAGGACTCGTACGAGCAGAGCAAGAAGAAACTTTTTGAATACTATGGGGGCGCATCAGAACTCGACTTGATTGACTTGAACGATCTTTCTCGCGGAAAGCTCAATAAAAACAATGTCTTTTTTATAAACTGGCAGAAAATCAAGGGTAAGACAAAAGATAGCCGAAAATTACGCCGTGAAAATGAGCAAGGATTTACATTTGATAATATCATTAATGAAACACTTGAAGACGGCAGAAAAATAGTCGTCATAATCGACGAGGAGCATATCGGCGCTGATACTGAGCTTGCGCTTGAAGTTATAGACGGGCTCATAAAGCCAATAATAACGCTTCGCGTTTCTGCTACGCCAAAATATATTCCTACTCGTGCTGATACTGCCGGATATGTTGAGGTAAAGAGAAACGAAGTTGTTGAGGCAGGGCTTATCAAAGAAAAAATAATTTTCCAAACCGAGGAAGATTTTGAACGCAAAGGATTGAAAAAACTTGATCAAGATGAACTACTTTTGGAGCTTGCTTACAATAGACGGCAAGAAATAATAAAACTTTATAAAGACATAAAAGTTGAGGTGCATCCTCTCGTGCTCATACAGTTGCCAAACGACGACCAAGCGACCAAAGAAACCGGAGGGACGACCAAGCAAGCAATAGTTTTGGAATATCTGAAACGCAAAGGCGTGAAAGAAAAGGAAATCGCCGTTTGGCTCTCGAAAGAAAAGGAGAATCTTGAAGACATTGAGAAAAATAATTCTCCCATTTCATTTTTACTTTTCAAACAAGCCGCCGCGACTGGTTGGGACTGTCCGCGCGCGAGTGTGCTTGTGATGTACCGCGAAATAAAGAATCCTACTTTTGCTATTCAAACTGTCGGGCGAATTCTACGCATGCCGTTTGGCACTCATTTTGCTCACCCAGAGCTTAATCTCGGCTATCTCTACACAAACTACAAGAGAAATGAGGTGCTCGCTGAATATGCAAAATCAAAAACGGAAAATCGTCCAGCGATAAATGGCAGTTATCGCAAAAAGAATATCAAACCAGTCAAACTTGAGTCTATTTTTATGACTCGCGCTGACTACAACGACCTCGGCGATTCATTCCAAGAAACTTTCAAAAAAATAGCCGATAAGAAACTCGACCTAAAAAATCTTGATTTGAAACCAAAAGTAACGAATGGGCTTATTGTCGGTGTAGAGATTGATGATTACGATAATTTTACAAAAGAACTTTTTGATGAGGGCGGAAGCCATGACCAAGAAATGTCTCGGCATGACCTTGAACGGCTCTATAACCTTCTTTGCTTCAAAATTGTCGCTAAGCAGACAGATGAAAACAGAAAATTTGCTCCTGAGCGATCATGGGGAAAGTTAAAGACAGCTCTGAACATTTGGTTGATAAACAAGCTCGGCGCTTCTCGCATTGATGCCTACAAAATTATTGTGAATGATCTCGTGAGTCCTGCGGGCGCACTTGCTCCTATTATTGGCGACGCGCTTCTCGCATATCGCCCTATTCGTGAGCAGGAAATAAATAAGAAATCTGCTCGTACGAAGCGCGTTGAGCATATTGAAATTCCGCGCGAAGCGTTGTTCTTTACAGATCAATACGAATCGCTTCCGGTAAAGAAATCTGCAATGGAGCCGTTTTGGATTGAAAAAGGAATGTTCGGTGGAGTGAACGAGAAAGCGTTTGTTGAATTTCTTGAATCGCCGAAGAATAAGAGTGTTGTCTGGTGGCATAAAAATGGCGATTCGGGAAGTGAGTATTTTTCAATCTCTTATCACAATCCCGATGAGAATAAGGAAAAACTTTTCTATCCTGATTGGATTGTGCAAACAAAAAATGCAGTTTATATTTTTGACACCAAAGGCGGAATAACGGCGGAAAGTAACAATACAAGATATAAAGCCGAAGCACTTCAAGCGTGGCTAAAAGGAAAGAAAGGTTTTGATGGCGGGATTGTTGTTCAAGACGGACCAAACGGCTGGAAAATAAATCGAAGTGCAAAATACTCTTACGATTCGTCAATGAAAGGGTGGGAAGTTTTTGAGCTGAAATAATAATATGGATATTTTAGATATAAATGGGTACACATTAAAAAATTTGAACAAAATAAATATTATCCTTGGTAAAAACGGATGTGGTAAAAGTACCTTGATTAGAAAAGTCGAAGAGGGACTTTCTTTAAAACCCGAAACTTATGGAAAAAGCAAGTATATAACTCCAGAGCGAGGAGGATCTTTAATTTATGAAGCTGGCATAGAACAAAATTTAACAAACGATATAAATTGGCTTTCAGGGCAAAGACGAAAAAATCAAACAACAAACTTTAGACAACAAAGTATCGCTCAGTATAAAAAACTAGAACTTCTTGTGTTGAGAGAAATTGAAGGAGCCAAACGGTCTGATATAAATTATAATTTTGATATTTATCTTAAAAAGATTAACACTTTGCTTGATAATATAGAGATTAAGAGAAATGACACAACATTTAAGATATACAAAAAAGGAACAAAGATAGAATTAACTGCAGAAGGCATCAGTAGTGGAGAAAGTGAACTGATTTCTTTGGGAATTGAGTGCCTAGTTTTTAGTAAAGAATGTATTACAGAAAAAGAAAATTTTCTTTTTCTTGATGAACCAGATGTCCATTTACACCCCGATTTACAAGTCAGACTAATGCATTTTTTGAAAGATCTAGTTTCTGAAAATACTTTTTTTAAAGTTTTGATAGCCACGCACAGTACTGCAATTTTAGGAGCTCTTGAATCATATACTGATACTCATTTAGCTTTTCTATATTCCGATCAAAAAGAAGTAGGATTTCACATAATATCAGAAACTTACAAAAAAATACTACCTGTTTTCGGCGCCCATCCATTATCAAACATATTTAATCAAGCACCCATTTTATTAGTCGAGGGCGAAGACGATGAGAGGATTTGGCAGCAAGCAGTTAGATCTTCTATTGGTAAAATTAAAATTTATCCTTGTTCAGTTGATAGTATCACTAACATGAATGATTTTGAGTTAGAAGCACAAAAAATTATTCAAAATGTCTATGATGACGCTAGGGGGTATTCATTGAGGGATAAAGATGATACGACAGACGAAATTAGTGATTTACCTCCAATCATAAGAATAAAATTATCATGTAGAAATGCTGAAAATCTTTTGCTGAGTGATGAGGTATTAGATTTTCTTGGTATTACTTGGGATGAGTTAAAGCAAAAAATTGATAAATGGATTGAAATTAATAATCAACATGCACACTGGGGCGTTGTGAAAAAATTTAAGGAAGAAGACTTTGATCGTAAACAGTACGATCTCAAAGAAATAAGAAACGATTTAATGGGTATTATTGGAAGCTCTAAACCATGGGAAATTGCCGTGGGTAAAACAATTGCAAATTTAAATTGGAGCGATAGCAGTAATTTTATTGAGGAGGGGAAAATTTATTCATTTCTTGGAGAGAAATTAGTCAAAAATTTGATCCCGAAAGTGTAAGGGAGTCTCGCCCGCGATCCATTTTGTCCTTCGCGAGCGGGATGTGCGCGCACAGAGTGGGAAGGGTTTCTTCTATCAATCCTTCGGATGGGTAAGTATGCGAAAAAAAAATAAAATCCAAAATCGCCGAGGATTTTGCGGATTTTCTCGCCATATTAACTGAAAATGTCGGGCTGGTTTTTGGGGCGGGAATTTGGTATAATGGAATAATGATAAAAAATAATAATACAAGCGAAAATGACTTTGAAATCGCCCCGCGGACGGTGCAGCCGCAGGGCGGAGTTGATGAGCAAAAATTTGAAAATTCTTTGCGGCCCAAGAATTTGGACGAATATATCGGACAGGAAAAGGTAAAAGAAAATTTGAAGATCGCGCTTGAAGCTGCGAAAAAAAGAAGCGAACCGGTAGAACACATATTGTTGCACGGCCCGGCCGGTTTGGGTAAGACGACCTTGGCTTATATTGTCGCCAAGGAAATGGGCGCGAATATAAGAATCACATCAGGTCCGGCTATTGAAAGGGCCGGCGATTTGGCCGCCATTCTCACTAATTTGGAGGATGGCGATATTTTATTTATAGATGAAATTCATCGGCTCAACAAAATGATTGAAGAAGTGCTGTATCCGGCCATGGAAGAATATTGCCTGGATATTGTGGTGGGCAAAGGCCCGGCCGCGCGCACCTTGCGCCTAGATCTACCCAAATTTACTTTGATCGGCGCGACCACCAGAGTAAACGCCATCTCCGCTCCTTTGCGGGACAGATTCGGCATCCAGCATAGGCTGCAATTTTACGATTTGCCGCAAATGAAAAAAATCGTGGAAAGGTCCGGCAATATTTTGGAAGTGGACGCTGACGAAGACGCGGTGCATGAAATCGCCAAACGATCGCGCGCCACTCCGAGAATCGCCAACCGCCTTTTGAAACGAGTCAGGGATTTTGCCGAAGTAAAAGGAGACGGCACGCTCACGCATAACCTTTCCCGCGAAGCGTTGGAGCTATTGGAAATTGACGAGTATGGTTTGGATGAAATTGACCGCCGGATTTTAGTTTTAATCATAGAAAAATTTTCCGGCGGGCCGGTGGGCCTCAATACCATTGCCGCGGCCATTCAGGAAGAAATGGATACGATTTCCGATGTGTACGAGCCTTTCCTTTTGCAATGCGGTTTTTTGGCGCGCACGCCAAGAGGGCGAATCGCCACAGAAACGGCTTATGAATATTTGGGGAGGAAGATTCCAACTCGTTAAATAACTGTTATTATAAATTACTCTGGCTTACGAAATTCCTCAAAAATCATTATGTCATTCTGACCCCGACCCGAGTCGGGGGAAGAATCTCTTTTAAAACCGATTTTTTGAGATCCTTCACGGAGTTTACCCCGAGACTCTTCACTTCGTTCAGAGTGACAATCGAAGGGTTCAGGATAACATTGGTATTCTTTTTGTAGTTCGTAAATTTTTATAATATAGCCGTAGTTGACAAAAAGTATTACTAAATGTATACTATAATCATAGTTTAGTAATAATAACTTTATGTATCCTCGAAAAATTTATCCTCAATTGGAAGCGCATTTGGCAACGCCTCAAGTGACCGTCATCACCGGTATGCGCCGAACCGGTAAAACTACCGCCGTCAAGCATTTAATGGAAAAAATAACTTCCAAGAATAAGATTTACATTGATTTGGAAAGGCTGGATAATCGGAGAATTTTTGATCAAGAAAACTATGATGTCATTCTTAACAGTTTCGGACAGTTAGGATTGGACGCCAAGCAAAAAGCCTATGTTTTTTTGGATGAAATTCAGCTGGTTAAAAATATGCCGAGCATTATAAAATATTTATACGACACCAATCAGATAAAATTTATCGTAACCGGTTCCAGTTCTTATTATCTTAAAGATTTATTCGACGAATCATTGGCCGGCCGCAAAAAAATCTTTGAACTCTATCCTTTGGATTTTTCGGAATTTTTAACTTTTAAAAATATTCCCCATAAAGATGAATCTTTTACGAGCAAGCAATTCAGCCCAGCCGAGTATGAACGATTGCGCGGGTATTATGAAGAATATATCGCCTATGGCGGGTTTCCCAAAGTGGCAACGACGAATAATATCGCCGAGAAAAAAGAATTATTGTTTGACATCCTTGATTCTTACATTAACATTGACATTAAGACTCTGGCTGATTTCAGGGGTTTGGACAATGTCTCCAAGCTTTTGAAAATGCTGTCGCAGCGAGCGGGAACAAAGTTGGACTACGCCAAAATCTCCCGCCTTACCGGAATAAGCCGGGAAACGGCGATGAATTATATTGATTTTTTTGAAAAAACTTACATCATTTTTCGCGTACCGGTTTTAGCCAATAATCCGGATCGTGAAATCGTCAAAGCGCATAAAATTTATTTTTGCGATAACGGATTGCTGGATATTCTATCCGACTTGAGCGGCGGAACAAAGTTTGAAAATGCTGTTTTTAATCAACTGCGCCATCATGGGAGGATTCAGTATTATTCTCTGAAAAACGGGAAAGAGATTGATTTTATTCTTGATGGAAAAATCGGATTTGAAACAAAAGAAACTCCTACCGAACAAGATCAAAGAAAGTTGGATAATCTATGTCAAGACGCGGGAATTTCAGCAGGACGCTTAGTCGGTCGTTTTACGGTTCCGAATTTTAATAACTATATCTGGGGCGGCGAGATTCGCTGATATGCGGTCCGGACAGATGCGATTAATGGAGATTCTTGTCATTGATATTTATGTATATCTGTAATATTATTACGGATAAGCGTAAATTTGTAATTATATGACCATTCCTTTTTGGATTTTGCTTGTCCCGTACGGAATTATCGTGCTGATTTTTTTGATAATCAGCTGGTTTGGTATTTATCATTCGTGGAGGTTTGGATTCCGGACGCCGATGGTGCAGAGTGTGACGGCCGCGTATTTGTCCGGCGCGGCGATTATTTTACTATTAAGCATTGTTGGAATCTTGACTCTTGATTGGAGCCGAGTTTGGGAAATCGGATTTACCCCCACACCATAATGAGTTTTATATCATTTCTATAAATATTGATTGATAAAAATAAGGGACAGACTATATAGCAATTTTTTAATTAAAACAATTTGTGTATGGCGATTGAAACAAACTCATTTGGTGTGGGGGCGAATCTAAAAGACGCTTTTCCGCATCTTGATGAAAATGAGCAGGTGGCGCTGGTTATGCGCAAGCACCCGCTTGTCTTATTAAGAATGGCGGTTCAGGGATTTTTAATGCTTTTTTTGCCGCCGGTTTTGTATTTGGCGGTTTTAATTTTTTCTCCGGCCGTTTTGGAATTGGCCGATGATTCTCTGATGCCTCATTTGGCCGTATTGGGCGCTTCGCTTTATTATCTTTTTTTGTGGCTTTTTTTGTTTGTGCACTGGCTGGAATTTTATTTGGATGTCTGGGTGGTGACCAATGAACGGGTGATCAATGTGGATCAGCGGAGGCTTTTTTCCCGCCGCGTTTCCGAAGTAAGGCTGGCGCAAGTGCAGGACATCACTTCCGAAGTGGAAGGATTTTTGCACACTTTTTTCAAATTCGGCGACATAAATTTGCAAACCGCGGCCGAATCGGGAAAATTCACATTTAAAAATATTCCCAATCCGGACAATGTCCGCGAGACTATTTTAAAATTAATGGAAAAGAACAAAGCGAAATCGTGAAAAACGGCGATTTTTCAACACATTTTCACGATTATGTTTAAATAATTGTGAACAGAAAAGCCCTGCAATGCAAGGCTTCTGCCGAGGGTGCCTCAAATTTTATTGAAGTATTAGCTCGCACGCTTTTTGATTTTGCCGTGTTCGTTCATCACTCCAACGCTCTTACCCTTCGTGTAGTCAATCGCTTCTTTCACAAGTTCGTTTGGTACAGCCAGATATCGCGCCTTGTTAGTGCCTTGAAGTTGACGAACGCCTTCTTTAAGTTTTCCGGCGTCTATTTCAACCTCAATTGCCTGCGTGGATGTTCGGATGTCCACCCCTTTGTCGGAGTGGTACTCCGTTCCTTTCTTTTCGGCAATTTCTTTTGCAATTCGATCGTGTTTTGTAAGCCCCATATAGTTATTATTCGTTAGTGGACGACGTCTTTTTATAAGCGTAAACGTGCTTTGTGGAATAGTCTCCGCCGCCAGAGCCGCCGTCAGTGCCAAGCGTGTTTACGAAGTATTCTTCAACTTCGCGTGCCGCACTTGAACTCTCGGCCTCTTGGTAAATCCATGCCCCATTTTTCTCGTCAACATTGTGATCGTTGAAAAGACGTTGCTTTGGATCGGAGGCGATGCCCACATACCAATCAGAATAGGAGCCACCACATTTCTGTATATGTGCCTTTATGTCGGTTTTAATGGATTCTTTTGTATTCGCCATAAATGTTTCTGTTTGATAAATTTTTCCACTCCCGTCGACCTTATGGTCTTTTCAGATCATCGGGATACTATAACCTTATGCCAAAAGAGTTTATTTGTCAACTCTGTCAAGAGATAAAGGGCTGTGGATAACTCCATTGCTTTTATTTGACAAACCCATTATAATGAAAACATGCATATCATACAAGAAAAATTATTAAAAGAATTAAATAGAAAAAGTCTCTCGGGAATGACATTGCGGGGGATTGGTTCTCTTGTGGGTGAAAAATCTGCCCAGAAAATAAAACACCATTTAACCCAACTCTCCAAGAGAGGATTTATTGCGTATAATCCTGTAAAAAGAGAAATCAAGAAAGTACAAAAAATCTCTAAAGAAGGTTTTGTTTCCTTGCCTATTGTTGGCGCTGCTAACTGTGGCCCTGCAACAATTTTTGCAGAAGAAAATATTACCGGATATCTGAAAGTATCAAAAAGACTTGCCCCTCGTGGAGGTAAATTATTCATTCTTCGTGCCGAGGGCGATTCTATGAATAAAGCAAATATAAACGGAAAAAATATAGAAAACGATGATTTTGTTATAGTGGATGCAGAACAAAAAAGCCCGGAACCAGGGCAATATATTGTTTCAATAATCGACGAAATGGCAAATATTAAAAAATTTGTGCCAGACACACAAAATAAAAGAATCGTATTAAAATCAGAATCAACAAATGAATATCTGCCAATTTTTATCCATGAGGAAGATAAATATGAAATTAGCGGAAGAGTTGTCGGGGTTATCAAAAAGTAAAAGATTTGTTATAATTAAAATATGAACGCAATTGCTTTAAGAAATAAATCTTGGGAAACAACCAATCGAATACCCGATTGGGTTCGCGGACGAGAAGTCGACCTTGATCAATACAACACTATGCCAGAAGTGGCAGAGCATTGTTGGAAATCTCTAAAGAAAGTTCTTGAAAAAGACGGTGTGGTGCTAAACAATTATAAGTTTATTGAACCTAGCGCTGGCACAGGTGCTTTTTATAATTTATTGCCAAAAAATAGGCGTATTGGAATAGATGTAGAAAATTTCAATGATGGATACATGCAAAAAGATTATTTGACGTGGGAACCAAATTTTACTGATGATAGGCCTTGCATAGCGATCGGAAATCCTCCTTTTGGTTATAGAGGCTGGCTTGCTTTGGCTTTTTTAAATAAATCTGCGGAGTTTTGTGATTATGTTGGATTTATATTGCCAATGTCATTTCAGAGCGACGGCAAGGGCAGTCCAAAAAATAGAGTTGAAGGCATGGCGTTGATTCATTCAGAACATCTCACGGGCGATATCTTTGTTAGACCCAATGGAGAGAAAATACAAGTAAACACTCTTTGGCAGGTATGGAAAAAGGGCGATGCCCCGGCGTTGCCAGATTTGAGTTTAGCGGACGAATATATTGACTTATTTACGGTTGATTTTAGAAAAGAAAGATTATGCGGCATGAAAAAAATTGATGAATGTAACACTTTTATCCAACGGTCTTATTTCAATGAACCCCCGACAATTGTTAGTGATTTTTCCAAGGTAAAATATGTTTGTGGATATGGAATAATAATCAAAAAAGACAAAGCAAAAATAAGAAAAATACTAAAAGAAGTTGATTGGTCAAAATATAATAATCTTGCAACTCATAATGTAAAACATATCTCTATGTACCACATTAAGAAGGCGTTGCTTGATAATCTGCCAAAATATGCCAAATCTTGATTATAAAAGTTTATTTATTGAAGCCCTCAAGAAAAATGCGGACAGTCCTAAGTGGAATGAGGGGGATTTCATTGGAATTAAAACGGTTTCAAACACAAAGGTTGGTAGCGTCGGTCAAGCCTTTATTGAAAGTCTTTGTAACGCTCTTTCAATTCCATATAGTTTTCCAGAGAAAGAAAATCATAAGCGACTAACGCAAAGTCCGTGGGATATTGAAATTTATGGGGTTAAATTTGAGCTTAAAACTGCAACGGAAGATACAAGCGGTAGTTTTCAGTTCAATCACATACGTTACCACAGACCATACGATGCTGTTTTATGTCTTGGTGTAACGCCAAACGAATTATATTTTGGAATTTGGTCTAAAGCGGATGTTGTAACCGGAAAAGCAGGGAATCTGGTTTCTATGGAAAAAGGTGCGAATGCTTCTTATAAACTAACGAAAAAACCAAGCAATCTTTTCCCGATCACTGATTTTGAACGTAAAATAAAAAAATTTACTCAAATTTTTAACCCTAGTCGTCGCCAGTCCTCCAAGCGAGGACGGTTCGGCAGGAGGGAGTAAGGGGGAGGAATGCCGATCTGTCCGAACGAATCCCGCCGCCCGCGCACCAGCGCGGCGGCGGGTCAGTGAAGGTTTCGTTTTTTTGGATTTGTGTATTAGGTTCGGCAAAATGATTTCAAAGGTTTGAGCGGAATTTGAATTAGGACGGAAAAACAAAGATCAACGAATTCAGAGGATTTTTGCAGACATTGACGCAGAGCACTAGAATTGAAAGATGGTGATCTAATTCTATTTCTCCTCCCAAGAAAGAAGGGTGTATTGGCCCGTGGTGGGGAAAGAGGGGGGCGGGGCGAAGGTGAGATTGGAGTCAAAATTCAGGGTGCGCAGATTATATCCCGTGCCGTCGGTATAGGCAAAGCCGTACCGGCGGTTTGTCGTTATTGAGCCGAAAGAGGTAATGGAATTTTTCCAAATATTGGCGCGGCAGCCGGCCGGATTGTATTGATAGCCAGCCGAATACCGCGCGTAGTAATAGCGGCCTACCCGGCCGCGCTGGGCAATCAAAGCCGCGTCA
>Ga0209211_10006154_pt1 | contig 17533 bp, 13 predicted proteins | sample RifGroA2_FD_183992 | JGI IMG/M metagenome (GOLD analysis project Ga0209211, IMG submission 183992) | Groundwater microbial communities from Rifle, Colorado, USA - Groundwater A2 (SPAdes) (version 2) | ecosystem: Environmental > Aquatic > Deep subsurface > Groundwater | place: Rifle, Colorado... | reverse complement strand
CCAGCCTTCGCGTTCCACCTTGACGCCGAAACGCGCCATCAGATTCAGCGTGATCTCGATATAGGGCCGCGAGATGAGTTCGGTCGTCATCTCGATCACCGCCTCCGCCCCGGTCAACGGCAAGGCCATCAACAGCGCCGTGAGGAACTGCGAGGACACGTCGCCGCGCAAGCGGATCGGCGCGGCGAGTTTGACGTTCGCCGGATGAATCGCCAGCGGCGGAAAGCCCGGATTGCCCGTGAAGCGCACATCGGCGCCGATTTGCAACAGGCCATCGACCAGATCGCCGATGGGCCGCTCATGCATGCGCGGCACGCCGGAGAGTCGGTAGTGTCCGCCTGACAAGGCCAACGCCGCCGTCAGCGGTCGAATCGCCGTGCCGGCGTTGCCCATGAACAGATCGGCGTCCTTGACCGGAAAAACGCCGCCGCAACCATTGATGCGCCATGCGTTGTTCCCCATCGCCGTAACGCCAACGCCGACTTTCTCCAGCGCCGCCAGCATCACCCGCGTGTCATCCGAATCCAGCAGATCGCGGATTTCGGTCGTACCGTCCGCCAGCGCTGCCAGCAGCAGCATGCGGTTGGAAATGCTTTTTGAACCGGGCAGACGGACGCTGCCGGCGGCGCGCGTCAGAGGCTGAATGTCGAGATGATCCATGCGGAATTGGACTATTGGACCAGCCCATCCCCAACCAGGCTGAATGGCGCCCAGAATGCGGGATGACTGTAGTCATCGGTCTTGCTTTTCATCACAGCAAGCATGGATTGTCGCAGCGCTTCGGCACGCGACATGGCGGGATGACTCGCTTGCTGTTGGAACAGACCTGTCGTCAGCAAGCGCGCCGAAACTGTTTCCACCGCCCAACTTGAAACCAACAGGCTGCGCGTTCCGGCGTAGAAGAATGCCCGTCCGAGTCCCGAAACCGCTTCGCTCGCATTGCCGTCAGCACTGCCGGTGTTGCACGCTGACAGCACCACCCACTCCGCGTTCAACTTCAGACCAAGCACTTCTTCAAGCGTAAGAAAGCCATCGTTCTCGGTATCCTTGGTCAGCGCAGGATTGGCCATCGCCAGTGCCGGTTGATCGAGACCGCTGATTTCGCCCGGCACAAGACCGTGGGTAGCGAAAGCGACAACCCTATAGTGAGATAGATCGGCGGCCTTGATATTGGATTCTGTCGCCCTGACGCCAAGAAACACGTCCTTCTCCTGATCTGCCCCGGTAGTCCGCGCGATGTCCTTGAGTTCCTCGCCGGTATCCGGCAGGGCAGGCAACATGGTAAAAGCCTGCGCAAGGGTCGGCTTGTTGGTTACCCCCGCGTTGTCTACAGGGCGCTGGGTCTGCTGCGCCTGCTCCAGCGCGTTCAGGGTTTCATCCTTGCTAGCGGCAATCACCAAGCTGCGGAACCGTTTGCCCCGTTGAGTTCCCGCAGCGGCATCGGCCATGAACAGTGGATCGCCAAAACCGACGAAAGGCTTGCGTTCAACCTGAGCCGGAACGGCTCTACGCAGCGCCATGAAGCCGCTGGCCGAAGACTGCTGGGCTATTGCCACCTTGCGTATCAGCCAGGGCATGTCAGCATAGGGCAGCACTGCCTTCCCTGACTTTTGCACCATCGGTTGAGTAAGCAGCGTAGCGAAAGGCAGTTGCCCCAGAGCGCCGTGAGGGATTACATTGATCAGCCTGGCGCTTGACCACTTTGCCGCATCAGGCGCAAGCAATGTGGCGTACAGACGGTAGGCCGTGGCCGTATCGAAGTCTTTGACCTCTCCATCGCTCAAATTCACGCCGCGCAGAAGCTGCGCTACATCGCGCGCCAGTTGCCCCCTGGAGACGGGCGCCGTGCGGTAGCCCACTTCACTTTTGGTAATGGTCCAGACGTAGCTTTGGCGCTCGCCGCTGAAGATGGCGATGACCACCTCATCCGGTGACAGGGTTCGTTGTATGTCCGCAGGCGTGGCAGGTTGTGGAGCCACAAGGTTCGCGTAGTCAGGAAACCTCTCGGCAAGCTCCTTCCTCAGCGCTACCTGTTCCTTGGCAAGGGCGTCGATATCCCGCTGCATGTCATCCATGACCTTCTGCAAACGCCGTCCCTCTGGCGCCGAGGCTAGACGGGCGAGAATCTTGTTGAGTGCCTGCATCTGATTCGTGGCGTCCTGCTCGCGCCGCGCAAGCTGTGCCAGTTGGGGATCGGCGAGCGTGGCGCGCGCCGCGCTGGAGGTTACGGCCCGCTGCACCGACGAGTTGCGGGCGACATCGGCAATCTTGAACGCTTCGGTGACAAGGTCCAAACCGGCTGTCACTTGTCCAGCTTCATGCAGCTTGCCGAGGAGTTCAAGGTAGCCTTCCAGAATCACCCGCAAACGATAGACTTTGACAAATCCAGAATCTTCATTGCTGGCATCGTCATGGGCCTGCTTGAGCAGCGCAGGAAGGGCCGTCTTGAACTGTGTCAAGGCGTTGCCCTTGTCATTTTGCTCGGTCAGGACCACCCCGAGATAACCTCGTACTTGTGCGACATGGACGGGATCAACAAACGGCTTCTTGAGGTTGAAATCCAGAAGCTTTTTCAGCATCTCAGCGGCATTTGCTGCCTGCCCGGTCTTTAGCAAAGTTAGCGCCCAATCCATATTGTTGGAGCCGGATTTGGCGAATTGCTCGGGGCTGCTGCGCAAACCTTGATCGCGCGTTTCAAAGACCTTTAAGGCATCGCTCCAGCGGCCCTGGACGCCAAGAATGAAGCCCATCTGGCGGCGGCGAGCGGCCAGCGAGGTTGAATATGGCTTAACGTCGGAGCGTTCCAGTGCCTGGGTGGCCAATTCGGCATAACGAGCGGCGTCAGCGACTTTGCCTTGCTGCAATTTGATGTTGGCCAGAACAGACAGGGCACTGCTGGTACCTACCGTATTGAAGCTTGAATAAGCAAGGATCTGGCTCAGTGCCTCGTGGGCGAGATATTCAGCTTCGCCTAGTTTGCCCTGTGTTTCCAGATTTGAAGCGAGGTACCATAAATCGTTAGTTACGTGTCCCTGTGCAACGCGCACAAATTGCGAATCTGTACCAAACTTCGCTATGCTGATCAGTAGGTATTGTTTAGCGTTGCTCAGCGCAGCGCGACGGGAACGTTCGCCTTCGACATGGTTACCATTTAGTTCCTGTAGCCGCGCGGCGACTCCGTTGTATCCCTCCATAACATCGTATTGCTCAGAATTCCAGTCGCGGCGTGATTTCACCTCTGGCAGCACATCTGAGGCACGACGAAATGTTTCGGCTGCTTCCTTGAGCATGTTTAGCGAAACATACGCACTGAACATGTGCAGCTGGCTAAAGAAATAGCGCCTGGAGTTAGTTTGTCGCAGCTCGTCCGCCACGGATTTCAAGTGCTCGATCTGCGCAAACCGATCACCAGAGGCGAGAAACGTTTTTGACAAGTCAAACTGAATACGCCAACGTTCACACCAATTGTTTAGCGACAGTCGATTCGGCTGGTTCAGCGAGAGCGCTTGTTTCAGGTCCCTTACGGACTGATCGTAGCGCCCAAGCCTGGAATTGGCGATGCCTCGTTTGTGGAAATGAATGCATAGCTCCTGCGGGTCGTCGGTAGCTGGGGCAGCAAGGCTCGCTTGCTTTTCCTGTTCGGCAAGCAACTCCTTGTCCTTGTTCTGCGAATAAGCCGTGTCTGACCTCGCGTCCTCTTGCGCAGACGATATGCCACTGGCGAAGAGGATCAATACCGCGACTGCGGCAGCCTGGAAGCGGGGAAATGGGGACAGACCACGGTTTCCGCCGTCCCGCCAGCGCCGACTATTCATTTCGCCATCGCCACCGGAAGATACGGGAATAAAAACGGCCAGACACGGTTTGTTCCTCTTAACGAGCGAATCGGATATGAAGTCGTCAATGGACACTACGCCGCCAGCTTCAGTGCCTTGATCTTGGGCCGCTCAAGCTGCGACGCCTGCCACAGATCGAACGCCGCCTGCATCCGCAGCCATGATTCTGGCTCGGTCTTCAGCCATGCCGCCAGACGCAGCGCCATATCCGCAGTAATCGCCGCCCGGCCATTGATGATGCTGGACACGTGCTTGCGACTGCATCCCAGCGCCAGCGCCGCCGCCGTAACGGTAACGTCTGCCGGTTCCAGCCATAGTTCCTGCAATACTTCGCCCGGATGAGGCGGATTGTGCATTCTGCCCATACAACCTCCTAGTGGTAATCCTCGTAGTTGACGACTTCAGCGTCGCCATCAACAAACCGAAACGTCACCCGCCAATTTGCCTGCACGGTTACCGCCCAAACCCCTTTCTTGTCACCTTTCAACGGGTGCAAGTTCAAGCCCGGCGCGTTTATGCCGTCAACAGCGGCGACCGAATCAAGCAAGCCCAGAATCAGCCGCAGCCGCTTGGTGTGCATCGCCTGAATGCCTTTGGCGCTCCCCTTGCGGTAGAACAACTCCAAGCCCTTGTGCGCGAATGAACCAATCATGATCGACTGTAACTTAATCGGTTACACTACGCAAGCACTTTAAGTACCAGCTGCCCGTTTGCGCGGCGCCCGTTTTGAAGGACTCGTCAGGTTCTTCGCTTCCTGCGCAAAGGCCAACATGCTCGCCAACGCCTTGTTGACCGCCTCGGATGTTGGAAATGCCTTCTGAATTCCGGGCCGCTGCACCACGACATTGCTTCCATGCCTGACGTGCTGGAAGTACTTTCCACGGATACCTGTACCCAACTGCTCCCGCTTCAGTTCGGGAATGTCCTGGTCAGCTTTGCTCATAGATACTTTATTCATGCAGGTATGGCAGCACGTTCGCAAACTTCAAGCATGGCGGGCTCCCGAGGTCATGACAGACGAGATGATAGTCCTGCTATTCGCCCGGCGGCAACAGGGAATCCAGCCATGCGTCGCGTCGCTGACGAGCCGTATTGAACATCGTCTCCAGGCCTGCCGCATCGCCCCCGGCGAGCAGCACGCGGGTGCGCATCAGTTCGACCATGTAGGCATCGAGTTCGAGCAACAAGGCGTGGCGATTGGCGATGCAGATGTCGCGCCACATTTCCGGATGGCTGCTGGCGATGCGCGTGAAATCGCGGAAACCGCCGGCGGCGAAACCGAATAATTGATCCGAATTTGGGCGTTGCGCAAAGTCATGCACCAGGGCGAAGGCCAGCAGGTGCGGCAGATGGCTGACGGCGGCAAAGACACGGTCATGATCTTCCGCCGCGAGTTGCGAAACCCTTGCGCCGCAGGCTTCCCATGCGCCTTGCACGCGCGCGACGCTGGCTGCCGCGTTTTCCGCGAGCGGGGTCAGCACCACGCGTTTATCGGCATAAAGATTCGCCTGCGCCGCCGCTACGCCGCTTTTTTCCGCGCCGGCAATCGGGTGGCCGGGAACGAACTGCCCGATCTTGTCGCCGAGTGCCGCGCGTGCCGCCGCGACCACATCCGACTTGGTGCTGCCGCCGTCCGTAACGACGGTTTCCGGTGTCAGATGCGGTGCCATTGCGTCAAGCACCGGCGCCATCTGTCCGACCGGCATGGCCAGCAGCACCAGATCGGCGCCGCGCAGGGCATCCGCCCAATCGCTGGCGACGCGGTCGATCACGCCGCGACGCTTGGCTTCTTCGAGCGGCGCCGGCGTGCGGCCAAGACCGACTATTTCGCCGACGGCGCCGGCCGCCTTCAATCCCAGCGCGAATGAACCGCCGATGAGACCGACGCCGCAGATGACCACCTTGTTCAGCATCAGGCGCGCAAAGCCTTGTCGAGCGCTTCGAGGAAGCGCAGATTTTCTGCTTCGAGGCCGATGGTCACCCGCAGATGATTGGGCAGGCCATAGCCGCCGATGGGGCGCACGATGACGCCTTGTTGCAGCAACTTGTGGTTCACCGCCGCGCCATCCGCCACGGCGATGGTGACGAAATTGCCGTGCGAGGGAATATGGTCGAGGCCGAGGCGCTTCAGGCCGGCGACGATCTGTTCCATGCCGCGCCGATTCAGATCAAAACTGTCGGCGACGAAAACGTGATCGTCGAGGGCCGCCAGGGCTCCGGCCAGCGCCAGATTATTCACGTTGAATGGTTGCCGCACGCGGTTCAGCAGGTCGGCCACTTCCGCCCGCGCCACGCCGTAACCGACACGCAGGCCGGCCAGACCGTAGATCTTCGAGAAAGTGCGGGTAACGATCAGATTGGGGATGTCGCCGATCCAGGCCACCGTGTCGGCGCGGTCGACCGGCGCCAGATACTCGGTGTAGGCCTCGTCGAGCACGACCGCGACATGCGGTGGAATCTTCTCGATGAAGGCCCGCAACTCGGCCTGCGGCAGGAAGTTGCCGGTCGGGTTGTTGGGGTTGGCGATCCAGACCAGATGCGTATCAGGACGAATGGCCGCGAACATGGCTGCCGGATCGTGGCCGTAGTGTCTGGCGGGCGCGACGATGCATTCGGCGCCGGCGGACATCGTCGCCAGCGGATAGACGGCGAACGCATGTTGCGAGAAGACGGCGGAACGTCCCGGCGCCAGAAAAACGCGGGCGGCCATGTCGAGCACATCGTTCGAGCCGTTGCCGAGCACCACCTGTTCGGCGGCAACGCCGTGCCGTTCGGCCAGCGCCGCGATCAGGTCGAACTGGTCCGGATAGCGCTCCGCGCCGGCCAGCGCCGCCTCGACCGCCTTGCGCGCCTTCGGGCTCATGCCACGCGGGTTTTCGTTGGACGCCAGCTTGACGATCTTCTCCACCGCAATGCCCATCTGGCGAGCCAGTTCGGTGATTGGCTTGCCGGGGACATACGGCGAAATGGCGCGAATGTAGGACGGTACGCGCAGGGCGATGCTCATGGTCTGACGCTCATGGATGACAGCAAGTTACACCAGCAAATAATGAAACACGCGAAAAGCGAATTGAAGGCCCGCCCCTCCCATCCTCCCCTCGCGGGGAGGCTTCTGGTCGGCTCGCTACGCTCGATATCACCAGTCGCTCCGAACAAGCTGTTTCACGTTAAGTGTCAGCAAACGGCTTTGGGATAGGAACCCAGTTCCTTGACGAATCCGGCGCGACGGCGAAGTTCCTCCAGCGCGTGGGCGACCGCCGGTTCGCTGCGATGACCTTCGATGTCGATGTAAAACACGTATTCCCAGCGGCTGCCGCCGAAGCCGCGCGCCGGACGGGATTCCAGCCGGCTCATGGATACGCCGTTGTCGGCGAACGGCGCCAGAAGCTGATAAACCGCGCCGGGTCGGTTTTGCGCCGAGCAGACCAGCGAGGTGCGATCCGCCCCGGATATCCCCGCATCATGCTCGGAGACAATCACGAATCGCGTGGTGTTGTTCGGGTCGTCCTCGATGTTGGCGGCCAGAATCGGCAAGGCGTAGAGTTCGGCCGCCGCGTCGCCCGCCACGGCGCCGGCGCCGGCTTCCTCCGCTGCCAGGCGCGCCGCTTCGGCGTTGCTGGCCACCGCCACGCGCGGCGCATGCGGCAAATTGCGGTTGAGCCACTCGTGGCACTGCCCCAGCGACTGCGCATGAGAATAAACACGGGTGATGTCGGCCAGCGTGGCGCAACGCGACATCAGGTTGTGATGGATCGGCAGGTTGATCTCGCCGCAAATCTGCAAGGGCGAGGAGAGCAGCAGATCGAGCGAGCGACCGATTGCGCCCTCGGTCGAATTCTCTATCGGCACCACGCCGTAATGCGCGTTGCCGGATTCGATGGCGCGGAACACGTCGTCGATGGCCGGGCACGGCATCAGCGTCGGCGCGGCGCCAAAATGCTTGCGCGCCGCCGCTTCGGAATAGGTGCCGGCCGGCCCCAGATAGGCAATGGTCAAGGGCTGTTCCAGCGCCAGACAGGCCGACATGACTTCGCGCACGATGCGCTGGGCGGCGGCGGCGGACAACGGGCCGGGATTCTTCTCGGCCACCCGGCGCAGCACCTGCGCTTCGCGTTCCGGCCGGTAGATATTGCCGTGCTTGATTTCGCCGATACGATGCGCGAGTTTGGCCCGCTCGTTGATCAGGCGCAGCAATTCGCCGTCCAGCGCGTCGATTCCCTCGCGCAGACTGCCCAACTCTTGCGCATCGTCGGCCACGTTCAGCTCTCCAGCGGCAGATACCGAACGGCCAGCACACCCTCAATCGCGGCGATGGAATCGATCACCTTTTTCGGCACCTTGCTGTCGACATCGACCAGCGTGTAGGCAACGTCGCCTTTCGACTTGTTCATCATGTTGCCGATGTTCAGTCCGGCCTTGGCCATGGCGGTCGAAATCTGCCCCAGCATGTTGGGCACGTTGGAATTGGCGACGGCGATGCGGAAGTTCGATTCGCGCGGCATCACCACATTGGGGAAATTGACCGCGTTCTGCACGTTGCCGTGCTCCAGATACTCGCGCAACTGGTCGGCGACCATCACCGCGCAGTTCTCCTCCGCCTCGCGGGTCGAGGCGCCCAGATGCGGCAGGGCAATGACATGAGGATGATTATTGACCTGCGCGCTGGGAAAATCGCAGACGTAGGCGGCGATCTTCTTGGCCTCGAGCGCGGCGAGCACCGCCGCCTCATCGACCACGCCCTCGCGGGAGAAGTTCATCAGCACCGTGCCATGCCTGGCGTGCGCCAGCATTTCCGCGTTGATCATCTTGCGCGTGGCATCCACCAGCGGCACATGCATCGAGATGAAGTTGGAATTCTTCAGCACCTCGGCCGCGCTGTGGGCCTTTTTCACCTGCGAAGGCAGGCTCCAGGCGGCATCGACGGTGATCTCGGGATCGTAGCCGAGCACGTTCATGCCCAGCTTGATCGCCACGTCGGCCACCAGGCAGCCGATCTTGCCGAGGCCGATCACGCCCAGCGTATGCCCCGCCAGTTCATAGCCGGCATACTTCTTCTTGCCGTCCTCGACCTTTTTTTCCATGGTCGGGTCCGCCGGGTCGAGCGCGGTGACAAATTTCATCGCATCGCCGATATTGCGCGCCGACAGCAGCATGCCGGCGACCACCAGTTCCTTGACGGCGTTGGCATTGGCGCCCGGTGCGTTGAACACCGGCACGCCGCGCGCCGACATCGCCTTGACCGGAATGTTGTTGGTGCCGGAACCGGCGCGACCGATGGCCAGCACCGACTTCGGAATGTCCATCGAATGCATGTCGGCCGAGCGCACCATCACGGCGTCGGGCTGGGCGATCTCCTTGCCGACCGTATAGCCTTCCGCCGGCAGCCGTTTCAGGCCATTCTGGGAGATGGCATTGAGAACCAGGACGTTGAATGATTTAGCCATTTTTTGCCTCGAATTCTTTCATGTAAGCCACCAGTGCGGCGACGCCGGCAACCGGCATGGCATTGTAGATGGAAGCGCGCATGCCGCCCACCGAGCGGTGCCCCTTGAGTTGCACCATGCCCCTGGCCTTGGCGCCCTTGAGGAATTCCTCGTCCAGCGCGGCATCCTTGAGCGTGAAGGGCACGTTCATCCGCGAACGGTCTTCCTTGCGCACCGGATTGGCGTAGAAGCTCGACGCGTCGAGATAGTCATACAGCATCTTTGACTTCTCGATGTTCTGTTTCTCGATGGCCACCAAACCGCCTTGCTGCTTGAGCGCCTGAAATACCAGGCCGGCGATGTAGATGCCGTAGGTCGGCGGCGTGTTGTACATCGAGTCGGCTTCGGCGTGGGTCTTGTAGTCGAGCATGGTTTGCGGGGTTGGCACGCCCTTGCCGATCAGGTCATCGCGAACGATGACAATGCACAGACCCGCCGGGCCGATGTTCTTCTGCGCGCCGGCGTAAATCAGGCCGTACTTGCTGACATCGATCGGCTTGGAAAGAATGTTCGAGGACATGTCGGACACCAGCGGCACGTCGCCAGTGGCGGGCGTCCAGTGGAATTCGACGCCGCCGATGGTTTCGTTGGCGGTGTAATGCACATAGGCCGCATCCTTGTCGAGCTTCCAGTCCTGCTGCGCCGGGGCGTAGGTGAACTTGCCTTCCTCGCTGCTGGCGACGACATTGACCTTGCCGAAGTTCTTGGCGGCCTTGATGGCCTTTTTCGCCCACTCGCCGGTATGCACATAGTCGGCGCTGGCCTTGCCCGCAAGCAGGTTCATCGGGATCATCTCGAACTGCAAGGTCGCGCCGCCTTGCAGGAACAGCACCTTGTAGTTGGCCGGAATGTTCATCAGCTCGCGCAGATCCGCCGCCGCCTGGGCGTGAATGGCCATGTATTCCTTGCCGCGATGGCTCATTTCCATCACCGACTGGCCGCTGCCGTGCCAGTCGAGCATTTCGTCCGCCGCCTGTTTGAGGACGGCCTCGGGCAAGGCGGCCGGTCCTGCGCTGAAATTGAAAACACGTGCCATGATTTTTGTTACTCCTCTGGGTCGGGTTCTTCGGATTCTTCAAGTTCTTCGGTTTCAACCACTTTCTCGAGGCCGGCGAGATAGGTGCCGTCGTCGAGATTTATCAGCGTCACGCCCTGGGTCGAGCGACCCATGACACGAATGTCCGTCACCCGGGTGCGGATCAGCACGCCGCCGGTCGAGATCAGCATGATCTCCTCGCGCGTTTCGCCCGGACTGGCGAGCACGGCGGCAACCACCTTGCCGTTGCGCTCCGAAGTCTGGATGGCGATCATGCCCTTGGTGCCGCGCCCGTGGCGGGTGTACTCGGCAATCGGCGTGCGTTTGCCGAAGCCGTTTTCGGTTGCGGTCAGCACCGCATAATCCTCGCTGTCCGCCACCAGCATGGAGATCACGTTCTGCTCGTCTTCCAGCATCATGCCGCGCACGCCGCGCGCTTCGCGACCCATCGGGCGAACATCATCCTCGGCGAAGCGCACCGCCTTGCCGGAATCCGAGAACAACATGACATCGCACTGGCCGTTGGTGATGGCGACGCCGATCAGGTGATCCCCGTCGTCCAGCCCGACGGCGATGATGCCGGCCTTGCGTGGATTGGCAAAGTTGGTCAGCGAGGTCTTTTTCACGGTGCCCATGGAGGTGGCCATGAAGACGAAATGCTCTTCGTCAAAAGTCGGCGTTGGCAGGACGGCGGTGATCTTCTCGCCCTCCTGGAGCGGGAAGAGATTGACAATCGGTTTGCCGCGCGAGGCGCGCGTGCCTTCCGGCGCTTCGTACACCTTGAGCCAATACACGCGGCCACGGTTGGAAAAGCACAGGATGTAGTCGTGGGTGTTGGCGACGAACAGGCGGTCGACGAAATCATCCTCCTTGATCGCCGCCGCCTGCTTGCCGCGCCCGCCGCGCCGCTGCGCCCGATAGTCGGCCAAGGGCTGGCGCTTGATGTAGCCGGTATGCGACAGCGTGACCACCATGTCTTCGCGGACGATCAGGTCTTCGAGATTGATGTCGGCAGTACTCAGTATGATTTCGGAACGCCGCGCGTCGCCGAACTGCGCCTTCACCGCCGCAAGATCCTCGCCGATGATCGTGGTGATGCGCTCGGGGCGGGCCAGGATGTCGAGCAGGTCGGCGATCTGATCCATCACCTCCTTGTATTCGGCGACGATCTTGTCCTGCTCCAGCCCGGTCAGGCGTTGCAGGCGCAGTTCGAGAATCGCCTGGGCTTGCGCATCGGACAGCAGGTAGCCTTGCGCCGAGAGACCGAACTCCGCGCCCAGACCGTCGGGGCGCGAGGATTCGGCGGAAGCGCGGGCCAGCATGCCTTCCACCAGGCTTGAGCGCCAGGTGCGCGCCATCAGGCCGCGCTTGGCTTCCGCCGGCGTCTGCGCGGCTTTTATCAGGGCGATGATTTCATCGACATTGGACAACGCAACGGCCAGGCCTTCGAGGATGTGACCGCGTTCGCGCGCCTTGCGCAGTTCGAACACGGTGCGTCGGGTGATGACCTCGCGCCGATGGGCAAGGAAGCATTGCAGCATGTCCTTCAGGTTGAGCAGCCGGGGGCGGCCATCGACCAGCGCCACCATGTTCATGCCGAAGGTATCCTGCAACTGCGTCTGCTTGTAGAGGTGGTTCAGCACCACCTCGGGCACTTCGCCCTTCTTCAGTTCGATCACCAGGCGCATGCCCGACTTGTCGGACTCATCCTGGATGTGCGCGATGCCGTCGATCTTCTTCTCGTGCACCAGTTCGGCGATCTTTTCCTGCAAGGTCTTCTTGTTGACCTGGTAGGGCAGTTCATCGACCACGATGGCCTGGCGCCCGTTGCGCGGCAAATCCTCGATATGGGTACGAGCGCGCATGATGACGCGGCCACGCCCGGTCAGGTAGCCGTCGCGCACGCCGGAAACGCCATAGATCAAGCCGGCAGTGGGGAAATCCGGCGCCGGGATGATGTTGATCAGTTCGTCGATGGTGGTTTCCGGATTACCGAGCAGAACCAGGCAGGCATCCACTACTTCATTCAGGTTGTGCGGCGGGATGTTGGTCGCCATGCCAACGGCAATACCCGACGAACCATTGATAAGCAGATTCGGGATGCGCGCCGGAAGGATAAGCGGTTCCTGCTCCGAGCCATCGTAATTCGGGCCGAAATCGACGGTTTCCTTGTCGATGTCGATCAGCAGCTCATGGCCGATGCGCGCCATGCGCACTTCGGTGTAGCGCATGGCCGCCGCGTTATCGCCGTCGACCGAGCCGAAGTTGCCCTGGCCATCGACCAGCATGTAGCGCAGCGAAAAATCCTGCGCCATGCGCACGATGGTGTCGTATACCGCCGTGTCGCCATGCGGGTGATATTTACCGATGACATCGCCGACGATGCGGGCGGACTTCTTGTAAGCCTTGTTCCAGTCGTTGGAAAGCTCATGCATCGCGAAAAGCACCCGGCGATGCACGGGTTTCAAGCCATCCCGCACGTCCGGCAACGCCCGCCCGACGATCACGCTCATGGCGTAATCGAGGTAGGAGTGGCGCATCTCCTCTTCGAGGCTGATCGGCAGGGTTTCTTTGGCGAACGAGGTCATTTAGGCTGCCTTGGCCGACTTGCGGCGGACGATGGCGTAAAAGGAGGCAATTTTAGCATGCGCGGATAGTCCCGGCGGGTTGTCCCCAGCCGCCAAATCTGGTTGAATCAGGGCATGAACTCACCTGCTGCTCCGGGCGCAATGCCTGCCGACATCGACCTCCTGATCCGCCCGGAGTGGATCATCCCTGTCGAACCCGCCGGAGTCACGCTTTCCGGACACGCGTTGGCGGTAAGCGATGGGTGCATCGTTGCCCTGCTGCCCAATGACGAGGCGTTGCAGCGCTTCCGTCCGCGGCAGACCCTTGATTTACCCGGCCAGGTATTGCTGCCTGGCCTGGTCAACCTTCACACCCACGCTGCCATGAGTCTGCTGCGCGGCTACGCCGACGATCTGCCCTTGATGCGTTGGCTTTCCGAGCGCATCTGGCCCGCCGAATCACGTCACGCCGGGCCGGATTTTGTGCGCGCCGGTACCCTTTTGGCATGTGCCGAGATGCTGCGCGGCGGCATAACCACCTTCAACGATATGTATTTCTTTCCCGAAGCCGCCGCCGAGGCAGCCAGGCAAATCGGAATGCGCGCCGTACTTGGCATCGTCGTAATTGAGTTCCCCACCAGCTACGCCGCTGATGCCGACGATTACCTGGCCAAAGGACTAGCCGCCCGCGACGCGATGAGTGGAGACCCGCTAGTCAGTTTTTGTCTGGCTCCGCACGCGCCCTATACTGTGTCCGACAAGACCTTCGAGCACGTTGCCACACTGGCGGCGCAACTGGAAATACCTGTTCATCTGCATCTCCATGAAACCCGCCACGAAATAGAGGAGAGCCTCAAGCAGCATGGTGTGCGTCCCATTGAGCGGCTGCGTCGCCTCGGCCTGCTCGGACCGCAACTCATTGCCGTGCACGCCGTACATCTCGAAGCAGGCGAGATCGAGTTGTTGGCTCGCGAGGGCTGTCATCTGGCCCACTGCCCGACATCCAACCTGAAATTGGGCAGCGGCATTCCGCCGATGTTCGCGATCCAGTCGCGTGGCATAAATTTCGGATTGGGCACCGATGGCGCCGCCTCGAACAATCGCCTCGACCTGTTCCGGGAGATGCGCCACGCCGCGTTGCTGTCCAAGGGGGAGAGCCGAAACGCCGAAGCTCTTGACGCGCATGCAACACTCCAGGCCGCCACGCTGGGAGGCGCTCGCGCTCTGGGACTGGACGGACGAATCGGGTCACTGCTGCCGGGCAAAGCGGCCGATCTGTGCGCCGTGCGCCTGGATGAATGGCTCATCCAGCCCTGCTTTGATCCAGCCTCGCATCTCGTCTATGTCGCTGGCCGCGAGCAGGTGACCCACACCTGGGTTGATGGCAATTTGGTAATGAACAACGGTGTTCCGTTGCAGATCAACGTTTCAGAATTGCTTGACATGACAGGTTTGTGGCATACTCGCCTGACGTCCTGACGCGATAAATGAGGCGATCAGGTAAAAGGATGAAGCACCGGATCCGGCCACACTCAAACAAACCCAATAAGGGGGAAGAAAAATGATCAATAGCGCCAAACATTCTCTACTGCTCGCTGCTTTGCTCGGACTTTCCATTTCCGCCGTCGCCCAGACGAAGGGGATCGACATGAAAGGCACCGTTGGTTATGCCATCGACCAGCGCGGTTATGTCGTCAAAAGCGGTACCGGTCTTTGCTGGCGTACCGGCTACTGGACTCCGGCCATGGCCATCGAGGAATGCGATCCTGACCTGGTGAAGAAAGCTGCCCCGGTGGTGGCCAAACCCAGAGCGGTGGCTCCTCCGCCTCCTGCCGCTGTCGTGCCCGCTGCGCAGAAGGTAACGCTTGCGACCGACGCCCTGTTCGACTTCGACAAGGCGGTTCTGCGTCCTGAAGGCAAAGCCAAACTCGACAAACTCGTCGGCGATGTCAAGGGCATCAAGCTCGAAGTGATCATCGCCGTCGGCCACGCCGACCGCTTCGGCTCCGACGCCTACAACCAGAAGCTGTCCGAGAAACGGGCCGCAGCCGTCAAGGCCTATCTGGTTGGCAAGGGCATCGAACCGAACCGCGTCTACACGGAAGGCAAGGGCGAGAAGCAGCCGATCACCAAGCCCGGTCAGTGCAAGGGGCCGAAGAGCAAGAAGACCATCGCTTGCCTGCAACCCGATCGTCGTGTCGAAATCGAAGTCATCGGTACCAAGGCTCAGTAAATTCGCCTGACTCCGAACAAAGCCCTGCCCCGCAGGGCTTTTTTTCTTATATGTTCCCGTCTCCTTGGATGGTGACGGTATCCAAGGATGACCTGGGGCGCCAAGATGAATGCAGCCAGTAACGCCGATCAGCGCGAACTAGATAAATTTGGGGAACTCGCCCATCGCTGGTGGGATCCGAACTCCGAATTCCGCCCCCTGCACGACATCAATCCTGCCCGGCTGGCATGGATTGACGGTCACGCCGGACTCAAGGGCAAACGTGTGATCGACATCGGCTGCGGTGGGGGCCTGCTCAGCGAGGGAATGGCAGCCATGGGCGCACAGGTCACCGGTATCGACCTGTCCGAGAAAGCACTCGGTGTCGCCCGTCTGCACCTCTATGAGAGCGGACATGTCATCGACTACCGCCTGATCTCGGCCGAAGCCATGGCGGCGGAGTCGTCTTCGCTTTTCGACGTGGTCACCTGCCTTGAAATGCTCGAACACGTACCCGATCCGGCAAGCACGGTGGATGCCTGCGCCCGCCTGGTAAAACCGGGCGGGCAGGTGTTTCTGTCAACCATCAACCGTAACCTCAAAGCGTACCTGCTCGCGGTAGTCGGCGCGGAATACCTGCTCAATCTGCTGCCACGCGGCACACACGACTACACGCGCTTTCTCAAACCGGCCGAACTCGCTCGCCTGTGCCGCAACGCAGGACTGGAAGTACTCGAAATCGCCGGTATGCGTTACAACCCGTTCAACCGCGAATCGTCAATTAGTACCGATACCGACGTGAATTATCTGGTCAGAGCCCGACGCAATGCCTGACGCGGTGCTCTTCGATCTTGACGGTACTCTGGCCGACACTGCGCCAGATCTCGGAGGCACCCTCAATCAACTGCTGCTGGAGCAAGGGCGCGGACCTTTGCCGATGGAGAAACTCAGACCGCACGTGTCTTCAGGCGCGCGCGGCATGATCGGCGCCGGTCTCGGCATCACCCCTGCCGACCCCGAATATGTCGGTTTACTGCAACGATTTCTGGCTATCTATCAGGACGCACTATGCGTCGACACCCGTTTGTTTGCAGGCATGGCCGAGCACCTCGATGAGCTTGAAGCCCAAGGAATTCTCTGGGGCATCGTTACCAACAAGTCGCAGCGCTTCGCCATCCCTCTGATGGAGAGACTCGGCCTGCGCCAGCGCTGTGCCTGTATCGTCTGCGGCGACAGCGCTCAGCGCTCCAAACCCCACGCCGACCCCATGCAACTCGCCAGTGCGGTAATCGGAATCGCCACAACAGACTGCATCTACGTCGGTGACGACGAGCGAGACGTGATTTCAGGCCGCGCCGTCGGCATGACGACCATTGTCGCCGCCTGGGGCTATCTGGGAAATGGCAACTCCCCGACGGCCTGGGGAGCGGACGCCATTGCCGCCTCGCCGCAAGATATTCTCGGCCTTGCCACGGCAAACCGGTAAAATCATGCTTGCAATTTGCGAATCAGGCGCCATCTGATTTGCACCACTTCGGGGGCGACATGGCTTCGACATGGGTGACAAAGCATGCAGGGCATACCGAGGATCCGGGTACCTCGTAAATCCATCTGGAAAGCACTAACTGCCAACGACGAGCGTTTCGCTCTAGCCGCTTAACAGCGGCTGGCTTCCGAACTGGTTTGCTTCCGGGCCAGGTAGCGCAAGCTACATCGGAATCATTTACAGAGGCTAAGGCTGTGCGGAGTCGCGATGCACAGTTCGAAAATCCAGCGAATCGCCAGCAACCAGCCTGTCCGTCGGCGTGTTGCGGGTTAAATCAAATGACGCGACTAAGTATGTAGAACTGTCTGTGGCGCACTTATGGACGCGGGTTCAATTCCCGCCGCCTCCACCAAATCGCTTTACCGTCTGGACCACTCCAGACACCTCGAACCCCATGAATCCTATGGGGTTTTTTCTTGCCCGTTTTACCCCTCCAGTAGTCCACAGTGGTCTGGATATGTCCCCGTTTGGGCACATTTTCGACACAGTTTTGACACATTTTGGGCACAACTTTTTGGTGCCCCTAAATGAGCGCCAATCCGGGGACGGTTGCCCAGACGATTCCTCACGATCTGAGGCCGGATTTGGACCGCGTTGGGCCGCTGGTATGTCCAGAGGCGGAAGATTGCTCTACCGAGTCATTAAGGGCCGCTACGCACGCCCTCGCCCGTCGCGCGCAGCGCGAGGCCGAGGGCGCGCGAAGCGCGCCCCTAGACTTGATAGAAGAACACTTAAGGAACCACTGAATAAGTTGCAATCAATGCGGTTGTCATATATAATTGGCCTCTCGGTTTGAACAGTGGCGGACAAGACGATGAAACAGATGACGCTGGCGGCAGTGAAAGGATTCCAG
>Ga0209211_10006153_pt1 | contig 17535 bp, 15 predicted proteins | sample RifGroA2_FD_183992 | JGI IMG/M metagenome (GOLD analysis project Ga0209211, IMG submission 183992) | Groundwater microbial communities from Rifle, Colorado, USA - Groundwater A2 (SPAdes) (version 2) | ecosystem: Environmental > Aquatic > Deep subsurface > Groundwater | place: Rifle, Colorado... | reverse complement strand
TCACCATCCCCAAGCAAATTCGCGACGCGCTCGGCATGGCGCCGGGCTGCTCGGTACAGTTTGCCGTCAACCGTGATGGCGACGTGGTGATCCATAAAGTCGGCGCACGCGCCAGCCGCAAACCGGATCGTTTCGAAGCGGCGCGCGGCAAGGCAGATGTCAAATGGCACACCGATGACCTGATGGCGCTGTTGCGCGGCGATGATTGATGCTGCTCGTTGATACCAACGTCCTGATCGACGTTCTGGAAGACGATCCGGAATGGGCTGACTGGTCGATTGCACAATTGCGCGCACAATCGAAGGTGCACCCGCTAACCATCAATCCCATCATCTACGCGGAACTGTCGCTGGCATTTACCAAAGTCGAAGCGCTGGACAAAGCCATCGAAAACCTCGGTTTGACGGTATCGGAACTACCTCGCCCCGCCTTGTTTTTGGCGGGCAAGGCCTTCGCGCAATACCGGCGGCAGGGCGGAAAAGCCAACAACGTTCTGGCCGACTTCTTCATCGGCGCGCACGCCGCCGTGCTCGGCTGTCCGCTGCTGACGCGCGATGCGCGGCGGTATCAGACCTACTTCCCCAGCGTGGAATTGATTACACCATGAGCCCATACACCCAAATCCAGAAAGCAATCTGGATAAGGTCACTTCTATCGAAGGCGAATGGCGTATGAAAAAACGCTTGGAAAAACCCCGACCAATCGACATAGTTAGAGGTGGAGGCGGCTCGATTGAAATCAAAACACCGGATGACGACAGCGCAATCATGGAGATGATTTCAACCAGTGAAAGACTGCTGGTTGTAAAGGGGAAGGGGGTCTACGAAGTAAAGCTGGCCGATCAAGTTGACCCCGGTCGAACAAATATCGCCGTGCCTAACACTGTCCAACGAATTCTTTCTTACGGAGCAGATGACGCTTGGATAGGCGCAACGCTCTTGACTGCCCATCATTTACTCAAAAGCTCAGGCATTCAGAATAAGGTCGATGGCGATGAGGCCTTCGCTCTTGCCCTCAAAATCGCAGAGGATATTTCCGGCGCTCACCAGTTGCGTGATTCATATACCAAAGCGGAAGCAGATGCCACGGCTAACATAGACCTTAAGATTCAACCAGACCATTCAGTTCTCATGCCGGCTATTGGAAATGTCGAAACAAGGTGCAATGAGTTCTTGCAGCGAGGAGATCACGCACTCAAAGAGTTGTTTCGGCTCGTGCAGATGTTCTACCAAGATGTGGGTTCCGGAGGGTGGGAGAGCCTTAAGACGAAGATTGATGGCGAGCCCAGAGATATTGACAACTTCCCGCAGTTCTTAACAGATGCACTTCCGTTTCTTCAGCTAATTCGGAATGCTCGAAATTGCGTTGAACATCCAAGGCCTGAACAGAGACTGCTTGTCACGGATTTTGCGGTAGATTCCAAAAATACATTGCTTTCTCCAATGATTCAGATTAAACATCCGAAGACACCTTTGGCGAAGATTCCGGTCGAGGCGTTTTTCTCGCAGACTCTATTGAGCATTGTCAGCATCGTCGAGCTGATGGTTGTTTTCCTTTGTGCTCGGCACGTTAAGCCATTGAGTGGCATGCCAATTCAAGTCATGGAATTACCTCCAGAGCGACGAAAATCGCCGCACGTAAGATACGGGTATGGTGTGTTGTTGGGGGGAGAGATTGTTCCATATTCGTAGATTTAAGGCGCGAGCTTGATTTTCCCAACAGATTCAATTCTTCGTGACCTTCGTGTCTTCGTGGTGAAGCGATCTTTTTGCGCTTCCTGCGACAACCATTACCTATGCCCATAGTCCGCGTCGCTCTCGATGTTCCGCTGCCTACCTTGTTCGATTACACGGTGGCTGAAGGCATTGCGGTGGCGGTCGGCCAGCGCGTGATCGTGCCGTTTGGCAAGCGGCAGATGGTCGGTGTGGTGATGGAGTGCGCCACCTCGACGGAGATGGCGCCGGAGCGCGTCAAGCCGGTGAAGGAAGTGCTGCACGACAGCCTGCCACTCTCGGCGGAGCTGCTCGACCTGCTGCGCTTTTGCAGCGACTACTACCGCTATCCGATCGGGCAGACGGTGCTGGCCGCATTGCCGGTGCGGCTGCGCTCCGACAAGCCTGTCGTCGGCAAGCCGGTCTTGAGTTATCGCCTGAGCGCCAGCGGGGTGGCGCTCGACATGGAATTGTTTCCGAAACGCCAAGTGGTACAGCGGCGCATCCTCGCGAAGCTGGCGGAGCAGCCGTGCAATCTGGCGCAGCTCAAGAGTCTGTCGGCGACGGCGGGGAAGCAGTTGAAAGTGTTGGTGGCGGAGGGGTGGGTCGAGAGCTTTACTGGCGCCCTTCCTTCGACAGGTTCAGGGCGAACAGCCAGCAGCGTTCAAAAGCATGCCTTCGACAACGCGCACACGCTGACCGGTGAGCAGCAGCAGGCGGTGGATGCGGTCACGCAGGCGCAGGGCTATGCCTGTTTCCTGCTGCACGGCATCACCGGCAGCGGCAAGACCGAGGTGTACGTGCATCTCATGCACGATGTGTTGCAACGTGGCGGGCAGGTGTTGCTGCTGGTGCCGGAGATCAACCTCACGCCGCAACTGGAACAGTATTTCCGCAGCCGTTTTTCGGACGTGAACCTGGTCAGTCTGCACAGTGGCTTGTCGGAAGGCGAGCGGCTGCATAACTGGCAGCAGGCGCAGTCCGGTGCGGCGCGGGTCGTGCTCGGCACGCGTCTGGCGGTGTTCGCCGAGTTGCCTGATCTTGCGTTGATCGTCGTGGACGAAGAGCATGACAGCTCGTTCAAGCAGCAGGACGGGTTGCGCTATTCGGCGCGCGATGTGGCGATCTTCCGCGCCAGCCAGCGCGGCGTGCCGATTGTGCTGGGCTCGGCGACGCCATCGCTGGAAAGCTACCACAACGCGCAGAGCGGGCGCTACCGGCTGCTCCGGCTGACCGGGCGCGCGCTCGTCAAGGCGCGCCTGCCTGCGGTGCGCTGCATCAACATCAACCAGACCGTGATGCACCACGGCATCAGCGAGAATCTGCTGCGCGAGATCGGGCAGCGTATCGCGCGCCGCGAACAGAGCCTGCTGTTTATCAACCGGCGCGGCTATGCGCCGGTGCTGATGTGCACCGGCTGCGGCTGGCTGTCCGGCTGCAAGCACTGCGCGGGCAAGATGGTGCTGCACCTGAACGACAAGCGCTTGCGCTGCCACCATTGCGGTTATCAGCTGCATGTGCCGCACGCCTGCCCGAGCTGCGGCAATGCCGAGCTGCATCCGGTCGGCAGCGGCACGCAACGCGTGGAAAGCGTGTTGCAGGAACGTTTTCCGGAAGCGCGCATCCTGCGTGTCGATCGCGACAGCACGCGCAACAAACGCGCCTGGCAAACCATGCGCGAGCAGATCCACGCCAATGAAGTGGATATTCTGGTCGGTACGCAGATGCTCGCCAAGGGACACGATTTCCCCGCGCTGACGCTGGTCGGCGTGCTGAATCCGGACAGTGCGCTGTACAGCAGCGACTTCCGTGCGGCGGAGAAGCTGTTCGCGCAACTGGCGCAGGTCGCGGGGCGCGCCGGGCGCGCCGACAAGCCCGGCGAGGTGCTGATCCAGACCGCCTTCCCCGACCACCCGCTGTTTCGCGCTTTGCAGGCGCACGACTTCGAAGGCTGGGCAGCCTCGCAACTCGCCGAACGGCAGATGGTCGGTTTCCCGCCGTTCGTGTATCAGGCGATGCTGCGCGCAGAAGGGAAAGATGCAACCGAGGTCTACGCCTTCCTCAATCAGGCGCGCACTGCTGCGCTGGAATTGCGCCAGCCCGTGGAAATCCTCGGTGTGGTGCCCGCCGCGCTGCCGCGCCGCGCCAACCACATCCGTGCGCAGTTGCTGATACAAAGCGCAAAACGCAGCGGCTTGCAGCAATTCCTGCGCGCCTGGCAGCCCTTGCTGGACGCCTTGCCCGCGCAAAAGCTGCGCTGGTCGCTGGATGTCGATCCGCTGGAGTTTTAGAGAATTTGGCTCAGGGGTGAATCTGGCCGAAAGAACTAGTTCTTTTTCTTTTTCGATTTGTTCTTTAGAAGTATTGGAGCGCTGCGTATGCCAGCTTAGTCTGACAATGTGTGCGGCCCGGAGAAGTCTTGTGGCGACACAGTAATATAAGGTTTTGCTGATGGATTCCGGCATATGGGCTGTTGCAGGGGACTCCATGGAGGATGGGTGCGCCATGGTTTTGGCATGGCAATAAAAACTTGACCTATATCAAAAAGTATCCGGTTCCTATCAAATACAGTCGTGCCTCGTCAAGACTGGGTTCGTCAAAACCAGGACAGTCAAGTCGAAAATAATAAAGGGAGAGATTATGCATAAGCACATAGTTCGTTTGTTGACGCTGATTGCAGTCATTGCGGTGGTCGCGTTTTCCGCAAAATTTTTAGCCAGACAAGATACGTTTTACCAATACGGTCATTACCGGGGCGCTTCGGTGGCGCAGATTGCCGAGAAACTTCCGAAGCATCAGGGCTCTGTAGCTTGCCAGTCGTGCCATAAGGAAATCTATGCCGAATGGTCGTCCGGCATACACCAGAAAGCGCACAAGGATAACAAGGTGGTGGGCACCGTCATTAAGTCGGGCGTCAATTGCGAGGTTTGCCACAACGGCCCAGCAGGCAACCACCCGTCCAAGGAGCCTATGCCTCTCTCTACCGAGGATCAGGTAACCACCATTACCCATCTCAAGCGTGAAACGCATCCGGCCAATGTGGCGGGCAGGAGTCTGATGCGGGATCCGGAAGATATGCGGTTGTTATGCGCCAACTGCCATGAAAAAATGATTGGGCGTCCATTGCGCGGCAAGGATGAGGGCGGCGTGCCACAGGTTGTAATTGAGGGCCACGGCGGTGGTGCGCAATGCACCTCCTGCCACAACCCGCATTCGCCCAGGGTCAATTTTGCCGCCGTACCAAGGCCGCCCGTGGATCCGAAGACCGGCAAGGCTCTGCCTGTGAGCGCAGAAAAACCAGGGGATGCAAACGCAGGCAAGGCGACAGCGGCAATGTGCGCCGCATGCCATGGCGAGACAGGGGTAAGCGCCAATCCGATGTGGCCAAGCCTGGCCGGACAGCAGGCCGGCTACCTGTCCAGTTCGCTTAAGGCATTTAAGGATGGGGCGCGCAAGAACGACTTGATGAGCCCCATGGCGGCTGCATTGAGCGATGCCGATATGCAGAACGTGGCTGCCTATTTTGCCAAAGCCAGTTGCAGCACGCCCGGCGGCGACAAGGCCAAGGCCGAACTGGGCAAAGCCAAGGCGGCAGCAGCGGGCTGTGCAGCGTGCCATAGCTCCGGCGGCCTGCGCAGCCCCGGCAAGGATGGCGTCAGCGGTACTCAGGCATGGCCGAATCTGGCCGGCCAGCATGCCGATTATCTGGCCATTGCGCTCAAGTCGTTCCAGGACGGCAGCCGTAACCACGCAGTCATGACAAGCGTGGCGAAGACGCTGAGTGCTTCCGATATCGACAACTTGGCGGCTTACTACGCCAGTGCGAGCTGCAAATGAACAAGTTACCTAGCGAGGGAAAAATGACTACTCAGGATATGAAAATAGAAAAGGAAGCGGGCGACTTGTCACGCCGCGACTTCCTGGGGTTGTTGGGTAAGGGGGCTGCATGCGCCGGGGCGCTGGTTGGTGCAGGTAGTGCGCTGGCTTCGGCTGGTGGAGGCGCTGCGCATCCTCTGGGCGGCGTCGGGCCGACATTTCAACAAGATGATGCGCAATATGCAGAGGCGGTAAAAAATCCGCCCAAGATACCCAATTACAACTGGACCCAGCACAAATGGGCGTTCGGTGTCGATGCCGACAAATGTATCGGTTGTCTGCGCTGTGTGGAAGCATGCAAGATGGAAAACAGCGTGCAGATGGACAGGAACCATACCCGCACCTGGGTCGAGCGTTATGCCTATCTGGAGGGTTCGAACCATACGCTCGTCGATAGCATCCATGATATTAAAAACGTGATACCCGGCACCGAAGAGACCCGGTTCAAGTTCGATAACCGCTACAAGGACGGCCAATACGAAGGCAAGAAGGTTGAACGGGTGTTTTTCGTGGCCAAGCTGTGCAACCAGTGCGAGAAGCCGTCGTGCGTTCAGGTCTGCCCGACCGGCGCCACCTATAAGGCGGTGGACGGTCCGGTGCTGATCGATACGAAGTATTGCATCGGCTGTCAGTATTGCGTCCAGGCCTGTCCATATGGCGCGCGCAGCCTGAACCATGTGAGGGGCACCGCCGAGAAGTGCAACTGGTGCTACCACCGTATTACCAAGGGTATGCAGCCGGCCTGCGTCGAGGTCTGCCCGACCGGCACGCGGATTTTCGGCGATCGTCTGGATCCGGAAAGCCCGGTCAGCCAGTTTATCCGCAACAACAAGGTAAACGTGCTGCAGCCGGCCATGGGGAATTACCCCAATGTGTTTTACAAAGGGATAGACAAGGAGGTTTTCTAAAATGGAAAAAGATGTCTTTTATCATGTAGCCCCGTTCACCGGATTCACGTTTCCGAACGAAACCGAGGTGCCGTGGAGCGAACTGATCGTAATCTACCCTTACATCACCGGGCTGGTTGCCGGTGCGTTTGTGATATCCAGCCTGCATCATGTGTTCGGCATGGAACGCTTCGCGCCGATTTCGAGGTTTGCCTTGTTGACGTCGCTGTGCTTCATGTTCTTTGCGCCGACACCGTTGCTGTTCCATCTGGGTCAGCCGGTACGCGCGTTGAATGCGGTTATCACGCCGCACTGGACTTCGGCGATGGCGGCGTTCGGCTATGTCGCGGGCTTTTACGTGTGCCTGCTGCTGCTGGAGGTCTGGTTCTCGTTTCGCGCCGATATTGTCAAGATGTCGCAGACCAGAACCGGCATCATGCAAAAGGTATACAAGGTGATGACGCTGGGGTCGGATGACGTGTCGCCGAGCGCGCTCCATGCAGATCACACCATTGCGCGGAGGCTGGCCATGATCGGTATACCCGGCGCATGCGGCTTGCACGGATATGTCGGATTCCTGTTCGGTTCGCTGAAAACACGTGAGTGGTGGTCGTCCGATCTGATGCCGATCATTTTCCTGTTGTCCGCCATCGGTTCGGGCGTCGGACTGCTGATTGTGCTGTATGTGATCACCTCATGGTGGCGCAAAAAGCCTACCAACGGCGGGGTTATGGAGGGGCTGCTGTATGTGTTGTGGTCGGGCGTCGTCATCGTGATGGTGATCGAAGCGCTGGAAATGGTGCAAATGATCTACAAGGCGCGTGAGGGTGTCGAAGGGGTGTTTGCCTTGATCCAGGGTCCGATTCAGATACCCATGGTGTTGCAGTGGGGCGGATCGCTTCTGGCGCTGGTGATTACGTCGGTCATGATGTTGGCCGGCACGAGGGGCAAAAAACTGGTCTTCTGGCTCTTCACCAGCGGCTTATTGATGATGATCGGGGTGCTGGCTATGCGCTGGAACGTGGTGATTGGCGGGCAGGAATTGTCCAAAACCATGCGTGGTTTGATGACCTTCCACCCGGAAGTATACGGGCGCGAAAGCCTGGTAACGGTCGCCACGCTGTTCACCGCACCGTTCGTCACGCTGTATCTGGCGCAAAAACTGTTGCCGACGGTTTGGGAAGAAGAGCCTATCGAGCCTGAAGAAAGAGTATTCGATATCCATAAGGCAATTTGATCTATAAGAATAGCCTGCAAGGTATCTCTCAAAATCCCGCCGCAATGGCGGGATTTTTTTATATAAAAAAACGCACCCCCAAATACAAGCACCGCGCAAAGTGTGCCGAACATAATTTTCTGCTAATATTGCCCAAGGTATAGCGAAGGTGAATTGGCGCAGTTTCTACTCTACGCGGTCGTAGGCCGCAAACAACGGGAGATGCAAAATGAAAGATATGACATGGCCGAGTTTGGAAAACCTTGTTTTACCGGTTAAGGCGCTATTCACCGGATATCTTCTCGTTGTCGGGCTGGGACTGATGATGGCTGGCGGGCAAATCATGCTGACGCACGGCATGGCGGACGGCAAATTCGGTTTGTCGATGGACGACCTGGTGTACAGCTATTACGGCAACCGCGAAGGCTCCAAGTTGGAGGCCAAACTCAACGGCTCGATGAAGGATTATGCGCCCGCCGAAAACAAGCTGGAGATGATCAAATGGGCGCGCGCCGGCGCGCCTGAAGCCGAGTGGGAGGCAAAGATCAAGCCGATCACCGACCAGTATTGCATCGCTTGCCATGCAAACATGCCCGGTTTGGTCAACGTGGGCGAGAAGGACACCATGATCAAAGTGGCGGAGATCGACCATGGGGCCAGCATAACGACCCTGACCCGGGTTTCGCATATTCACTTGTTTGGCATTTCCTTCATCTTCTTTTTCGTCGGCCTGATCTTCAGCTTTGCCACCGGCTTCAGTCCAATCACCAAGGCATTGCTGATTTTTACGCCCTTTCTGTTCCTGATTCTCGACATCGCGGCCTGGTGGCTCACCAAGCTGACGCCGGGATTTGCCTGGCTGGTGATGATCGGCGGGTTCGGCTATAGCCTTGCCTCGACCATAATGATTTTCTCGTCGCTCTACCAGATGTGCGTCAAGCCGTTCATGGCGAAAAAGGCCTGACGCATGACCGTCATTTGCTAGGTGCGTGTTATCGCGCTGTTGCCAGGCATGCCAAACGATTTTTTTGAAGCCGCCGCTGCCATTACCGGCAGCGATGCCGTGCTGACTGGCGAGACTACCGTGCCATATTGCGCCGACAAGCGCGGGCGATATGTCGGTAACGCGCTGGCGGTGGTGTTCCCGGCGGACACGCAGCAGGTCGCGGAAATAGTGAAGCTGTGTGCCGCGCACCAAATCGCCATCGTGCCGCAGGGCGGCAACACCAGCCTGTGCGGGGGCAGCGTGCCGCTGGCCGAGGGCAGACAGATCGTGCTCAACCTGTCGCGCATGAACCGCATCCGCGCGATCGATCCGGTGAACTACACCATGACCGTCGAGGCGGGCTGCATCCTGGCCGATGTGCGCGAGATGGCAAAGCGTCATGACCGGCTGTTCCCGCTCGAACTGACCGCGACCCTGAACCATTGTGAGATCGGCGGCAACCTTTCCACCAACGCCGGCGGCAATGGCGTGCTGCGCTACGGCAATGCGCGCGACCTGGTGCTGGGGCTGGAAGTGGTGTTGCCGGACGGGCGCATCTGGAACGGCCTGCGCAGCCTGCGCAAGGATAATTCCGGCTACGACCTGAAGCACCTGTTCATCGGCGCAGAAGGCACGCTCGGCATCATCACCGCCGCCGTGCTGAAGCTGTTTCCGCGCCCGCAATCTTCCGCCACCGCCATCGTGGCCATTTCCGACCCCGCGATCGCCGTGCGCCTGCTGGCGCATGTCCGCACCGCCTGCGGCGACACTCTGAGCGCGTTCGAGCTCGTTTCGCGCAGCAGCCTGGACATCGTGTTCCGGCATGTTCCGGGCATTGCCGAGCCGTTCGCCAAACGCTACGAATATTATCTGCTGATCCAGTCGGACGACATGCAGCAGCTCCCGTTGGACGATGCGCTGCGCAACGCGATCCGGAGTTTCGGCGCGGACATTCCGGAGTTTGCCGTCACCGCCGATGCCGGCGCGGCGGAAAACTGGTGGAAGCTGCGCCAGAACATCAGCGACGCGCAAAAGCGCGAAGGCATCAGCATCAAGCACGATATTTCCGTGCCGGTCAGCCGCGTGGCTGAATTCATCGCGCGCGCCGACGCCGCGATGCAGGCCGCGTACCCCGGCGTGCGCATCGTCGCATTTGGCCACATGGGCGACGGCAACATCCACTACAACGTCTCGCTGGCGGATGCGGAACAGAACGGGGTCTTCATCGCGCAGCACGAGAGCGAGGTGAACCGGCTGGTCTACCAGGTAGTGCGCGACTTGGGCGGCAGCATCAGCGCCGAACACGGCCTCGGGCAGCTCAAGCGCGCGACCATCCGCGACTACAAGGACCCGCTGGAACTGGAACTGATGCGCAGCATCAAGCAGGTTTTCGACCCGCAGGGGCTGATGAATCCAGGCAAGGTAATTGATGCAGGCTATCAGCGGTGAGTTTTTGCTATATACCATGAATGGGCAAGGGTTTTTACAGACAAACAAATCGACCCCGAACATCCCTCTGGAATTTTCAAGTTTTTTTGCATTCTAGCTGTTTGGCATCCGGTAGTCGCGATTGTCGGACAGCATCCTGAAGAGGATGCGCACGACGTGTCGCGCCAAGGCTCTGAGTGCCTGCATGTGGGTTTTCCCTTCAAGGCGTTTGCGATCATAAAAGGCTCTTGAAGTCGGCACGGCGTGCATGTGATGCACCATGGCGATGATCAGCGCGTCCCTGGCCCGTGGGTTGATCTGCCGGGGCAGTTTCGCACCGACACGTTTACCCGAGCTACGGTCTAGCGGGGCCACACCAAGATAGACCGCAAGCGATGCTTCATCCTTGAAGCGCTCGATGTTGCCGATCTCGGCGGCCAGTTCGCTGGCGCAGACGCTCCCTATTCCTGGCATGCTCAGCAATCGCTGGACGATACCGGATTGAGTTGTAAGCTCGGCAATCCGGACTTCCAGTCCGGCTATCGCCTCGCGCAAGCTGAGTATCCTCATCGCGTCTGCGTAAATCATCGGGCCTGCCCATTCCGCCGACTCGGCAAATACAGCCGTCTTCTGCCATGCAGCAATCCTGGCGGCATAACCGACACCCACGCCACCCAGCTTGAGCAAGGTTGCCTGCCTGACGGTCTTGAGCTTGCGCAAATCAGTGCGGCAGCTCAGGAAGTTGAGGAACCACAGGTTGTCGGCCTGGCCGGTGATGGCAAGCAGCCCCGGTGCTGCGCCTTGCAGTTCGGCCTGCATGCGCTGGCTGACCTTCATGCGTTCAGCTACCAGTTGCTTGCGGCGGCGCGTCAGTGCCTTGAGTTGCTGGTGCAAGGCATCGATCGGGGCAACTTCCTGCAAGACGGCGCTGGCCATCGGAATACGTTCGCGCAGTTGCAGGAGTTGCAGCATGCGCCTCGCGTCGATGGCATCGGTCTTGGCCGGAGCTGGGAAGATTTCCTTGAAGCGGACGAACTTGAGGTTGTTGACGGCATACAGCCGCCATCCCTGTGCCAGTATCTGGCTATCCAGGGGGCGGGCATAGCCGCCATATCCTTCCATGGCGACACACACCTCGGCATGGTGAATGTCTTCGTGTTTGCGTATCCGCTTGAAGAAGTCGCTCAGTCCTGCGGAAGTGTGAGCACAATCGAACTCTTCGATTGGCTCACCTTCTTCCCAGCCTAGGGCGACACGATGTTGTTGGCTGCCGACATCGATGGCAACGTGTAGTTGTGTTTGCATGGAGAACCTCTCTTTGGGCAATGCGGCAAGATAGAAACCGTCTGTGCGCCTTGCCTACTCAAGAGCCACGTTTGCTGGCATCATCCCGTCAGGCGTTGCAGACGATGCGGATGACGGGGGCGGCATTTCGGAGTGAGCCGATTCTTGCAAACCGGGCTGGTACCTTGAGCCACACCCCCGTCAGCGCGTATCGTACTCGCCTAAACCGATTCCTGCATCTCGCAAATTCGGAGAGTAGGTACCTTGGGCTATTTACCCATATTGACCAACTGCCCACCTCATGGAATTCGCTTATAAATTCTGGTGGGGCGTGTTTTGTCTGAAGCAGGCAGATAATCGCCTCGCCGTGACAAGCAGCGCTCGCGACCAACTTCCGTTACCACAAGGTCGCCATTGCTGTTAAGACTCCAATGGCTTTCACTGTATGCAACCGAGAGACATATCCCGCTTTCCGCGCCGTTAGTTAAAAACGGCTTTTGTCTGCGTATCACCTCACCGTTGGCGCAGCCGAAGTATTTGCCATCGAAGTTAATTGTGTACTCGCCTTCCTTCTCAACTGTGCGCCCCCTGAATTGCAATCCGTTGTCAATGTTGTTGATTGTTAAAGTGACATCTAAGTAATCTGATTGTTGTAAGGGGCCGCTTCTCTTTATTGTTAGTGGATCAACGGCCAAAGGAATTGGAATAAACTCCCTATAAATCCACTCTGCTGGTATGAGATATTTACCTGTCAGGTCGGGGCATTTCTTCGTAGAAATAAATTTGGGGTTCCAATAGAGTTCATCAGGATTTATTGAGCTCGGTACTGACGAGCATGCATTCAATGCCTGTAGCAAACATAAACCCAGCAACATTCGCATCTTTTGCATCATTGCTGTCCCCTGTGTTTGCGGTTGTATAACGACAGGATGGTTGATATTCGACCGCTTGAGCGCAGGGTTCGGCGTCATAGCGTCAGAGTGACGGGCCTGCTTCGCGGCTCGCATGCCAGAAGGCAACAACATCGAGAAACTTTCCGCGAACGCGGTAGTAGATAAAGTATTGAACTCGGGTCAAGTACAACCTGCGGACAATGTCGGAACGCGTGGTTTCAACCTTGGTGCCGACGCCAGGTTCTTCAACGAGTAAGGCCAAAGCAGCCTCTACATCCTTGCGAATAGCGCCTGGGGCGGCTGGCCGATTTTCGGCCCACCACTCTGCCGCTCGTTCGATTTCCCGTTGTGCGCGGGGTTTGATTTTGGCGACGAGAGCCAAGATCAGCCGAATCGTCTAAGCCGGGTAAATAGCTCATCGGCAGAAATGCCTTCCTCGCAGTCGGCTTCGTCAAGCGCATCAATTAGCTCTGCTTCCTGTTGGGGCGGAAGCCGTACGGCCACCTCATCACCACGCGCGAGAACAGTCACGATCGTTCCCTCTGGAAGAGAGAGACCTTCTACGACGACCTTGCCGCCAACTATGGTTCCTGAAGCGATTTGCATTTTGTGATATTACTCCACGGCTAGAGGAAGGTGCAACCTGACGCCGAACTAGATGCTTTGAATTTTCGCTCTTGGCGCACAGTGAAACTTCAACCCTTGCAGCGCCCATACGGTGCTGCGAGAAATACAGCGGGATATGGCTTCGTTGCGTTACAGCACCACCGGGCGATCCGGCATTTCGTTGGGCTTGCCGCTGCGCGCCGGAAAATGCTGCGCCAAGTGTTCGCCTACGGCGCGTATTCCGGCCAGCACGCCGGCCTCGAACTGCCCGTCGCGGAATGCCGCTTCCATCTCGCGGCAGATCGCCTCCCAGGTTTCCGCGCCGAGCTTCGCATGGATGCCGCGGTCGGCGACGATCTCGACGTCGCGATCCGCCAGCAGCAGGTAGATCAGCACGCCGTTGTTGTGTTCGGTGTCCCAGACGCGCAGTTCGGAAAACACCTCGATGGCGCGCTCCCGTGCCGTCTGTCCGGCGAGCAGCGGCGACAGGTCGAGCGCGGCCTCGACCGCGAAGCGGATCTGCCCGTCGTGCTGCGCCTCGGTTTCGCGGGTCGCGCGCTCGATCGCATCCAGCGCGCGCGGCGGAAAGGCGCGGCGCACCGTCGCGCGTCCGCTGGACAGATGTCGCATGATGCGATTCATATTCATCTTTGGAAAGTCAGCCAAAAATAATTCATAGCCGTTCGTGGTTAAGTAGTGACTTGGCACGGAATTTCGTGCTTAGCCAATCCTTGGTTGCTCCACCAGAGCCTGTCGAACCACATCTTCCTTCGATAAGCCGTGCGGAAACAATTTGTGCCGGACCAACAATCAGCGTCCCGATACCACGCAGCGGTTGCGCCCGGCCTCTTTGGCTTCGTAGAGCGCGCCGTCGGCGTCTTTCAGCATGGTTTCGTAATCCGGGTGGCCGTTGTAGGTGGCGATGCCGACGCTGGCGGTGACCTGGGCCGTTTGTCCATCGCCGACGCGCAACGGTTCTGAGGCAAATCTCTGGCGTATGGTTTCCGCGACCTGCAATGCCTTATTTCTGTCGACTTCGACCAGTACGATCAGCATCTCCTCGCCGCCGTAGCGGAACACGAAGTCTCCGGCGCGCACGCTGCTGACGACCAGATCGGCGGCTTGCTGCAACACTAGGTCTCCCGCCGCGTGCCCGTAGGTGTCGTTGATTTTCTTGAAGCGATCCAGGTCGAGCAGCAACAGCGCGAACGGCACGCCGCTGCGCCGCGCCAGCCCCATTTCCCGCGTCAGCACGGCGGGCAGGAAGCGCCGGTTCAGCAGGCGCGTCAGCGCGTCGCGCCCGCTTTCCACTTCGATGAAACGGTCGAACAGGCCGCCCAGCATGAACTTGATTTCGGCGATGCCCGCCTCGATCTCCTTCATCAGCGCCCCTGCGCCGCCGCGATTGCGGCGCGACTCGATCAGCTTGGGGAACAGGGATTTTTCCACTTCTTCGATGCGCTGGCGTATCTGCTCCAGCTCCGGCGCTGACTCGAAGATGATCGCCGCCTTGTGTTGCAGCCACATGCCGAATTCGGAATGCTTGATGTCCGGCAACTGCGCATCGTCGCTGTCGGCCAGCAGTTTGAGCAGAATCTGCTGCGCCCATTCCAGGATCGCCGCGCGCTGCCGCTCGCGTTCGGCCAGCATGTTCTGCCCCAGCGCGAACATGCGGTAGGCCTCGTCGGTGCGCGTCTGTTTTTCCATGTCGATGACGTAGTAGTCCGTCATCGCATCCAGCGCCAGGTCGATGGTTTCTGCGACAAAATTGGTCGCCTTCACCAGCTCGCCGCGCTCCAGGGAAGATTCCACCAGATGGTTGTAGATCGCATGCTTCAGCAGGCGCGCGCCGCGCGTCACCAGCGCGATAGGAAGCTGGATGCGCGCATGCACTTCGCCGATATGGCATTGATGTTTGTAGATCGCCTCCGGGTCCTGCTGGGCGCCGGAAAACAACTCGCACAGCCAGCGTTGCATCGCAGCGTGCAGGCGCTGGTTGACGAGGTCGTTATCCAGGAAGGTTCTGGCCTCCTCGTCGCGCAGCATGTCCCGGTAGAACAGGTCGGTCAGCGCGGCGGCTTGCCGGCAAACGATCTCGCCGACCAGCTGCCGCACCGCGGCAGGCGTCTCCTCGGACAGCCTGCGCCAGTCGGCGGAAAATTCCTTGCTCTGCTTTAATTTGATCATGATAGCCTGCGAATCATTCGTGCTGCATTGTAGCAGCAATTTTTAGACGGATTACTGGCGCACCGGGTGCAGGGCAAGAGCAGATCACTGCATTCGAGCGCAACGTGCCGAACGCACCCCTGACAGCAACGCATCCCCCGGGAATTTATCCGGCGAACTGGTAGAATGACCATTTCCCCACAAGGAATTTGAATGAGCCTGATTCGCCCTTTTGCCGGCTTGCGCCCCGCGCCGTCCCGTGCCGCCGAAATCGCCGCCCCGCCCTACGACGTGCTTTCCTCCGCCGAAGCGCGCGTGCGCGCGGCAGGCAAGCCGTGGAGCTTCCTGCATATCTCCAAGCCGGAAATCGACCTGCCCGAGGGCATCGACCCCTATGCGCCCGAGGTCTATGCCAAGGCGGCGGAGAATCTCGGCAAGATGCTGGAGGAGGGCGTGCTGGTGCGCGACGCTGCGCCTTGCTATTACGCCTACCGTCTGATCATGGGCAGCCACAGTCAGGCCGGCCTGGTGGCGGCGGCCTCGGTGCCGGACTACGACACCAACCGCATCCGCAAGCATGAGTTCACCCGCCCCGACAAGGAAGACGACCGGGTGCGCCAGATCGATGCGCTCCATGCGCAGACCGGCCCGGTGCTGCTGGCCTATCCTGCCGCACCGCAAGTGGACGTGCTGCTGGAGCGCGTAGCGCAAGGAACGCCCGATGCCGACGTGACCGCGGATGACGGCGTCCGCCATACCATCTGGGTGATCCGCGATGCGGCGACGCTCAATCAGTTGACTGCCGCCTTCGATGCCATGCATGCCCTGTACATCGCCGACGGGCACCACCGTTCGGCTGCCGCCTCGCGCATCGCCGCGGCGCGGCGCGCCGCCAACCCGAAGCACAGCGGCGATGAGAGCTACAACTATTTCCTGTCAGTGATCTTCCCGCACCACCAGATGAAGATCATGGATTACAACCGCTTGATGGCCGACCTGAACGGCATGGACGCGGCGCAATTCCTGCAACGCATCGGCGAAAACTTTTCGGTGCAAACCAGCAGTACGCCGGTCAAGCCCTCCAAGCCGGGCGAGTTCGGCCTTTATCTGCCGGGCCAGTGGTACCGCCTGCAAATCCGCGCCGAGCTGATCCCCGCAAACGACCCGGTGGCGCGCCTTGACGTGAGCCTGCTGCAAAGCCACCTGATTGCGCCGGTGCTCGGCATCACCGACCCGCGCCGCGACAAGCGCATCGATTTCGTCGGCGGCATCCGCGGTCTGGCGGAACTGGAAAAGCGCGTTGACAGCGGCGAGATGGCCGCGGCGTTCTCGATGTTCGCCACGCGCATGGAGGATCTGATGGCGGTCGCCGACGCCAATGAAGTGATGCCGCCCAAGTCCACCTGGTTCGAACCCAAGCTGGCGGATGGCCTGGTATCGCACGTGCTGGATTGATCCGGCGTCGCCCGGCTCCGGATAATGCAAGTTTAGTTCAACGCACAGGGGGCATCATGAAAGCCATCGCAAACCTGCTATTTGTTTTTGCCGTATTGTTCGCCGCCGCCGCCGAGGCGCGGCAAACCATCAACGGCTGCGAAATCAAACGCAGAGCCAGTTGCCCCGGCGCCAACCTGTCCGGCCAGGATCTGACCAAGTCCAACCTGTCGAATGCCGACCTGTCCGGCGCCAACCTGTCCGGCGCCAACCTGAGCGCCGACAAGATTTCCGACGCCAACCTGACCAAGGCCAATCTCTCGGACGCCAACCTGTCCGGCGCGGTGCTGACCCTGACTTACCTGAACAACGCCAACCTGTCGCGCGCCAACCTCACCAAGGCCGACCTGTCGTATGGCTCCTTGCAAGAAGCCAGCCTCAAGCAAGCCAATCTCGCCGGTGCAAACTTGTCGATGGTCAATCTCAAAGGGGCCGACCTGACCGATGCCAATGCCAGGGGAGTGATATTTGCGATGGCCAACCTGATGAACGCCAACCTTACCCGCGCGGATCTGAGCGAGGCAACGCTGGTCGGTTCCGACATGCGCAACGCGATTCTGCAAGGCGCGAAGTTCTGCAAGACCACCATGCCGGACAGGAGCGTCAACAACAGCGGCTGCCCCAAATAGGGATATTCCTTCGGTAGGGCGGGCTACGCGACGACTTGCTCGTCGCGCATGCGCAGGGCTTCTTCGATGTCCACCGCCACCACGTTGGACACGCCTTTTTCCTGCATGGTTACGCCGACCAGTTGCTGCGCGAGTTCCATGGTGAGCTTGTTGTGGCTGATGAACACGAACTGGGTGTGTTGCGACATTTTCTTGATCAGCGCGCACAGCCGTTCGGTGTTGGTGTCGTCGAGCGGCGCATCTACCTCGTCGAGCAGGCAGAACGGCGCGGGGTTGAGCTGGAACAAAGAGAACACCAGCGCGATCGCGGTGAGCGCCTTTTCTCCGCCCGACATTAAATGGATCGAGCTGTTCTTCTT
>Ga0209211_10006151_pt1 | contig 17538 bp, 13 predicted proteins | sample RifGroA2_FD_183992 | JGI IMG/M metagenome (GOLD analysis project Ga0209211, IMG submission 183992) | Groundwater microbial communities from Rifle, Colorado, USA - Groundwater A2 (SPAdes) (version 2) | ecosystem: Environmental > Aquatic > Deep subsurface > Groundwater | place: Rifle, Colorado... | reverse complement strand
CATATATTTTAATATATATAGGATATATATTAAGATTTTGGTGGTGTAGAATATACTTCACAAAAAATGAGTTATCGAGAAGAGCTTAATACATACGATTTTTTTCTACATAAACGCCTTTTCAAGCCTGGCATCCACAATCTTCTTGATGAGAGTTCTTGTTTCCGCAAGCGTCTTCAAGTCTTTTATTTTTTCAGCAAGCTCCTTGTCTATATCAAGCAGCCAGTCATAAATCTCATTCTTTCCATTTTCAAGGTGGCCTTTGAACTGATTTTCGTCCAGCTCCTCAAGGCCGTTTATCAGCTCATTGACTTTTGAAACTATTATGCCGTTCTTCAGCTTGAAGAGCTTCACTCCTCCGACAATCTGGACTTTTGAGGATACTTTGCTCTGCCCTTCTTCAAATTTTTTCCTCGCCTCTTTTGCCTTGTCAAGCTCTTCCCGCAATTCTGATTCTGTAACGAGCTTCAGTTTTCTCTTTTCAGGGGTTTTTCCAATCTTGTCCCAGTTGGATTTAATTCTCGGAATCAAGCCTTCCAGATAAATGTTGACCATGTTGAATGAGCCGGACTTGACTTTGTCAAGGGCCATTTTCAGCTCCAATTTCAAATCAAAAACATCGATGCCGTATTTCTCAAGCTGCTCGAGCTGGTATTCAAGGTCATCAATCATTTCATTGTATTTGTTGTAATTTTCAAGCTCTTCATCGCTTAGTCTTGCGTGCTCGTGCAAAAGAGGCCTGAAAGCCACGAACCACGGATTACCTTTGTTGTAGCCGGCGTTTTCCAGCATTCCTGTTCCTGTAGCGGATTTCAAAAGAGACTGTAGCATATAGCCACCGTACTTGTTCTTGATTCTTTCAAGGTCTCCCTGGTCTCGCGTCCTCATCTGGATTTCTGTGTTGATGTTTGCCTTTGTTTCGCCTACAAAATCCGTCAGGACCTGAGAAATCAGAATAAGCCCGACACCCCATTTTCTGAATTCCCTTGCAGCCCTCTCAATCTGGATGAAGCCTTCTCCAGACCCTCCGAATTTCGGCAATAGCCTGTGGACTTCATCAAATATGATAAGCAATTTTAACTCAGGGCAATCATTAAGATTTGCGTGGAATACCTGCCTCACAGTATTTGCAACAAGAAGGTCAATATCTTCAGGATCAAGCTTGCTGACTGAAAATACATTAATCTCGCCTGGCTTGATGTATTTCTTGATTTCAATTACTTCCCTTGCGTTCAATATCTGCCTGACATTTCCATTGAACACACGGGCATCTGTCTTTTTCATACCGTACTTCTGGTACAGTGCAAACATCTTTTTGTCTACATTCTTTCTTAAGAACCCAGTCCACTGCGCCGTTGGGTCAAAAACAATGACAGCAGCTCCTTTCAGAAGCGCTTCTTCCACTAAAACTTCAGCTGAAACTGTTTTTCCGCCTCCTGTTGAACCTGCAATCAGTGTGTGTGTTGTAAGTGCATCAATGTCAAAATACGCCTTTTTCGTTGTTTCCGCAATAAAGCCAATCATCACGTTTCTTGGCGCTGGTTTTGGCAGCAAATTATAGTCTATTTTGACAACATATCTCTTGTTCTTTGCCTTCCTCTTGAAATAGAAAAGTACTCCAGCTCCTCCGAGCAAAACAAAAAAACTGAAGAAAGCAATCCACCTCACAGGCAATATGCCAAGAACTGCGTAGTCCCACACCTTTTCCCCGACTCTGAACCTTCTGCTTGCAGATGAAGATAGGCCAAGATAGTCTGCCTTGACATTGATGACATAAGAGCCGGGCTTGATGAAGTCCGGCATGTTGAATTCCTTGACAATTGCCCTGGAAGTTCCGAGCTCAATCACCTCTGATTCTGTAAAAAATGATTTCTCAAACTTGTAAGTGGACTCATCAATCAGTCTGTCGATGGATGATGAAATTGTCACATTGTATGTTTTTTCAGAAAGTAAATTCTGCAGTCCTATCTTATACTTGAAAACATCCCCAATAATTGCGCGCTCTGTTATTGGCTCAATGTCAATCAAAAGGGCCTCAACAGGAACTGAAGCAAGGTCTGTGACATTAACCTCAACAGGAATTGAATCCTCAACAGTCCCTGTTATAAGAAATTGCCCGGAAAGTGAAGTGAGGTTTTCTGCGTAAACTGTCATTTTGACCTGTTCTGCAAGGCTTGGCTCTATGTTGGCCGAAGATTTGTCAAGAACTGCATACTGGCTTACAATGCCGTCTATATCAAACCTCAAAGACAGTGGCACATTCCCGTCATTTGTTATCTTTATTGGGACTTCAATAAAGTTTCCAAGCTTGACTTTCTTGGTTATTTCCCTTGGCTCAATTTTAATGGAAGGCTGCGCAGCTGCGAAAATGCTGCTATAGAGCATGGCAATGGCTAGCGCTGCAAGGAAAAAGAATAATTTTCCTTTTGTCCCTTTTTTAATTCGCTGGCTGCCCTTCATTGTGATTTTCTGCATTAAGTTCTATCTTCTCTATAAGATTTCATCGTGTCTCTCATGAAATAACACAATGCCTCAATAATCAGGTTTTGGTTGATTATTCCCACAACTTTGTTTGACATCACAACAGGAACTCTCCTTATGTTTTTTGCCATCATCAGCTTCATCACATCAAATAGGTTTGTTCCCGGTGTCACGTATATTATTGGAGACAAAGTCAGCTGTTTCGCTTTCAGCTTGTACATTGTGTACAGGTTTCTGTAAAACATATTTATAAGGTCCTTTGTCGTTATTATGCTGATTTTTTTCACATCACTGTCCCTTTTTTCTCTTCTTTTTTTTCTTCCTTTGAATTAAGGAGAGTGTTCAGTTCCATGCACTTTGCGTGGATTTTTGCCTTGTACTCTTTTGAGATTTCCTTGTAAACTGAAATGACTTTCTTGTAATTCTCAACTGCAAGCTTCCTATTAGTTCTTATTGAAGCAATTGCCTCGTTCAACAGATTGTCAATGAATATGAAATTCATCCTGTTGTGGCAGTCCATCACTTTCTTGAAGAAACTGGCCTTGATATTTTTTGGAAGCTTCCTGAAAATTGATTCAATCTCTTTATAGATGGTCTTTGAATCATTGTACCTGTTTTCACTTAGGTATTTTCCAATTTTCTCAAACAGATAGTTAAGCTCCTTGATGCTTTTCCTTGAGCTGAAATTCAGCATTGGGCCGAGCTTGTCTTCCCCAAACTGGTAATAGAGGAACACAAGAGTCAGGATTACTATTATTGATGCTTCGATAGAAAACCTTATGTCAATTGTTTTTCCAATTCCAGAGGTGAAATTGTTGAGTATGCTAAAGCCAGTCAAACCATTTTTTCTTGATGCCTTAATGTTCGGGTCAAGAAGTATGGATTTTATTGACTCTGCCTCTATTGGGCTTAATCTCTTGCTAATGTAATAAGAGTAGCTCTGGATTTTTTCCAGGTTAATCTCTATGATTGGATCTTCCTGTATTTTAGTGTATTCAAAATCTGCGTTTATCTCGCTTATGTTTGATGCTATTTCTTTTGGAATGACTTCATAGAAGACAAAGCCGTCATTTTTTGATTTTGATGCGACATTTTTCTGGATTATTGAGATGTATCCCACCTCTCCTGTAACATAAGTCACTTCAGCAACCATGAGTTTTGTCGTGACCGTAAGCTGGCTCTGCAGCTTGTAGGCTTCCTGTGAAAGGCTGTTCAGGTCTTTTCTTGTCAATCTTATGTTGCTCCTGTTTGCAAGGACAATCAGCGCATTTTCCACGTCTTCTTTTTCAGGGTACTTGACAAAGTCGTTTTTTTCTATTATGGATATTGACAATGGAGTTGTTCTCTTGATTTCATCAATGCGGTCGTAAATCTTTTGAGTTTCCTGGTCAAGGTCTGTGCCATTGAGTTGCCTGTATTGCAGGCTTTCGATGTCGCGGCTTGCCCTTTGGATGCCAGTCCTGGCCTTTTCAAGCAGCTTTTGAAGCCCGATTGCGTCGGCAGCATCCTTTTCATCTTCGCCATAATTCTCAATGTTGATAAGAGCTTCTTCAATTGCAGCAATTGAATCTGTTCCGACTTCTTTCACGCTGCTTTCTTCCTGAACGCTTTCCTCTGTGAGCTGGATTTCCTCATTGGTGGGAAAAACAATATTTCGCGTTGCGCTTGTCATGTTGTTGCCGTTTCTGTCAATGCATTCAATCTTCCACTGGTATTCTTCATCTTCAAAAGAAGTGTAATTGAAATATGTGTCAATTCCGGAGATGACGCTTGTGTTCTGCAGAACAACTCTAAAGCCGCTTGAGTTGCTTTTCAAAAACAATCTGCAGGCCATCATTAATTTGTCAGATGCCCTGAAATGGAATAACACAGATTCATCAAGCGGGAACTGGTCTGCTGGCTCAAGGAAGTCTATGGAAGGAGGTGTTAAGTCAAGCGGAAGAATCCTGTACTGGAATTCCGCATTTGAGTCAATATCTGTCTTGTTGCTGAATGTTGAGTAGCCTTGTTTTTTTATGACAACATTATACCTGCCCTTTGGAACTACAAAAGTTACGTCTCCGCTTGCAGATGTGTTCAGGTATTCCTCCTCAATCTTCACTTCTGCGTTCTGCACAATTTGAGAAGTGTCATTGTCATAAACCAGGATTTTTGCGGAAAACCGCTTCTCAACCTCGATTATTTTTGACGCTGACTGGTTCCATTGTGAATCACTCACAGACAGATTCACCTTGTACGTTCCATTTGAAGCGTATTTGTAAATTTCCTGGGACTTTGTGCTGTCAATTACTCCATCATTGTTGAAATCCCATTTGTAAGTTGTCCCAGTTATGTTGCCTGTGACAATTGCAGTAAAGATGACTTCTGCATCCTCATAAATCCTGCTGGAATTAATGTTAATGTCAACTGAAAGAGTGTTTGAGGACCCTATCACCTGGAAGTACGAAACAAGGTTTTGAGTTGTGTTGAGATATGCCATTGTTGCATTGACAAGGTAGATTCCTGCAATGTTTGTGTTGCCAACAATTCTTGTCTCAAGAATAGGCGCGCCATTAAACACAGGGATGAAGATATGCGAGAATATAATGGAGTTTTCCCTAGATATTTTCACGTCAACAGTTGAATTCATTCTCGCAGAAACTGTAAGGAGGACATTGTCTGTTGAGTTGTAGGCTGGCCTGTCTGTTGCTGCTGTAAATGGAATGCATGCCTGGCAAGAGCCTCCACAGTCAATTCCTGTTTCGTCGCCGTTTTGCATTCCGTCAGAGCATGAAAAAGTTCCGTAATTGATAGAGTAAGTTTCAATCTTGTAATTCCCTTGCAGGTCGGATGAATTTATCGTAAGCAGATTTAAGCCAGGAGAAAGGGATGCGACAAATGAAGACGATTTGCTGCTCGTCATGTTAATTGTTGTATATGGGTTATTGTTGACTTTATAGGAGATGGCTCCATATTCATCAAGAACAGCATCAATCTGGGGATTGTTGTCGGATACAACAGAATTGTTTTGCACATTCAATGAAAGCCCTGGAGCAGTTGTATCGTTTACAATGAAAGAGTAGTTGAGGAATTGGTTGTTTCCGTTGTTTCCTATCTCAATTGTCACGTTATGCTGCCCGTTTCTCATTACACTGTTTTCAAAATACGGGCTCATCAATGAAGAAAATGAAGTTCCGCTTCCCAGAGCCACAACAGGGTTCTTATCAATCGAATAATTTGCTGTTATCGTTGAATTTGCTGTGAAATTCAGATAGGCATTTTCTCCGCTTTGAATTGTTGCATCCGGGCTTGTGAGGTTTATTCCCGTGCTGTCAAGGATGAAAACGACGGATGAGAAATGCGGGACAAAAACATTGACGAAATCACCATCTTTTGAATAGCAAAGCTGGCCTTTAATTCCGCATTCTTGGACTTCCTGGCATCTGACAGCATTGTCGTCCCCGCAATAGAGAATCTTGTCATAGTTTGATGTTTTGACGCTGACTATTCCGTCATAGTTTTCCTCGCCTATGAAACTTTCAAGGCCCTTCAATGAAACCATTTCTGTTGGCTTCATCCCAAGCCCTGTCAATGAGTCTTCAAGTTTGCTGTTTGTGGTTTCAACAATTATGTTTTCAGCGCCTGACCAATTGGCTAGTTCTCCCTTAAAATTTTCAAGCTGGATAGAGATGTTCTTGTCCTCGTCTTTTGAGATTTCAAAAACGATTTTCATCTCGTCATCGGGATTTGCTATTTGATTGGCATTCCCAATTATTTGCACGCTATCGAGATCTGTGTTTCTTGATTTTATTTTTTCAGCAATCTCTTGCATAAGGCCAGGGCTCGCTTCTTCACCAGCAAAGATGGCCTTTGATATTTCCCACTTGGAGTTGATTATTCCGCTTTGTGCTCCATCATAATAAATTATTTTCGCGCTTACAAGGTTGCTCTCTGTTTCAAGCCCGGAAGAAGGTGTAAGGTAGAATATGCCATTCCAGGAGCTGCTTTTTTGCTGGATGCCTATGAAAGAGCAGCACTTTTCTGCTCCAGAGCAGGAATCTGTGCTTTTCTTTTCCTCAATTGAGTAAATGTCCCAGATCGTGCACAATTTTGAAGTGTCTGCATTGAAACTAAACAGGGAATTTTCTACGGTGAAATCGACTACCCCATTTTTTGATTCCATTCCATCGTCATCTGTATCATAGATAGTGCCGCTTTTGTAATCAAGGGCAATGTCAATGGATTTTGCAGAGCTGTTAATTGATTTGTCATTTTCAGGAAGCATGTCAATGTTTGTGTAGACATTTTGAGCGTTTGCATAGGAAGCAATCAAACTGATTGCAAATGCAACAAAAATTATCAGGATTAGTGTAGCAAGCCTGCTTCTTCCTGAAACAAAACAACTGCTCATTTTTCAAGTCCCTCTTTCAGCTGTGATTTTATCATGTCAAGCTCCCTTGCTATTTCCTGCTGTAATCTCTTTTGCCCTTTTTTCCTGACTTCTGCTCCAATATCTTCCCTTAATTTCTTGAGCTGGTAAAGCTCAGGATTGTTGTGGAATTCCCATTTTTTTCTGACAATGCTTCTCACTTCCTCGCTTAAATCAAGAAAATGCTGCGTCTCTGACAATTGCTTGAGTTCTTTTGCCAATGATTTTGGCACCCTTATGCTGACGATTATGTCATTCAATGCCTTCACCTTTCTTTGTGTTGACATAATCCCTGCAGAAATCCCTTATCGCTTCTGCCCTGCTGTTGTAAATTCCTTTTTCAATCAAGGAATCGAGCCATTTGACTATTTCAGAAGGCAGCCTGACATTCAAAATCTCAATTTCCATCTGTAATCTTTATGTAATCTATTTGTAGTTTAATTGTATTTTATTTATAGTAGTATACCTTTTTGTAACTTATATATAAATTTAACTATTTATTAAGTAATGTAATCTTATTGTATGCTATTTGTATTCTTTCTGTAATTGAAAATAAGGTATTTTATAATTAAGCATTAATTTTTGCATAAGAATGGTAATTCAATCAGAATTTGACAAATAAGAGATTATGAAGCCAGTTTGCTCTCCGAAGGAACAAACAAGAAACAGGATAGGAACTATAGTAAAAGGCACAAAAATTTGGGCAATAAATATGCCTTTTACTTATTACGAACGGACAACTATTACTCAATAGATTTTGTCCGTGAGTATAGCTTCCTCTCCGAAAGGACAAATCAGCCTAAGAGGCTTTTGAAAATAAAAATTAAGGGCTCCCTTCAAAATGCTTCGCTTCAAAGGGGACCCGCCAGTGCAATATGCAGGGTTGCCATCAAGAAGTGAGCATCTTCTACCATTACCAGCGCACGGCCAAGGAAATTGCAATGGGAATTTTCGTTATCTCAAACAAAAGATACATGCGAGCGATGGCAACTCAAAGCAGGCAAAAAAATTAACAAGCAGAAGCTTTTTATAAGCTCATTAAATACTCGAAAGCCATTGGGCTCGTAGTCTAGCGGTTAATAAGATTCCGCAAATGACGACACCCTTACAAGCAAAAGCTTTGAAAGGTGTAGGTCACCAGTTCGAATCTGGTCGGGCCCATTATATTTTGCGCGAATAGTCCAGTGGTTAAGATGCGGCCTTGCCAAATCTTGCAGACAGGCTGTGACCCGGGTTCGAATTGTGTAAGCTGATGCTTCACACCGCAAGTCCCGGTTCGCGCATTCATATTGATTCTATTTAATGCGAATAACCCTTTTCTCCGTCACTATCATATCAACAGCAACATCATGCTCTTCAATCGGGATTCTTTCAGCAACCTGGAAGTCAAAAGCCAGGCCGATCTTAAATGCTTTCGGGATTTTCTTCAGGAATTTGTCATAATATCCCAGCCCTGAACCAATCCTGTGACCTTCCACATCAAAAACAATTCCCGGAACTATCACAAGGTCAATGCTTTTGTAATTGACTTTCACGAGCTCCAATGACTCAAGGATTCCAAAAGTCCCTGTTTCAATCAAATTATCAAAGTCGCTTATCAATGAAGGCTCGATGTTTTTTCCTGAAAGCTTTGGTATGGAGATGTTTTTTGACTTCAGCGCTTCCTTTATCATCAGATGTGTGCCAACCTCACTTTTGAAAGAAGCATAAAACAGGATGTTTCTTGCCTTCCTGAATTCGTCAGTTAAAAAAAGCCTTTCCTTTATTGTATTGCTCATTTCAGAAATTTCTGATTTCCCAAGGGAATCGCGCTTTTCAAGAACAATATCCCTTAATTCTTTCTTCATGGGAAAAAAATTAGGAAGGTATGTTAAATATTTTTCTAAAGCCTATGATTTCAGCATAATGTACGCAAGAATAACCAAAACCAGGAACACTACGGCAAGAGTCCATTTTGAAATGTGGTCAATGCTCTTTATGTGCTGCATTATCTCCTTATGGTCAGAGTTAGTTTCAATGACGCCAGACCCCATCACACTTTTCTTTGAATCCGTTTTTTCCTCTTTTTCAAGCATTAAGTCTGGTTTTGAAGAGCCGTCTCTGCTCGTGTCTTCTTCTTTTTTTGGCTTTGAGAGCTCGTCAAGGCTCTTAAGAGCATCACTCACATACGCGCTGTCATGAGTCTCTTCCTGCTGCACCTGAGTTTCCTGCTTCTTTGCAGCCTTCCTCTTTGGCCGGGCCCTTTTCTTTGCCATTATGCAGAAGATTCTTATTTAGTATTTAAAATTTTGTCGCTACTTGGAAATTAATATTGATAAAAATGCCTTTTCAATCCCTGATTTTCTTCATGTTGAGAATTCTCTTTTCAATCAGCTTTTTCGTGCCAATATCCTTCCTGTGGAAAACAGGGCCTTTTATTGATGCAGTCGCCTCTTCTGCAATTTTTTCAGCGTCTTCCAGATTTTCAGAAATGCCGATGCATGCAACTGCCCTTGAAGAGCTCAGATACAATCCGTCTTCTTTTTTATCAACAGATGCATAGTAGATTTTTGCCCCCTTTGGAAGCTTTGTGATTTCAATTTTCTCTTCTTTAACAGGATTGTCAGGATAGCCTCTTGGAACTATGTATTTGCATACCGTTGCCTTATTTGAAAAACTGATGTTTAGCTTGCGCAATTCCTGTTTTATTATCGCAGTTGAAATTGCCACCAAATCAGTTTCAAGCACTGAAAGTACGTTCATTGCTTCAGGATCCCCAAATCTTGCGTTGTATTCAATCAATCTCACACCATTCTTTGTTGCTATCAAGCCTGCATACATTATTCCTTTGTAGTACTGCCCGGTTTCCTTGAACAGCGCATCTGCAACTTTTTTTGTTATTTCTATTCCCTCATCAACATCTTTCTTTTCAAGGAAAGGCAACAGATGGTTGCTGCAGGAATAAGAGCCCATGCCACCGGTGTTCGGGCCTTTGTCATCGTCAAAAGCCCTTTTGTGGTCCTGGACACAAGGCATAGGGGCAACTGTTTTTCCGTCTGTAAAGAACATAAGTGAAAATTCTTCACCTTCCAGCTTTTCCTCGATTATGACTCTTGGATGGCTTTGCAGGACTTCTCTGCAATATGCAAGTGCCTCCTCCTTTGTCTTGAAATGGTCATCCTGGACTTTGACTCCCTTTCCTCCAGTCAACCCATCCGGCTTAACAACGCATTTTTCAATTTCATCCAGGAATTTTTTTGCTTCATTGATGTTTTCCTTTGTGAATGCCTTGAATTTTGGCGAAGCGTCAATCTCGTATTTCTGCAATAAGTTTCTTGTGAATGACTTTGAGGTCTCCAATTGCGCAAGGATTTTCTTTGGGCCAACAGAAGGAATCCCGAGCTCTTCCAGCAAATCTGCAACACCGTTTCCCAAAGGATCTTCAGGACCTATAAATGCAAAATCCGGCCTGATTCTTTTCGCAAAATCCTTTATTTTGTCAAGGTCGCCATAACTGCCAATTTCAAAGCTCTTCGACAATGCCACAATTCCGGGGTTTTTCGCCTTTATGTAAGAATGAAGCTCTGTTTCCCTGTTCCTGCATAGGGTTTCGGCTATTATGTGCTCCCTTGCGCTGTTCCCGAAAAGAAGGATTTTCATAGAAAAAGGAGATTTTTTTCCTTATATATATTTTTTTGTCTGGAATCATCTTTTTTGCCGGGACATTGTTTGTATCCGAGCGGAGCAAGGAATCTTCTTTTGGTCAAGCTTTTCTTCGTAAGAAAAGGTTGGAGCGATATCTTTAAATACATTAACCATCCCTCAAGGCTGGGGTTCAGTGTTATTAGTTATTTTTTTAAGCCGTTTCATTGTCTAAAAATGTCAGAAGAAGCAAACCACAATTGCGCAATTGCAGCTGTCTACATAAAAGACAGGAATGACGGAAATAGGGCCTTATTCTACCTTTACAGGCTGCTGCTTAACCAGCAAAACAGAGGTCAATTAAGCGCTGGTGTCACAACTTTCAACCAGTCAAGATTCCAGATTCTTGACACTTACAAAGATTTAGGCACTGTAAACGAGGTTTTCAAGACAAGTGACAGGCCATCTTCATTAGACATATTCAAGAGGTATGGAGGAAATAAAGGCATTGGCCACGTCAGATATGCAACCTCTGGAAGTGAAGAGAGAAATCTTGCACAGCCATTTGAAAGGCATCATGGAAGAAAGTGGAAGTGGTTTTCCTTCTGCTGGAACGGCAACCTTGCAAATTACACAGAGCTTAAGCAGCATTTGATGGAAAAAGCAGATTATCACATAACTTACGATACTGACACAGAAATCCTGATGCACTATCTCGCAAGGGAATTAAGGGGTTCAAGAAAGCCAGATTTGGTGAAGGTCTTCACAAGATTATCGCAGAAAATAGACGGATGCTACAACATTGCGTTCATGAACGCATTTGGGGAAATGGTAATAATGAGGGATCCTTATGGATTCAGGCCAATTGTTTATGGGTGGAAGGATGACATGTTCCTGGTTGCATCAGAGTCAAATGCCCTAATCAATTGCGGAGTCACAGAATACAAAGATTTGCCTCCCGGCCATATGATCTACATCAAGGAAGGCAATGTGCAGATTGTGAAATATGCCGAAAGCCCAAAGAAAGCGCATTGTATGTTTGAGTGGGTTTATTTTGCAAATGTGAGCTCTGTTTTGGAAGGAAAATCTGTTTATATTACAAGAACAAACCTGGGAAAGGAGCTGGCAAGGCGCGAAACAGTGAAAATCGACAAGGATTTTATTGTTGTCCCAGTCCCTGATACTGCAAAAGCCGCAGGAGATGCAATGGCATATGACCTGAAACTTCCTTCTGCAGAAGGCCTTATAAGGAACAGGTTTGTTGGAAGAACATTCATTGAAGGATCTTCCAGGGAAGACAGGGTTCAGAATAAATACACCGCTTTAAAGGAAATTCTCAAGGGAAAGAAAGTCCTTCTTGTGGATGATTCCCTTGTACGAGGGACAACGACAAAGGAGCTTGTCCATTACATCAAAAAAGCAGGCGGCGCAAAAGAAGTCCACGTCAGGATATCATGCCCGCCAATTAGAGGGCCTTGCTTTTACGGAATAGATATGTCAACTGTTTCAGAGCTTCTTATCCCAAAATATGAAGGTGCTCCGCGAAGTGGTGAAATCTCAAACGAGATACTGAAAAAAATGGCAGCAGATATCAAAGCAGATTCCGTAAGATACCAGACAGTTAATGGGCTTATAAAGAGCATCGGAAAGCCTGCAAAGGATTTATGCACTGCCTGCATCACAGGGGATTATCCGACTCCTTGGGGGAAGAAGCTGTTCAAGAAGGCATGGGAGAATTATAATAAGGGAATTAAAGAAAGGACTTATTCTTGTTGAAAAGATTGGTCAGGTCACTGGCTTTGCAGAAAGTCTCGCTTCTGCTTCTATAAGATTTCTCTGGATATTTAACAAGAATTTTCTATAAGTTTTCCAAGATTTTTTGTTTCCACTTTAGTGCTTCGCAAAAATTATTTATTCTACCGCCTTCGTTAAATTCCATCACAAAACGGACTTCGGAAATGCTGACGCACTTTCCTCTAATAAAAATTTAACTGTTCACTTCGCTCTCCAAAATTTTTTATTATAAATTACGACTTGGGGAATCGGTATGAGATTAAATTTTTAAGTTTGAAATATACTCTGCATTGTATGTTAATGGTAAAAATAATTGAGCTGTTGCGTTCATAGATATATCAAAAAATTCATCATTAGGATCTTCCATTTTCATGTCTTCCATTTTTTTCTTCAGGCTGATTGAGTTTAACATCACCCCAATGAGATAGAAAGTTTCTATACGTGTAATTTCATTCAGTCCTATCTTTTTTGGAAAATTCTGAATAAAGTTTATTATTGGGTTTGCATCCATATTTATAAAAATTACATCACCCTTTATCTTTGATATTTTATTTTCATTCCAATCTCCATTCCATTGAGCCTTGCGGACTTCTCTATGTTGGGGTAATTTAAATCCTTTCTGATTATTCTCTCTCGGCTCGGGATGACCTATCGGACCGGGTTTTTTAATAAGTGGTTCAACAAATAATAAATCACATTCACATTCTAAATTATCCCTATCCGGTCTAGTAAGTCCTATCTTAAGGCTGCGTTTGTCTCCTACTTTGGAATCATTAGGTTTATTAATTTTTATATACAAATTGCCTTCAAATAGATATTCGGAACTTGAAATTTCAGGGCTAAAAAGTAATGTTCCATTATCTTTCTTTCTTTCCAAATAATCATCAGATGCATCAGTTTCAAGAACTAACCATACATGTTTACTGCTTATAGGAAACTCCTTAACGAAATTTTCAGTTTTAGTTTTAAGATAAGTTGGGATATATGCAGGCTCAAACTTGATTTTTTCTTTTCCTGGTTTCTCACTTGGAATTTCTATATCCATGCCAGGCAAGAAAAAATTTCTTAATAATGGATTATCTTTTAGAAGCCGATATATTTCTTTATCAAAATCTTTTGATTCTTTTTTGAACCTAGCTAATTCTCTTTGTTTGTACTCTTCTTCAAGTTCAATTAAGATTTCATTTTCCTTTAAATCAGTAGCAAGTTTCTCTTTAAAATCCCTAAAATATTTTACTTCAAATACTCTGTCTCTTGAACCGGCAAATATATCTTCATTAATTTCTACAGGTAAGTCAGTACAATCAATGTGTACCATTATATAATCAGACAAATATTCTTTCTTAGCTCGTGATTTAATAAATGATTTTCCTTCTGTGTGGTGTGTTTGACCATTCACAGTCAGAAAAATAGTATCATTTTGATTGACAAATTCTGATTTTGGAAATTTGCTACCATCTAGCTCATCTTTAAAAAGCGTAATTTCAATTTTTTTCTTACCGAATGGGCCTAAATCAGAAATGATGGAAAAATTCTTTTTTACCCATTTGTGATCTTCATAATTTACTCTTCCACGATTACCCACTAAGACTTTTGTGTCATTTTTCCCTTTCGTAATTTTGTAGTGCTTTTTCCTGCTTTCTATTATTAAAACTGGCAGGTTAGGCTCAAAAAATTTCATATTTAGGTCTTTCCACAAATCCCTAGTAACGTAAGACCATCTTTCCAAATCATAATTAAACAATTTGATAATTGTACCATAACTTATTTTTTTATCTTCTATACCTAAAACATTTTCATTCGTTGTAAATATCTTATTATCTGCATTGGTAAAATATTCATACCAAGTGTGTCTATCCGTTTCATCTATATCGGTAAATCTTCTTACTAAAGTGAATCCCCATTTAGTGCTATGCCCTTGATTTACTAAGTCTGGATGTCTTTTCGAGATTACTAATTGATATCTTTTAGTGCCACAAAACTTCAAAGCCCCTGAGCCACCCATATTAAATTTTCCTTGAACAAATCGAATTTTTGCCTTGTTTCCTCTATGTAAGGATAATATTGTTTCAGGTAAATCTTCCGGGCTTTGTCCTTCTCCTTGATCACAAATAGTTAAAGTTGGAAACTCTTTATGACCTTCTGCGATTAACATAACGTTTTCAGCAAGTTTTCTTCTATTATCCGGTTTTAATTTTGATATATCAGCATCTTTTATTCCCATTAATTTTTGGACAGCTTCCTTCATATTAGTAGGTGCATCTTTAGATTGCGGATTTATCCCAAGTAAAAGACATTCTTTTATTAAAATGTGGTCTATACTATTCATTAACTTTTCAACAAGGGCGGATACTGCTTCTTTTTGTTGATTGTTGATAGTACTAAAACTGCTTTTATCATGGTCAAATGGTTCCCATCTAACATTTTTAAAAAAACTATCTTGTAAGATTAAGTCAACTTCTTCTTCTGTTTCTGCCAAAAACAGTTTATTGAAAATATCGTCAGCAGTCATTTTTAAAACTCCTCCAAAATAGTATAATCATTTCTCTTGTCTTTTATTACTCCCAACTCCCTCAATAAAGAAATCTTTGCAGAAGCAAATGTTCTTGCATAATTGTGAATTTGCTGTTTGAAAATTTTTGAATCTTTTTGTGCCCTTTCGCTCCTTTCATAGATATAATCGCAGAATTTCTCGTTATCTTCAAACCATTTCCACAAATCCTTATTTCCATTTTTGCCTGATTTCAAAAGGTCATAGACTTGATTTAGTATAGTGTACTCCTTATATCCCTCTTTGTCGATACTTCTAAGGTAATCTACTAACCAATTCTTCTCTTCCGAACTCAAAATTTGTTCTTTTTTTCCTTCGTCAAAAACTGCATTTTTTATTCTTGCAAACTCCAACCCTTGCCTTGTTAATGAAATTTTTATTTTGGTCCAGTTTTCTTTCCAAATTTCGTCTCCTTTTTTACCATCTAGGTTGGCATTTATTAGGCCCATACTTACAAAAGTCCTCAAGAAATGATGAACTAGTCTTCCACCTTTCCAATCTTTATCTAGATTGGGAAATCCTTTCAATTGAGAAAGATGATGTTTTTCAATTAGATTAATTGCTTCTTCTATCAGCTCATTTAAAAAAATGGAATCTTTTTTTTCTTTATGCATTTTCCATGCAAGGACTCTGCTAATGAATTTTGGCGCAAAGAAGTCATTAAACATCAGCCAGGAGCCCCAAGTTTGTGTCTCTTTATCTGCTATCACTTTTCCTTTTTGCAGGTTCAGTTCTGGGGGAATTCCAAAAAATTCAATAGTCACTTGTGTATTTGGTGTTTCTTGTTTTTTAGAAAATTCTATAGGGGATTCAATGAATGGTTGTTTCCCAAATCCACACAGCGGACATCCCCCTTTATTTTTAGCCAGGTCAAATTCTGTCCCACATCTTCCGCATCTTATTCTGTTTTCTTGGTTCGAAAAAAGCTTCATTTTATCCCACTCAAAAGCTTGTAAGTGGCACTTATTTATAAATCTTTCGTTAAATAGTCTTGTATAGTTACTTATTGGACTATTTAATATAAATTATCAAAATATGTTAATTAAATTAAACAGGGCTTTTCTTTAATTAGCCTTGGGTTCTATTAAAGAACTAATTACTACCCTTTTAACATATTAAAAAATTAAGCCTATTAGTTTAATAAAACTACCATTATTAAAGTTAATAGTAATAATATTTAATAAAAATAGTAAGATTTATATATTCATCCTTCATTTATAGTATTATAATGGAAAAAGAAGAATTTGTAGGTGCTTATGGTGATATAAAAATAAGAGAAGATGCTAAATGGGGAACTCATCTTGCTTTTAGTCCAAAACCATTGCCCCCTCCAATAGTTTTTGATCAAAAATTAGCATTAGCGATATCAAGAACTGAAAGAATAGTAGGCAAGCTTTCAGGCGTGGGCTTACAACTTCCGAATGCAAATTTACTAATAATGCCTTATTTAAGAAAAGAAGCACTTTCAAGTTCACGAATTGAAGGTACAAGAATATCGCTTTCAGACCTATTACTTTCAGAAGCCAAAGGCGCTGAAGAACAAATGCCAGATGCTCTCGAAGTTGCTAATTATATTCGTGCTGTTAACTTTGGTTTAGAAAAAATAAAAGAAATGCCTATTGGATTAGAGTTAATAAAAGAAATGCATAAAATCCTGCTGCAAGGGGTCAGGGGAAGAGACAGATCGCCAGGACAATATAGGCAGGTTCAGAACTGGATAGGTCCTCCAAATAGTAAAGTTCAAGATGCAAATTTTGTACCACCAGGACCTGAAGAGGTAACTCCATTAATAGAGAATATGATTAGTTACTTAAATCAAGATGATGGAATGCCTTTACTTGTAAAATGTGCATTGATGCACTATCAATTTGAAACGATACATCCTTTTTCTGATGGTAATGGAAGGATAGGAAGAGCACTAATTACATTGTACTTATGTAAAAAGAAAATTATTATAAAACCTCTCTTGTATATTAGTGGATACTTTGAAGCGCATAAAAGAGAATACAGTTCATTGCTTTTAAAGACAAATAAGGATGGCAAGTTCGAAGACTGGGTATTTTTCTTTTTAGAGGCTTTAAGGGTACAATCTGAGGATGCTCTCAATAGAGCCATTAAATTACAAGAATTAAGGGAAGAGTATAGAAAAAAAGCCCAAACACAATCACAGTCTAATAATCTGCTAGAATTAATAGACGAACTATTCAAAAATCCTTATATAAGAATCACCACCGTAGAAAACCTAGGTGTAACTTACCCTACGGCAAAAAGACTAGTTGAAACTTTAGTTAATCTAAGTATTTTAAAGTCAATGGATACTTCTCAGAGAAATAAGATTTATTTTGCGCATGAAATATTTGACATAATTGATGTTTAGTCAGAAAAATTTTCATGGTGGTAAAAATAATGCAGGAAGGCGACAACCTTCACTTTCTGCAAAGCCCAGATCACTCATACTCAATCGTAGCAGGAGGTTTTTGTGAGATATCATAAACAACCCTATTAACTCCCCTGACTTCATTAATGATCCTGTTTGAGACTTTCTCCAATAAGCCATAGGGAAGTTTTGCCCAGTCTGCTGTCATTGCATCAACGCTCGTGACTGCCCTTAAAGAAATAATGAAGTCATAAGTCCTTGCGTCTCCCATGACTCCAACTGATTTTACAGGAAGAAGCGCGGCAA
>Ga0209211_10006148_pt1 | contig 17545 bp, 11 predicted proteins | sample RifGroA2_FD_183992 | JGI IMG/M metagenome (GOLD analysis project Ga0209211, IMG submission 183992) | Groundwater microbial communities from Rifle, Colorado, USA - Groundwater A2 (SPAdes) (version 2) | ecosystem: Environmental > Aquatic > Deep subsurface > Groundwater | place: Rifle, Colorado... | reverse complement strand
AAAATAGGCAAGGATGTCTTGTACGTTATAGCCGAAGCAATCGAAAACGATAGGAAAATTCGAGACCATTTTGGAGTATACTCTTAAAAAATAATTCCAACCACTTAGTGTAAATATAAACGCTATAGCGTTTATATTTACATCATCAACTGAACATGATAAAACGAAAGACCTATTTCAGACCATGTACTAGTTTTAGTTCCGCAATCCCCTCCTCCAGCGTCACCTCCGGTTTCCAGCCGAGTAGTTTCTTCGCGAGTGAATTGTCCGCAAGCGTGTCGTGCGGCTCAAGACGCGCGGGCTCGTGAACTACTGGACCACCAATAAGTTTTGCAACCTCATTTATAGAAAAATTCTTGCCTGCTCCGATATTGATGACTTCGCCCTTGCCAACTTTGTCGCTTTCCGCCGCCAAAAGATTAGCCGATACCACGTCACGAACGTGCGTAAAATCCCGTGTCTGCGTACCGTCACCCCAAATTGTGAGGGGTTCCCCCGCCTGCCGTAGTTTAAAAAACTTGCCGATAGCCAGAGGATAAGCCCCGTCCGGATTCATGCGCGGCCCGTACACATTGAAATAACGGAGTGACACCGTTTTTAACCCGTAAACACCGCTCCACACCTTCATGTACACCTCTCCGACATATTTATGTAAACCGTAGGGGCTTTTCGGATTTGGCGTCATAGTCTCAACAAGCGGCATTACTTTTTGATCGCCGTATGCGGAGCTAGAAGCTGAATAAATAACTCTCTGCGCGCCGCCTTCCTGTGCCGCAATCAGCACATTTTGCGTCCCAGTCACGTTGATATCGTGGGTTTCCGCCGGATGCTCAATGGAATACTGCACGCGCGGAAGCGCGGCGAGATGAAATACGTACTTTGCGCCGTTGATAACGAATTTTATTTCTTCGAGGTTTCTGATGTCGGCTTTGTGAAATACGGCTTTCGGATTTATATTCTCTTTTTTTCCACCTGATAGGTTGTCGACTACATGCACCTCAAATCCCCGCGCGATAAGAGCGTCCGAAACATGAGAACCGATAAAACCGGCTCCACCGACTACCACCACTTTTTCTTTTTTCTTATTCGTAGCCATTCGTATTAATTAGTATAATTCGTATATTGGTATATTTATTACAAGCCACTCCTCGATAGCAACGTCTTCATAGTTTTAAGAGCTATTTTCAAATCCAAAAACAATGACCTGTTTTTGATGTAGAACAAATCATATGACAGCTTTACGCGAGTTTCATGGACGTCCGCGTGATGGTGAGGGTGATTATCGTGATAAAGCTGGGCCCAACCGGAAAGACCGGGCTTGATTAGGTGGCGGATATTATAATACGGCACCTCCTTTTCATAAACGGAAACCAGAGCGGGCAATTCCGGACGGGGACCGATGAGCGACAAATCACCGCGGATAATGTTCCAGAACTGCGGCAACTCATCTAATCTGGACTTACGTAAAAACGGTCCGACACGAGTCGGTTGATTATCTTTCTGAGCCTTAATTACCCCACCGTCATCTCGAGTCATTGTCCGAAACTTAATCGTCTTGATAATCGAGCCGTTTAACCCCACTCTTTCCTGAAAAATAAAAGCCGGTCCGCCATCATCAAGTTTGATTGCCGCTATGATAAAAGGATACAAAACAAGCGAAATAGCGCCCAATATAAAAGAAAGGACCAAATCCATGATTCGCTTGAGAGCGTCGTAACCCGCGGACGACGCCACTGAAACGTGCTCCAAAAACCAGCTGTATTTGAGAAGCGAAAGAGGTACTCTATCAAAAATTTCTTCATAAAGACGGTACATATCGACAAATTCAACGTTCTTAAAAATCAAATTGTACAGTGGGGGTAATATCGACTCAATTTTCTGGTTATTGATATCAAGAGCGATAAGCGTTACGTGCTCCGATTCAACTCGGTCAATAATGCTTTTATTAAAGTCGAGAGTGTACAAATCATTGGCCTCGATAGATTCCAAAAATCGAATATAGTAACGCTCGTTTTGATTAACCTCGAGGGCCAGTTCGGAAAGCTCCGAACCGGTACCGATAATAATCGCGTTTTGTTTTTTTCTAACGTACAACAACCTGTACCCGTACATCCGCCACAACAAAATCAAAACGAATGAAACAACAAGATAAATAAACAGGTTAACTTTTGGAGCGATGCCGAAGTAAGGGATAAAATAGAAAAATATAACCGCCATAAAAATGTTTATCGTCACGGCCTTAAGCAAGACGTGGGGTAACCGTCCGCGCCGAAGCAACGTATGCTTTTCATAAAGCCCCGCGATAAAAAAAACAAACAACCAAGCCAAAAACAAAAAAGAAAACGGCGCGAGATGCATATAGAAAATGCCCTTGTCCCAAAACGCCCCGTAGCGCAATATAAGTGTAATGCAAAGAGCAATCAAAAAAAGTAGAATATCTCCTATGAGGAGAACAAAGGCTTCTTTACGGTTTAGAATTGACATGATAGTTGATAGCGGGTGAAGTAAAACAGATTCAGTATACCCCCTCAACAAGGGGGGGCGCAACATTTAGAATCGGCGCGCGGCTAAATCACCGACCTTAAGTTTATAGACTCGTTACGACATAGAACGGAAGGTCTTACCCGAATGTTATAGGAATAACCCTAACATAGCCAAAGACACGGGGGTTGGAAATTTCGGGTATAATGAATACACTTAAACGACGATTTGGAAAACCAAATCGGTCAGGCGATAAACTTTTAGCAAAATGGAACGGGAGAAAAAACTCATAGTCCTGTATATAATCACAAAGAGCAACTTCGGTGGCGCTCAACGTTATGTCTACGACTTGGCGACCAACCTGCCCAAAAAGGATTTTGAACCACTCGTGGCCTTCGGTGGAAATGGCGGATTGAAAGACAAGCTGGAAGAATCCGGCATTCAAACAATCACAATACCGGAACTTAAGCGCGATATCGGAATACTCAAAGAAGTCCGAGCCTTGGCTCATATTATAAAAATAATCTGGCGGGTCCGTCCGGATTTAGTGCATTTAAACAGTTCCAAGATCGGAGTCTTAGGCGCTCTTGCTACCAGGCTTTATAACATAGTTACCAGTCTACAGTTCATAGTTTCTAGTTTTAAGTCTAAGATTCTAAATTCTCCACTACAAACTAAAAACTATAAACTAAAAACTATTTTTACCGCCCACGGGTGGGCCTTCAAGGAGAAAAGAAGTCCTATAGTCAAAAAAATAATTGGACACATTTCATGGCTAACTATAGCCCTATGCGATGTCACAATCGTAGTGTCTAAAGACGACCGAAAAAAAGTCGGTAAGTTTATTTTCGTCCAAAAAAAAATAAAGCTTGTCCACAACGGTATTGGCCCTCAAAGTTTCATGGAACGGACCGCGGCCAGAAAAATACTCGCCGAAAAGGCGGGTTGGCCCGACCCCGACCAACGCCTTTGGATTGGCAGCATCGCGGAACTACACAAAAATAAAGGTATCGACTACGCCCTAAAAGCTTTTGGCGAGCTTACAAATCACAATCCCGAAACCGGCACAGCACCGGAGGAAGTTGCCTATGTCATAATCGGAGAAGGAGAAGAAAGAAAAAGTCTCGAATCCGCCATAACACAGGAGAAACTTATCGGCAGAGCCGCGCTCATGGGAGAATACCCGAATGCCGCCAGTCTTCTTTATGCTTTCGACATTTTTCTATTACCTTCCTTAAAAGAAGGCCTGCCGTACGCCCTTCTTGAGGCCGGAGCGGCGGGACTTCCCGTAATCGCCACTAATGTCGGTGGTGTTCCAGAGATAATTGACGACATGAAATCGGGCATAGTCATAAAAGAAAAACGTCCAAAAGAAATTACGGAAGCCCTCGCCTTTCTTATTGCATACAAAGAAAAAAGAAAAGAATTCGGGGAAAAACTCAAAAAAACCGTAGCGGAAAAATTCACACTCGAGCGTATGGTTACAGAAACAATCATTCTCTACAAAGAACTTCCCAAGCCTAATATGTAAACTCAAAGCAGAATCGCCCGGTCATCCCCTTACAAACTTTTGCATTGTAAAATGGGGTTATTTGTTGCTCAAAACTTACTCTAAGAATATAATTGCTCCCGCTTGAAACGATTGAGTAATAATAGGCCGTTTTATCCAAAGGGTCTACTGGGACTTTTGGCATAATGTTCGGAAGTAGTTGAGATAAGGAATTGGGATAAAATCCTTTGTTATCAAGATACATCTGAAACGCAAGTTGTAATTGACCAACGTCGCGTTTACGTTGGTCGTCTCTCGACTTTGCCGCTACAGATTCATCGGATGGAGAAATGGTAAACTTTCCACTTTCTACCGGAGCCGTATCACTAAATAATTTAACGGAATAACCATATCCAATCTGCAAACCGCCTGGCAAGGTTTCATTGAGAGTTTTTAAGTCAATAATGTAAGAATTTTGACTCGGTTGAATGTTCGAAAAATCCTTAGAGAAACTGGTGCCGTATAACAACTGAATTTTTGTCACAATACCATAGGGTGACCACTCAACCTTTACTTTGTCATTTACATTTAACACGGCATTCTTTCGCGGTGAAAGAATCACCGATGGTTGAGCCGGTAAAACATTGACTGCCGATGGATTTCCTGCGGTTATTTGGGTATTTATGTTATTTGACTGCGACGCTTGAATCTTTTTTGAATATGAATAATAAATGCCGCCTCCAATCACTAACACCGCAATTATTAAAAGTGGAACAACAAATCCTTTTTGTGAGTTTTTCATATAGCACAGTATAAATGTTCTGAAGTTAAATGTCCAAAAATTGAAATCTGTTTTTCTGCGTGTGTCTGCGTTTGTTCCGCGTAGGTCTGCGGTCGTTAGACACCCGGCAATTCATTCTTCGACAAATCCTTATGCGCCGCCCTCTGGTAACGACTCATGCCCATCAAAATCCCGAGACCGGTAAACTCGGTCAGAAGGTGCGTACCTCCGTAACTCATAAACGGTAACGTAATTCCGGTTACCGGAAGCAGTCCAATATTCATGCCGACATTGACCAAAAAGTGACTCATGAAAAATATCGACAACCCAAGACCGAAAAGCATTTCAAAATTAGTCGAGCCACGCATCGCATGCAGGAGAATCCGCCAAATCAAAACGGCGTAGAGACCGAAGAGAATAATGACACCGACAAACCCCCACTCTTCGGCAAACGCCGCAAAAATAAAGTCAGTTTCGTATTCGGGTAAAAACTTGAGACGGGACTGCGTACCAAAACCGACCCCCTTCCCGAAGATTTCGCCGGAACCGACCGCGATAGTTGACTGGTAGGCGTTATATCCGGTACCTCGAATATCCTGCATGGGGTGAACAAAATTTATTATTCGTTGCTTCTGATAGTCTTTAAAAACGTAAAACCAAAGACCGGCAAACGCGAGAATCCCCACGCAAAACACCAAGGACAAATGTTTTTTTGAAATACCCGAGACAAATACCATACCAAGCCATATAAGAAGGATAATGATGGCGGAACCGAAATCCGGCTGCAACAGCACCAACACAAAAAAAACAAGGGCGTAAAACCCGGAAACCAAAATGTGGCGGATATGGGCAATTTCAATGTGGCGTCTGGAAAAATATTTGGCTAAAATCGCGATTAAAATCAACTTAATCAAGTCGGCAGGCTCAAAGGAGACATCGCCAAACTTAAACCAGCTCTGTGCTCCTTTAGTAGAGGGAGCAATCAGAAAAAGAAGAATCAAGAAAATCGCGGACATTACAAAAAGTCCCACCAAGATATCCGTTCGTCGAAGGAACCTCCAATCAAAAAAACTGAATACAAAGAAACATATGAACGAAATACCTATCCATAACACTTGCTTGTCAAACAAGAAGCTCTGGCCAACAAAAGAATTCATTGTGACAAGCCCCGCCCCCAGAATTGGCACAATCGCTGAAACCAGGACCCAATCAAGGGCCAAAAAACTTTTGCGAACACCAAGTGTATTGCGAGGCATGTAAGTAAATATACGAAAATACGAATTTTACGAAACTACGAAATAATACGAAAACCTTCGGATTATTCTGCATTTCATTCGGTTCATTTTTCGTATTTTTTCGTATAATTCGTAGGTAGTTTTCGCATACTTAACGGAGTACGCGATAGGTAAACTCGACACGATTCATCGGCTTCTCCAGTGCCGTCGGCCAAGTGAAAACAAGCGATGTTACAGCCCCCTTTCCGATACTGTCTACGATGGTACGTGACGACGCGATAGCGTTGTCCAGCGCGTCATAAAGTATCGCAACCACCTCAATGTTATAAACCGGACTACCGGCGCGATTTTCCAATAAAGCAGTAAGATACGGCAACCCGTCCTGCTCAGAAAATACTTTATTGCTCACCACAAGCACGGGCTCACCAATAAAGTCGGTTTTCCAGACCGGAGTGCCTAAAAATTCAAACAGGGCGCGCGTCGGTACGCGAGAACCGGTCGTAATATTGCTCTCGTAAATACCAAAAATTTTTTTCGGGGGAATAAAAGTTTCTCCCAACCTATCATATATGAGCAAATTGTCCGAGTCGTACAACTTGAAACGATATGAGATTTTTTCAATACCTGAGTCAAGATTGGGATTCTCAACATAAGACATCACATTGTATAGCCCATCTTTAACTTTAAAAGCTCTCTGCCAGTGCACAATCGGGCTAAGAGCCTGAGCTTTGCATAACAGCGAGCAAGGTCCGCCACAATCCGTACCCAGCTCACCTTGGTTCTTAAACCCGTCTTGGCAACTGGGTGCTTCATATGACACGTACCAAAGCGGCAAAGCCAGCGCAAAAAGAAAAACAAGAAGCGTGCCACCGATATATATAGACTTTCGGCGTGTAGACCAAGAAACCATATGCGAATAGTATATAGTATTTAGTAACTAGTATCTAGACAGGCTGAAAACTCCCGCCACGCTTCGCGTGGCGGGAGTTTTGAAATCAATTTTTTAGTTCTGGCGACTACCTACTTTTCCGCCAAAGGCGGTATCACCCGCCTGCCATCGCCTTTTTATTAAACCCTGCAATAATCAAAACAATAACTTAACTTTAAAATGTAGAGCTACTTATTGATTCAGGCATTGGCGGGCAGGTCAGCAGTACGGCGTTTCACTTCCCTGTCCCCAGCACCAAAATTTAAATACTGAGAGTTGGCGACTACCTACTTTTCCGCCAAAGGCGGTATCATCAGCACTACAGCGTTTCACTTCTCTGTTCGGAATGGGAAGAGGTGTTGCCACTGCGTTGAGTCACCAACTCTCAATGTTCAAATAAAATTCGCTGGTTTTGGTGCGGGGCGCGTCGGAATGCTCCCGATTTACTCACCGGCTTCGGTGACTGTAAATCGCAGTCCCGCAAAATTCTTATGGCGCGGGAGGAAGAGACGTTTCCACCGCCTTGAATCACCAGAACTAAAAAATCGATAATGTTATTATATTGAAGACTGAAATGTGAGCCTCGATTCGTTTTTGGGACAAATCGAGGAGTGGCGGAAGGGGCAGGACTCGAACCTGCGATAGCCTCCAAGTAACGGAGGTGCTTTAGCCGCTAAGCTACCCATCCACCCGAACCGAAAGAACAAGTGGGTAAAACTCGGGGTGTGCGGTTTTTGAACCGACCGCGCCTGTTTGGTTAGGACAGTGGAGCGAACCGACTATCCTCAACGAAACTTTGGCCAGCTCTTGGCCACGTACCCCGATAAAGTTTGGAGCTCCCAGCAGGAATCGAACCCGCGACCTCTCGTTTTAGAGCCAATCTCGCCTACGAGTGCTTTACCAACTGAGCTATTGGGAGCCCAAATTTAACCGAAACCGAAATGACGGTAGGCATTCACTCAAAAAGTGACATACATACAGGTTGCCTGCGTCAGTGGCCAAAACCGAGGCCAAAACCTAAAGACGCTTTGTTTCTATTACCTTCACCGACAGGATCATAGACAATCTGGGCAATTCCTTTTCAGAGGCGTCTAAAATCGGTTCCGGGGCGTGCCCATGAAACCACGCTGTGACGCGTGGAAATGGAAAATAACACAAAACCCACATTTCAATCTTCAATTTTTCTTTTCAAGTAACAACCATGGATAAATTCCATGTAACAGGACTAAACAATTTCGTGGAATACAAATTTCCTAATAAGATTCGACGAATTAGGACTTCTCGGCTGAACACCTTACGGTGCGTACACCTGAAGCCTATATACGTAATAATCTCTTACGGGTCTCAAACGATTCATAATCTTGAAGTGGGCTTCATTCTTAGATGCTTTCAGAATTTATCCCTTCCCAACATAGCTACTCTGCGGTCCACCTGGCGGTAGAGCAGATACACCAGAGGTCAGTTCATTTCGGTCCTCTCGTCATGCTCGTTCCCACTCGCTCATACCAATATACGAATTGATACGAATCTACGAATGGCTACGAATAATTCCTCTGTCACCAGAGGCATAGACTATATCTTCACCCGTTTTGTACGAAACATCGTACAAAAGGAGGGTGTTGGCGTATTATAGTGGTGTTATCCAAGCGTCAAGCACTCGGGCATCCACTATCTTCATCCCGCAAAGCGGGAATCCAGTCGTTACGGGGTTGTGGGTTTCGTTGAGAAGGCAAGTCCTAAAAAGACTTGCCGAAATGAAGGCGGTGGAGGTGAGGGGAATCGAACCCCCACATTGACAGTCAGGAACGTTTAGTTCCCGCAGAGTTAAGTACTCCTGCGAGTACTCATGTTTGCCATTTCATCACACCCCCACACAAAACCCAAAGAACATTCTCAACGAAACCCACAACTTCCCACGGTATTAACTTCAACGTATTTGCCGAACGCTTTAGACCGCAAAGCTTTCGCGCGTTAAAGCCTCCACCGTTATTAGCCACATTGTCATCAGAAATTACTTTCTGAAGTAGCAATAATTTACTAGAAACAAATCTTCTCAAGAATCAACGCCTGCAGCAGATAGGAGACCAACCTGTCTCACGACGGTTTGAACCCAGCTCACGTAACTTTTTAATTGGCGAACAGCCAAACCCTTCCCACCTTCTCCAGCAGGAGGATAAGTTGCACATTGATCACATATTACTATGTGTATAGACTATACCTTCACCCAATATGTCCTTTGAGAAACATATTGGGGACTAGCGTCTTATAATGGCGTTTTCAAAGCGTCTAGCGCTAAGACTACCACTATCTTCATCTCATCCCACTCAGAGCGGGACTCGAATCCAGTCGTTACGGGGTCAAGGCAATTTTGTAAGTAAATTCTGGAATGATATATGGTTTTACCACATCAATAAATTTCTTAGATTCCTTTTGGGGAATATAAATGTTCCAGTATTTTCCTTTTTTATGTAGTGATGTTTCTATTCCAAAATTATTTCTGAGAACAGATTGAAGCAGTACTTGTTCGTTTTTTGTAAACGAGTCAGTACCAAGTCTTAAAGCATTACAATCGTTTCTTTTATATCCATCGTCCATAAACCAAACGGCTAAAGATAAGGGATTTTTAAGAATAGATTGTATATGTAAAGGAATAATTTTCTTTTTACTGAGATAAAAAGTATTCCAATACGTGTCAAATATCTGATTACTGAATGTATATGTCCTGAAACTATCATAAAAACATTTATTGATTTTATGATATGAGTGCAAACTCATTACAGTACCAGTAATAACCGCTTTAAGCTCGTTGTACTTCCACAAAAGATAAGATTTTTGGGATATCCCATGTTCTAAACGCAAACGGACGTGTTGTCCATTTCGCTCCAAACATCCATCACCGAGAATTGTCCCGATGATGATCGCGTCTTGTCTCTGTGTCAATTGCATAAATAGGTTGCCCGACTTCCCACGGTATTGTCCTATTATAACTGAGTCTTATAATAGGAGTCCACCGTTATTAGCCAGTTTTTGCATTCCGATTTGCATCGGAAGCGACCCTAAATTAAGCCGACATCGAGGTGCCGAACTCCGCCGTCGATTTGGACTCTTAGGCGGAACTAGCCTGTTATCCCCAGAGTAGCTTTTATCCGATAATCTCCGGCCGCCTCTAACACGGACCGTCGGTTCACTATGCCCCGCTTTCGCGCCTGTTCGGCAAGTACGCCTCACAGTCAAGCCCTCGTATGCCATTGCACTATCGGCACGGTTTCCATTCGCGCCTAGAGGACCTTAATGGACTCCTTCGTTACTTTTTAGACTGTGTTGTTACTTCGTACAACCGCAGACTCACGCAGACTGTACGCAGACAGTCGCAGAATCTGAAATCGAACGTGGGCAGGACATTTCTGCCTGCCTCTGCATGTCGCCATGCAGGACGGACTATACATTCATCCTGATTTTTACATCAGGAGATCAGCGTGTAGTCTCTGAAGATTTTACAATACCCAATGAAAGGGGCGAAACTCGTGTTCGCCCAAAAAAGCGAATGAACTATTTGATTTTCGTGTCCCAGGATTTTCCATGAAGAACGAATTGGTGCCTCATCCGAAGTTCAGCATCGCCCATTGAGATCATATCAGGGAGACGCAAAACTGATTTATTTTTACTTTTTTTATTTTTCATTTTTCATTTTTCCCTTCACTGGATACTGTAATTTCCTGCTGATTGTCCGCACTTCAAGATTTTCACTTGGGAGTCCGACTCCCAAGTACCTGAAGATACTCGGATTTTCCAGCATATAGCTGATTCCTCCCCCACCACTTTTGAATTATAGAAATTTCTATTTACAAAAGTGGTGGGGGACCCTCTAAATTTATTTGTTTTGAAGTGGATAAGACTTCTGGAGGCGCCATAGTTTCAAAGCACAACTCCGCAATTCCCCGTCCGCGTAAGTCCGCGTCCAGTCTGCGTAAGTCTGCGCTTTGAAGGATAGCGCCCCACTAAAACTACCCGCCAGATACTGTTTCGCGACGTTTTTGCCGCCGCGGTTAGACTGTATATTTTTAAAGAATGGTATTTCACTGTCGGATCCGCCTATCCCGAGAGATAAACTTCAAATCCTCCCATCTACGCTACGCATCAAAAACATACAGTCAATATCAAGTTGTAGTAAAGCTTCTGGGGTCTTTTCGTCTAGCTGCAGGTAACCGGCATCTTCACCGGTATTGTATTTTCACCGAGCTGTTCTCCGAGACAGTTGCTCAGTCATTACACTATTCGTGCGCGTCGGAACTTACCCGACAAGGAACTTCGCTCTTCCGTTCCTTTAAACACAGAAGGACTCTATCTTCACCCTCTCCTTCGGGGAGAGGGTGCGCTGGGTTGGTCTCTTGTTACCAGCGTTGACTATGCCACAGATTGCTCTGCGACAAGGTAGCATTTTTTATGTAATGATTTAACTTAAGTTTCTCAAAAATTATCACTTTGCCCTACAACAGTCCCAGTCATCCAGCACCTTTATTGTAAACAATAAAGGTGCTGGACCTTAGGACCGTTATAGTTACGGCCGACATTCACCAGGGCTTATATCAATCACCGTGCACCTCACAAAACCTTGGTGCAGAATCTAGATTGAAGATTCAAGAATCAAGAATGGAATCGCTCCCTTTCGTGAATCGTGAATCTAAATTCATGAATCTGCATCTCAGCTTTGTGAGATGCATGACGTCGATATTTGACCTTCTGGCATTGGTCAAGTGTCACCCCCTATACATCCTCTTACGAGTTCGCAGGGAGCTGTGTTTTTGATAAACAGTTGCCAAGCATACTTTAGCTGCGTCCTAGTCGCGCCTCGCTACACTCGTTCGCGCCTCGCTGACATCGCAGACTGTACGCAGACCACGCTGACAAAATACGGGAACAAATCCCCGAATTCCTTCTGCGTTAGTCCGCGTCAAATCCGCGTGAGTCTGCGGGGCGTGCCAAATGCAATGAGGCACGACCAGGAAAGCCTTATTCCGAAGTTACGGCTGCTTTTTTGCCGAGTTCCTTGGAGAACCTTCACTCGTTCGCCTTACTCTACTCGAGCTGACCACCTGTGTCGGTTTGCGGTACGGATTACATAACATTATGCTTAGAGAATTTTCTTGGAAGCGCGCTTTGTTGCATTCTATGCACCTCACAAAACTTCGGTGCTCAAAATCAAAATTAAAAAATCAAAGTGCAAAATTGCAGCGTCCCGCGAAGCGGGACAAATCCTGACTGGAATTGTGATTCGCCAGGGCGAATCACCCGACAATTTTTCATTTTGAGACTTACATTTTACATTTCAAGCATCTCGGCTTTGTGAGATGCACAGTTTTCGCTCCGCTTGGAGTCCTCATTAAAGAGAGGTTCCGGGATTTACCTCGAAACCATCCTTACGGCACGAACCAAAATCCAATAATTGGCGCGACATACTGCACCCCGTCAACCCATCGCATGTTATATAAGTCATGGAATATTAACCATGTGTCCATCGCGTGCGGCTTTCGCCATTCGCTTAGGCCCGACTAACCCTTCTCTGACAATCATTGAGAAGGAAACCTTGGTCTTTCGGCGTGCGGGTTTCTCACCCGCATTGTGGTTACTTGTGCCAACATTCTTACTTCCAAACGCTCCACCGTGGGTCACCCCTTCGGCTTCATTGCGATTGGAATACTCTCCTACCACGTCGCGACCCCGAAGGGTGGCGACATCCTCAGTTTCGGTACATAACTTGAGCCCCGATTATCTTCGGCGCAAATTCTCTTAGTGAGTGAGCTGTTACGCTTTCTTTGAATGATGGCTGCTTCTAAGCCGACATCCTCACTGTCTGTGAAAATCCACCACCTTGAGTGCACTTAGTTATGATTTAGGGACCTTAACTAGAGATCCGGGCTGTTTCCCTTTTGACCTGTGAAGCTTAGCCCTCACGGTCTAACTGCCTAGCTATAACCTCTGGTATTCGGAGTTTGATAGGTTTCGCGATCTTTCGACCTGTCGAGACCTTCCAGTGCTCTACCCCCAGAGGGAACACTAAACGCTAGCCCAAAAGCTATTTCGGAGAGAACCAGCTATTACCAAGTTCGATTAGCTTTTCACTTCTTACCCCAGGTCATCCGATAGTATTGCACGGCTAACCAGTTCGGGCCTTCAGCCGACTTTCGTCGGCTTTCACCCTGCCCAGGGTAAGCTCACTTGGCTTCGGGTCTGATCTATACGACAAACGCGCTATTAACACTCGGTTTCCCTGTGGCTTTAGGCTTTTGAGGCCCTTAACCTGCGCCGTATGGATCAACTCGTTGGCTCATTCTTCAATAGGCACGCCATGACCGTCACATCACGCGAAACACGATGATGGAAAATCAAAGTTTAAAAATCAAAGTGCAAACATTGAGGAGTGCTTCGCCGCTGCGAATCACAAAATCCTAATCGGATTTGTCCCGCTTCGCGGGACACGACAATTTTGATTTTTGAATTTTACATTTTGAACTTTCCTATCACATTCCATGTGATGTGACGGCTCTGACTCCTTGTAAGCATATGGTTTCAGGTCTATTTCACTCCCCTCACCGGGGTTCTTTTCACCTTTCCCTCACGGTACTTGTTCACTATCGATCTCCAAGAGTATTTAGCCTTACCGGTTAGTTCCGGCAGATTCCTCCGAGCTACTCGTGTCTCGAAGTACTCAAGAACGGCAACAGAAGAGATAATTTATTTTCGCGTACGGGACTATTACCCTCTAGGGTGTATCTTCCCAGATACTTCCGCTAATAAACTACTTTGTAACTCTTCTCGATATAAATACCGATATTGCCGCCTTACAACCCCCGACCTAAATCGCATGGAATCCGCCAAAGGCGGACGCCGTACGATTTAGGTCGAGTTTGGGCTTTTTCCGTTTCGCTCGCCGCTACTAAGGAAATAACTTTGTTCTCTTTTCCTCCAGGTACTAGAATGTTTTGCTTCCCTGGGTCTGCGTCCTTCGCTTGCGCGAAAGATAACTTGCAAAGCAAGTTGGGTTTCCCCATTCGGATATCTACGGATTAACGCTTGCTAGACAGCTCCCCGTAGCTTATCGCAGTCGTGCTGCGTCCTTCATCGCCTCATTGGAGTCAAGGCATCCACCATATGCTCTTAAATTTCTTATTAGGAAATTTATATTGGTCGCGAGGTTGAAGACTTCGCGACCATATTTCGTCTTCGCTCGGACGCTGTGTGAAATTATAATTTCCCACGCGCTCCTCGCTAGCCGAAATAAACCACTTACACCTGATTCTTGCCTTTCGACAAGAATCAGGATTTTTGTTTAATCCTGTTACATGAAATTAATCCTGTAACAAAATTACCTGTTATCCCGCCCACATCACGCGAAGCGCGATGAAGAAAATTAAAAGTTAAAAATTCAAAGTGCAAAATTGTAGAGTGATTCGCCGCTGCGAATCACAAAATCCTAATCGGATTTGTCCCGCTTCGCGGGACACGACAATTTTGATTTTTGAGTTTTGCGTTTTGAACTTTCCCATCACATTCCATGTGATGCGGACGGTTTTGCCCGCGCATGAATTAACATACGCGAAGCTCTGTCTCCGGCGCTTGAAAAGACCCAACACCAACACTAACGTCTTCGCCGTGACAGGATTTTATTTTCAAGTATCAGTCTTTCTGGAAACCCTTCGACTACGCCCAGGGTAAACAAAAAACCGCTTTGGCTAAGCGGGTAGTAAACAAGGCCACATAATGGCTTTATCTCTCCCTTTTTAGCTTAGAGTTTCTTAACATATCTGAAGTGCTAGTAGTATATATGAAAGCCTTTCCTTGTCAACAATTCTCACTTGGGGGATAACCCCGTAGTAGATTTTCCAGTCGTTTTACCCACCTTTTAACAAATTTCAATAAGTATTCTGTCTAAGCAACAATAGGGTTTACCTGAAAATGTCTTGAAAAACAAGGTCAACTGGAAAATTCACTACGGGGATAAGATGTGAATAGCGGCGTTAACAAAAACACCCCATTAATGGGGTGTTTTTGTTAAAAATGTCGAAAATTTCTAGCTATGGCTGTGACGCTCGGCAACTTCTTGACGCACCTTCTCAATGGCACGAGCGGCAGCGTCTTGGCCACCCAATCCAAATGCCAGTCCCAAAGCGATGGCAATCGCCACCACTATACCTGTGAAAAGCGTCTGAATAAAAGTAGCGGCGACCCCGAGCTGGAACAAGGCTGTGAGAATACCGAAAATCCAAATTGACCAATGAGCGATTTTACCGGCAAAATTCGCCGACCTGATACCGGCAGCTGCGGCAGCACCAGTCACGACTTTCTGCATCGCCTCGGCGATAACGGCGGCAACTAACACAATCAAGGCGGCGACAATCACTTGCGGTAAATAGAACAGGACAACCTGCTGAAGGAATGTATTGACTTGGGTCAGACCCAAAACGTCAAATGACGCGACCAAGAAGACGATAACGACAAACCACTCGACAAGGCCTCCCAAGAAAGCCCCTGAATCCAGATTGAAGCCGGCGCGCTTTAAAAAACTGTCGGCGGAAACCGTGCGAAGAGCGTGGTCGACTTTAATTGAACGAACAATCTGGGAAACCACCTTGCCAAGCAAATCTCCCAAAAACCAACCGATGAGAAAAATAATAATCGCCACGATAAGGTTCGGCACGAACTTCGCGAACCCCATCCAGATGTCCCAAAATGAACCCTTGAGGGCCATACTTAAATCTTGAATCATGTACATAACAAGTTAATATATTATTTTATAAATCATAAATGCGCGACGGGATGGCATCACCGACCAAACCAGCCTGCCCACAACGACGCATAATTTCCAACGGTATAATTATATCACCTAGAGAAAAAGCCGAAAGCAACGTGTGGATAAGTACCGAAAAATATGGAGTCCGACGCGGCGGACGACTATATTTTTCGAGTACCGAGCACCACTTTCGCGAAACAGTACATAATTCCTTTGCGGGTTGTAATCTGATTAAACTCGGCTAACGTAAATCACTTGTCCAGTAAAAGTGGTGCTCGGTGATGATTTTTATAGTCGTTTCACTCCTTTAAAGTCTATCAAGCGTCGGGCGACAAACCGATACGGTCCAACAGTTTCTGATGAGGATAATCCAAAATATCTCGAATAAGCTTGTCGTAAATGCCGAGCCGATAGTGAAAGTCGGCAGTTTCAAAAGCGGCATAACGAAGCTCCTTGCCTATTTCGGATTCCAAAGTGCGTATGGCGCTCTCTAAAGACGAAGTGCGAATATTATCCCCCACCACCAAGATATCTACCCTGCTGTCTTCGTCTTGTATAAAGGTCCCCGCCAAAATAATCAGCCTCATCTTGCCGACCGCGTTTAGTCTCCGAAGAATGTCGCTATTCTTCACAAGTACCGTATCGATAAGTAAATTTCGAATGGCGGGTAAGTACGGGAAAGCCGCGTTGAGCACCCAGCCCCCCTCTTTTTTCTTTTTTAGAACAAGTTTTTTCCCCCTCTTTACCGTATTGGTTACAACAAAACGCTTACCCTTTATCATGCCCATTTTCCGCAAGAGCGTGGTTTCGTGCCGCACAACAGGCAAAGACACCTTAGCTCGCGCGCCGATACCGGCACGACTAAACGGCTGGTCCGGGTTGAACAAAAACAACCGCATGATTTTGACTTTGGCTTCGGAACCGAAGAGTTTTGCTAATACATCCATACGAAAATACGAATTAAACGAATATACGAAATAATACGAAAACTGAAGATAAGCCCATGATAACACTATGAAAAAATTGTGCTAGGTATTGACAGGTTTTATAAAAGTGATACCGTACCGTAAGCATGGGCCCCCAAAATCGACCCTTGATAAATAAAGGCAATTCCCAAAACCCCTGAACAAAAAATCTTATGGAAATCTGGTTCGACGAAAACGGGGAGTGGCGAAAAGAACCTTTTGTTTCATTTCCCTCTCCAGAAAAATCGCTCCTCCAAATCTTGCATGACCACCAGCAAAAATACGGCTGCCACAATACGCAACATAACTTTGTTGTCTTAATGCCAAATGAGCAACTGGAAATTGAGAAAATGGCAAGGCAGCTCTGTTGGGATTCAAAAGAAAATGCGGCTCAACTGGAATTCTTGAAAAACTGATTTGCGACATTTGGCCTATCCCTCACTGGGCGTACGAGCCTACCCCTCCACGGGTTATACCAGTTCCCGTGGCCAAGCCAGACGAAGAAATCCATCGGAACATCAAATACCTACTGGCTATAGAATTCAACAGGCCAATCCCAACCTCCGGAGAGTAATAAGCAAATTTAGCATTGGCCCCGGCGGTTCGCATACGTGCGAACCGCCATTTCATTTACCAAAAAATCCCCTTGCGGGGATTTTTGTAAAGCTAACTTTTCCTCCTTGGCAATTTTGCCTTTGTGGGGCAAAACTGCACCTAAGAGACTGCGCCCTCCGGGCCAGATTTTTCTTGTGGGAAAAATCCGGCACCTCCGGAAAACTAAACCACCCTCGCCTGAAGGCGAGGGGTTTAAGAGGGATTGCGCTAAAGCGCTGTATTAGTCGAGGTCGAGAGTCGTGAAGTTATCACCGAGCTTCTCG
>Ga0209211_10006147_pt1 | contig 17548 bp, 17 predicted proteins | sample RifGroA2_FD_183992 | JGI IMG/M metagenome (GOLD analysis project Ga0209211, IMG submission 183992) | Groundwater microbial communities from Rifle, Colorado, USA - Groundwater A2 (SPAdes) (version 2) | ecosystem: Environmental > Aquatic > Deep subsurface > Groundwater | place: Rifle, Colorado... | reverse complement strand
ATACGAACCTGCAAACCGGCAAGGACTACTACCACCGTCTTATAGCAACCAATGGCGCAGGGACGACCTATGGAGAGATTGTAAAGATACATAAGGAAGAGCTAAGTAAGGGATGTGGCAAGATTCTTCAATACTACTCAGGCTCTGGCCAGGAAGGGCTTATCTGTGAGACATTAAAAGAGCCATTTACTGTGAAAGCAACTGATACCAGCGGAAATCCTGAAGCTGGTATAGGGATTGGCTGGCAGATTGCAGAGCCGCAAGGCGCTGGCGCAAGTGTAACACCAGCAAATAGCACAACAAGTTCTGACGGCCTTGCGTCTTCAACCCTTAGATTAGGCAGTCTGCCCGGAGATTACACAGTCAATGCCACATGCAGTGAATGCACAGAGGGCAGCCCCCAGACATTTACTGCAACGGCAAAATGTCCTGATGTGCCGCAGTATTATCAGGATGATTATAGCGATGATTATGATGGGATATGCAAGGATTATGAGAATCTTACCGCAAGTGGCGAGCCGGGTGTTAAATCCTGTGCAAGTGCAAATGACAAGCCGTGGAGTATCAAAGATAAAGGATGCGCGTTGACAAACATGGCAATGGTGATGGGAAGGTATGGAAACACCGCTTCACCATCAACATGGAATAAGTTCTTAACGCAGATTGGAGGATATACGGAAGATGGAAATATATGGTGGACTGTTCCAGATGTTATTACTGGAGGGGGAATAAAGTTGATAGAGAGAAGCGCCTATAGCGGTGATAGAAAGTTGGGAATAACAGTGCCAAAATCGCTTATGGATGATTATCTTAAAAAATGTATGCCGGTCATAGCGCAGGTTTATAACTCTCTTGAGAAGAGTATGCACTGGGTTGTTGTGACAGGAAAGGATGGTAATGATTATATAATCAATGATCCGGGTTATCGTGCAAACACAAGACTTTCACAATATGGAGATGTATACAAAATTCGTCCTTATGTAAACCAAAATGGAGGTTGCCAATGAAAATAATGATAATAGCAACAATTTTTATATCTACTATCTTGATGAATTTGCAGATTGCTTTTGCAGAACCACACATACAAATAAACTCACATGTTAAATACGCTAATGGCGGTTTTGTAAGCGAAGAAGTTGTTTACTATATAGTTACTGACCCTCAAGGACACGTGCTTGGGTATGATCCAAGGACAAAACAACATTATAATGAATTTGACGGAGGGTATGGATCGGAAGGAATAGGTGATATCAATACTGTAGTTGCAGGCTTTATACCAGTGGACGGCACTTATACTATAGAAGTAATCGGAGATGGCTTGATGGTATTTTCCATAGAAATGGGAATTTTTCGCGGAAACTATACTGAAGGACTGTCAAAATTGAAAGTAAGCGGCCTCACCGACACTGGCCTCACCTCCAAATTCCAGATGACCTATAACTCAGACCCCTCTAAACCCGCAGGCAGTGTAATCAGGGTTGCCACCCCCTCCAGCCTCAAGCAGGATATTGCCCTGTCTCGTAAGATAGGCTGGATTGACAGCGACGGCATCATGATGAGTCTGTATAAAAAAGCTGAGGCAATTGAAAAGTCGCTTGAAAGGGGATCTACAGGAACAGCAAAAAACCAGTTAGATGCCCTTATTAACGAAGTCAACGCACAGAAAGGGAAACATATAAAAGACGAGGTAATAAAAATACTCTTGGAAGATACACAGTATATCAGCGAACACTTATAAATCCTTTTAAACAACCACCCTTTATAAACTTAGACTTGCCTATTCAGGCTCTGGCCAGAAAGGGCTTATCTGCGAGACATTAAAAGAGCCGTTTAATGGGAGCCGAGGTGTCAGGCCTTGACAATTGACTTTAAGAAATTATTCTGATACAGTTTGGCTCATGGGAAGGCCTCTGAGGATACAATACCCTGGCGCTTTATATCATATAACAAGCCGTGGAAACGAACGGAAAAAGATATTCGTTCATGATGCAGACAGAATACGGTTTTTAGAAATTCTTAAGGATTATCATGACTGCCATGGAATCCTGATCCACAGCTATGTGCTTATGGACAACCATTATCATCTTATCCTTGAAACGCCATACGACAACCTTTCAAAAGTAATGCATGGCATAAATAGCAACTATACCGGATATTTTAACCGCAGATATAAAAGAACAGGCCATCTATTACAGGGGCGATATAAGGCTATCCTTGTTGACAAAGATAACTATCTTATGGAATTGAGCAGATACGTTCATCTAAACCCTGTCAGGGCAAAAGCAGCAGATAGACCGGAACAGTACAGATGGAGCAGCTACTGCGGATATATTGGAAAAGAAAAAGCGTCTCCATGGATAGAATATATTTGGGTGCTTACTCAATTAAGTCATGACATCAAAAAAGCGAGCCGAAAATACAAAGAATTTGTAGAAGAAGGTTTAAGGAAAGAAATAACGACTCCCTTAAAAGATGTTTATGGTCAGACAGTGCTGGGAGACGAAAAATTCATAACGAAGATAAAGAAGATGCTCACGGGAAAAGCATTAAGCAATGAGATCATAGCACGTCAAAGGCTGAAGATGCGGCCGAATCCAGATGAAATCATAAAAGCAGTTGCAAAGGCATTTGGAGTAAATGAAGACATGGTAAGGGAGAAGGGGCAAAGGAACAGCATGGCGAGAAAGGCTGCGATATATTTAGTGCAGAGATATTCTGGCCTTAAAAATGAAGAGATAGGGGAGATGTTTGGAGGGATACATTTCAGTGCAGTAAGCAAGGCAGCCGATAGGCTCAAACAGGAGACTGCTGAAAATAAGCAGGTCGCAAAACTGGTTGGTGCAGTTAATTCAAAATTCAAGGCCTGACACCTTATGGATACCAGCGGAAATCCTGAAGCTGGTATAGGGATTGGCTGGCAGATTGCTGCAGAGCCGCAAGGCGCTGGCGCAAGTGTAACACCAACAAATAGCGCAACAAGTTCTGATGGCCTTGCGTCTTCAACCCTGAAACTTGGCAGTCTGCCCGGAGATTACACAGTCAATGCCACATGCAGTGAATGCACAGAAGGCAGCCCCCAGACCTTTACCGCAACGGCAAAGTGTCCGGATGTGCCTCAGTATTATCAGGATGATTATAGTGACCCGTATGATGATTGGTGTAAATATACATATTATGATGCGGTTACGAAAAAAACAGTGACACAGAATACGACCTGCCAGTATGATAATGGCAATCTTCTTTCAGGTTATACGCAATATACAATTGCGGATAAAGGGTGCGCATTGTCAAGCATGGCAATGGTGATGGCAAGGTACGGGTATGGAAATTCGGCTTCGCCAGCGGAATGGAACGAGTTTTTGAAGGCGATAGGCGGATATTTTCCAAGTGGTGATGTTAAATGGGATGTGACGCCGATAATAAATTCACAATTCACTACGGATCTTTACAAAAAATCCGCAAATGATGATACTTCTTTATCTAACTCCCTTATGGATGATTATCTGAGTAAGTGTATGCCTGTGATAGTTAAAGTGAAAAACTGGTATAAAAAGAAAGACGGAACATTGGCTTGGAGGTGGCACTGGGTTGTTGTAACAGGAAGTTCCGGCAGCTATGCTATCAATGATCCCGGATATAAAGACAGAAAAAATCTTTCAGATTACAAAAACGAGATATATGCAATTCAAGTATATCAATACAACAATGGAGGTTGCCAATGAAAAACAGAATATTGAAAATAGTTATCGCTTTATTTCTTTCCTTTAGTTTAATAGATGGTGTTTGTTTTGCTCTTAAAGTAGGACCCGAAAATGCACAGATAGAATTTTATGGTGATGATGAAGGCGTATATACCATTATCACGGACCCGCAAGGCAGGAGAGTTGGTTATGATATCACGACAAAAAAATATATAGAGGAGTTCCCTGCGAGTTTTGGATTTTCTTTCAAAGACATTGATGAAGTCGGTAATGAAGTCGGTGGAAGAGATGAAATTAGTGATAAATTCAATGGCGGTGGTATGCTTAACCTTATACCCGGCACTTATACGATAGAAGTTATCGGGGTCAGTTTGACTACATATGATTTGGATATTGCAATTTCACGTAGAATCACGAGTGAAGGTTTTACGAGTTTTTCTTTTAACGGCATCATAGACAAAGACCTCACCAGCAAATTTGAGATGACCTACACCTCCGACCCGACTAAACCCGCTGGCAGTGTAGTCAGAGTAGCATCACCCTCCAGCCTCAAGCAGGACATTGCCCTGTCCAGAAAGATAGGCTGGATAGACAATGACGGCATAATGATGAGCTTTTACAAAAAGGCAGAGGCAATAGAAAAATCAATAAGCAAAGGTGATAAAACTACGGCAAAGAACCAAATAGATGCATTCATCAACGAGGTCAATGCCCAGAAAGGCAAACACATAACAGATAAAGCAGCACAGATACTTTTAGAAGATGCCCAATATCTCATGGAGCATCTATAAAGAATAAAGTTTTGAATAAGACTTGCCACTTTTGCCATCTTTCTCTCCCTTAAAGTATATAGGAATCAACTCGCAGATTACATATGCCCCTGCAGATGATGCCAGCGTAACACCAACAAACAGCGCAACAAGTTCTGATGGCCTTGCGTCTTCAACCCTTAGATTAGGCAGTCTGCCCGGAGATTACACAGTCAATGCCACATGCAGTGAATGCACAGAGGGCAGCCCGCAGACATTTACTGCAACGGCAAAATGTCCTGATGTGCCGCAGTATTATCAGGATGATTATAGCGATGATTATGATGGGATATGCAAAGATTATGAAAATCTTACTTCTTCAGGAAAGCCAGGAGTGAAGACCTGCGCTCTTGGTGATAAGACATGGACGATTGCAGAAAAAGGGTGTGCATTGGCAAGCATGGGAATGGTGATGGAGAGATATAAATACCCAACTCCAAATACGCCCGATAAATTGAATGATATATTTATTAAAGACATAGCTGGATATGATAAAAAAGGGAGCGTTAAATGGTATGCCCCTAATGTAATTACAGGATATGGAATACAATACCAATATGATCCTACCCATTTTGGCAAAGGAGAAACTTTACCAAAATCCTTAATGGATAACTATCTTGGTAAATGTATGCCAGTCATAGTGCGTGTAATTAACCCACATACACATAATCCGCAACATTGGATTGTAGTAACAGGAAAGGTTGACAATGATTATACGGTAAATGATTCTGATTTGGCAAATAAAGACCTTAAGTGGTTGTCAAAGTATGGTGATATATACGATATTCGGGTTTATAAAGATCCAAAAGGAGGTTGCCAATGATTAGTAACATCAGAATATTAACGGGCTTTTTTATATTTGTATTCTTGTTTGGGCATTCACAACTTGTTTTTTCTGAACCAAGTATACAGATAAATTCAACAGCAATGGATGGAAAGGGTGTTTTCTTGCCCAAGACAATTCCTTATCTAATAATTACTGACCCTGCCGGTCTCAAAGTCGGTTACGACCCGACGATTGATAAAAAATACAACGAATTCAATGCTGGGTGGACTATCTCTGGATCTGATGAAATTGAAGGCTTCGAAGCTATGTTTCCACCAATAAACGGTACTTATACGATAGAAGTTATAGGAAGTAGTTTAATGGCATTTTTTATAGACATCTCAATTTACCGTGAAATTGCTGGTGAGGGACTGCCGAGTCTTGAAGTAAGAGGCGTTACCGACAAAGGCATCACCTCCCAATTTCAATTCACCTACAACTCCGATCCAAGTAAGCCCGCAGGGAGTGCGGTCAGAATTGCCACCCCCTCCAGCCTCAAGCAGGATATTGCCCTGTCTCGTAAGATAGGCTGGATTGACAGCGACGGCATCATGATGAGTCTGTATAAAAAAGCTGAGGCAATTGAAAAGTCGCTTGCTCGGGATGATAAGAATACAGCAAAAAACCAGTTAGATGCCCTTATTAACGAAGTCAATGCACAGAAAGGAAAACATATAAAAGACGAGGCAATCAAGATATTATTAGAAGATGTGCAATACCTTATGGAGCATTTATAGACAAAATCCTTGCAAAAAAATATTCTCCCCTGTCCCATTTATCTTATGGCATTGCCACATCAGTATAAAAGGCTTACCTATCAAAATCCAAATGTCCAGTTGAATTTCCGGCCATGTTGCATTTCAAGCTCAAAATTTCAGTTTTCCTACAATGTGACTTAAGTCACAGACTGGCAATCCTACCAGTGATAGATTAGGCACAGGAACGCCTTCTGTCTCCGCATAAGTGTGGAAAAAGTTTAGAAAAAGCTTGACAAAACGAATCTCAAATGTTATTGAAATCCAAAAGTGTGTCTACAGAAAGGAGGTCATATAAGATTGAAGAAAAGGAAGAGATTTTTTACAGTTTTTATAGTACCACAAGATCCTTCCAATATTAGGAAGTTTAAACTTTCTAATAACCTCTTAAAGGTCTTGCTTGTCTTTGGTAGCCTTTCTTTTGCAGCATTTTCATTTGTACTTTATGACTACACGAATCTGAAATTAAAGACTCATGAGCTTAATACATTGAGGAAGGAAAATGCCGAGCAGAAGATACAACTTCAGACATTTGCAAGCAAGATGTCTGACGTCGAGTTCCAGATGGCGAAACTGAAGCAGTTCGATAAAAAGCTCAGAATCATTACTAACATGGAGGTGCCAAAGGATTCAGCCAATGTGCTCGGTATCGGCGGACCTTCGCCAGAAGATGATATGATGACACTGGATATTGCCAGGGATAGGCTTGTAAAACAGATGCATTCGGACATTGATCAGCTTAAGACAGAGACATTAGCACAGGAAAAGAGTTTTACAGAGCTTCATGAATATCTCTTTAAGCAAACATCTCTGTTTGCCTCTACCCCTGCTATATGGCCGGCACGCGGCTGGGTTACCTCTACATTTACATATCGCATATCACCTTTTACTGGGTTAAGACAAATGCATGAAGGGATGGATATCGCAAATGCTGCTGGCACGCCGGTTGTTGCGCCATCTGCAGGCATTGTAAGCAGGATTGACAGGGAAAACGGCCTGGGTAAGATGCTTATTATAAACCACGGCTATGGAATAGTTACTAAATATGGCCACCTCTCTGAGATATATGTGCATGTTGGAAAACGGGTAAAGAGGGGAGAAAAGATCGCTGCTATTGGCAATACTGGTAGGAGCACGGGTCCGCACCTCCACTATGAAGTTTTAGTAAATGGTGTTAACGTTAACCCCGAGAAATATATATTGAATTAAATATAATCACGTTTCCAAAAAAACCCGACCCTGTCAAAAGACTTTTGACAGGGTCGGGTTTTTTTATCGAGAGTGAAGGTTCGGCAAATGCTTGACTTTTGCGGTTTAACTAAGCTATCTTTTTATATCATTGTTTGGTTTTTTTCGCATGCTATTATATGGAAAAGGCGAGATATATTGCAGTTGAAGGACCAATAGGGGTTGGGAAGACCAGTCTCGCTGAGTTTTTGGCAAAGGAGTTTAATGGAAGGGTTTTGTTGGAAGATGTTGACGGCAATCCATTTCTTAATAATTTCTATAACGACAGAAAAAAACACGCATTCCAGACCCAGCTCTTTTTTCTTTTGAGTAGATATAGGCAGCAGAAAGACCTGTCTCAGCAGGAGCTCTTTCATTCGGCGGTTGTTTCTGATTATCTTTTTGCCAAGGATAAGATATTTGCTTATCTGAATCTTGATGAGAATGAGTTGGCATTATATGAGCAGGTTTACAGGCTTCTGGATGCAAGGATACCAAAACCGGATTTGGTTATTTATCTCCAGGCAAGGACTGAAATCCTTCTTGAGAGGATAAAAAAGCGAAATAAGACTTATGAGGCCAGGATAGAAGAGGAGTATATAGAAAATTTAGTTGATGCATATAATAGATATTTCTTTTATTATACTGATACGCCGCTACTTGTTGTAAATACATCCGATATAGATTTCGTCAGTTATCCTGAGGATCTTGCAAATATGGTTAGAGAAATAAGGTCTATAAAAGGCGGGGTGCAGCACTATATACCAGTAGGGAGATAAAAACAGTAGAAACAGGCTAAAGTTGAGATTAAGGGAATCCTCAAGCTAAACCATGACCTTAAACTTAATTTTTACCGCTTGGATTCAATTATTTGAACTGAGACGGAAGGGCAATAGAATTTTTGATTTACGATTTACGAATTACGATTTAAAATCTAAGATCGTAAATCATAAATCGTAAATTGTTTTCATCGGCCTTCTGGACTCAGTCCAGAAGGCTTTTTATTTATGACGCTGAGTGTGGTTTGGGAATAAAGTGAAGAAGACAACGATACTCGATATCATGAAAATGAAAAAAGAAGGCACAAAGTTCCCTGTCCTTACTGCATACGATTATTCGATGGCAAAGATACTTGATGAGGCCGGCATCCCACTTATCCTGATAGGCGATTCTGCTGGCATGGTGTTTGCCGGAAATGAAAATACCCTGACAGTTACATTGGATGAGATGAGGTATCATACAAGGGCAGTGTCAAAGGGAAGTAAAAATGCCTTCATTGTTACTGATATGCCATTTTTATCCTATCAGGTGTCTATTGAAGATGCTAAGAGGAACGCAGGGTTTTTAGTGCAGGATGGCGCCGAGGCTGTCAAGCTTGAGGGTGGAACATCCATAGCAGATACGATAAAGGCTATAGTGGATATGGGTGTGCCGGTCATGGGGCATATCGGCCTAACGCCACAGTCTATTCATGCCATGGGTGGTTATAAGATTCAGGGTAGAGAAAAAAAACAGAGGAAAAGATTGATTGATGATGCAAGGACAGTAGAGGATGCAGGTGCGTTTTCTATTGTTTTGGAGGGTATACCAGCAGATTTAGCAAAGGAGATAACAGAAAAACTATCTATTCAAACCATTGGAATAGGTGCTGGCCCCCATTGTGATGGCCAGGTCCTTGTGATTCATGATGTTCTGGGCTTATACGATAACATAAAGCCTAAATTTGTTAAAAGGTATGTGGATTTGAAAAAGGCAATATCATCTGCGGTTAATGAGTACATAGATGATGTGAAAAGAGGCAGGTTCCCAAGTAAAGAGCATAGTTTTTGATAAAAAGTTCAAATGGCAAAGCTCAAAGTTCAAATCAGGTTCAAATATCAAAATTTAAATGACAAAGAGGAGTATTTGATATTTAGTCATTTGACATTTATTTGGTGCGTAAGCTCAATCTTTATCTGCTTTGGATTTTGAAATTTGACATTTTCCTCTATGAGGCTCATAACTAACATACAAGAGATGCGCTTATTTTCATCTGACGTAAAAAAGTCCGGCAAAACAATTGTGTTTGTCCCGACTATGGGTTATCTGCATGATGGGCATGGAAGCCTTTTAGCGAAGGGCAGAGAGTTGGGTGATATCCTTGTTATGAGCATCTTTGTCAATCCTATTCAGTTTGGGGCAAAGGAGGATTATGCTGCATATCCGAGGGATTTGAATAATGATTTAAAAATGGCTGAGGCTAACAAAGTGGATATAGTCTTTAGCCCCACTGCGGAGGATATGTATCCAGAGGGATTTCAGACTTATCTTGATGTAGAAAGGTTGAGCAATCATCTGTGCGGTCTCGCCAGACCAGGGCATTTCCGCGGAGTAGCAACCGTTGTAATAAAGCTATTCAATATTATAAAGCCTGATACTGCCCTCTTTGGTGAAAAGGATTTTCAGCAGTTGTTGGTTATAAAGAGGATGGTTCAGGATTTGAATATTGGTATAGATGTCGTGGGTATGCCAATAATTAGAGAGGAAGATGGTTTGGCAATGAGTTCCAGGAATAGTCATCTGAATAAAAGCGAGAGGAAGGCAGCCCTCTGCCTCTTTCAAGCCATTATGAAAGGGAAAGATATGTATGAGAGCGGCATTAAGGATGCAGAACCAATCCTCAAAGAGGTGAGGAATATCATAGAGGAAGAGCCTTTAGCAGTGGTAGATTATATAAGGGTCTGTGATATTAATACGCTGGAAGACTTAGAAAAGATTACTGATAAGGCGCTCCTTGCCTTGGCAGTGAAGATAGGAAAGACAAGACTTGTTGACAATATAGTATTGAGTAACAGCTAAATATTTTTTGTCAACTCATAACATAATCTGTTATTATAAAAAAATAAACGGAGGTGTTTCAAGAAATGCAGAGAATCATGCTTAAATCAAAGATTCACAGGGCAACAGTTACTGATGCGAATGTTGACTACGAAGGCAGTATAACACTGGATGAAGACCTTATGGAGACAGCAGGCCTCTTGCCTTTTGAACAGGTTCATATTTACAATATTACCAATGGGCAGAGGTTTCAAACCTATGTGATAAGAGGCGAAAGAGGAATGGGCGAGGTCTGTATCAATGGCGCTGCTGCCCATCTCGCTAAGAAGGGACATATTATTATCATTGCCAGCTATGTAAGTATGGAAGAGGCAGAGGCTATAAATCATCAGCCTATACTTGTATATGTAGATGAGAAAAATAAGATAAAGGCAATAAAAAACGATTATAGCGCTGTTATTGGGATGGGAAGGTAGGGCATAGTAATGAAGGGTATAAAGGCGAATTTTAAAAAATATTTTATTACAGGGCTTTTAGTAATTGTACCGCTTTATCTGACTGTGTCTATCCTTGGCCTTATTGTTGGCTATATTGACAGTCTCTTGCAATATTTGCCGAGGTCCCTGCAGCCTGATACCTATCTGCCGTTTCATATACCGGGGCTTGGCATTATTTTTACAGTATTAGTTATCTTTCTTACCGGCGTTCTTGCAACAAACCTGCTCGGGAGAAAGTTAATAGAGATATGGGATGGCATCCTTGCAAAGATACCATTTTTCAGGGCCATCTATAAGCCCATAAAGCAGTTTATGGAGACATTCTTTGTTGCAGGTTACTCTGGCTTCAGAAGGGCTGTCCTTATAGAATTTCCAAGCAAAGGCATCTATTCAATAGGTTTTCTTACCGGTGTTGCCTCTGGAGAGGTTCAAACAAAGACCTCTGAAAAGGTTGTAAATATATTTTTGCCGACTACGCCAAACCCAACAACAGGTTTTTACATTCTTATTCCAGAAAAGGATGTCATACCTCTGGAAATGTCTGTTGAAGATGCATTCAAACTGATAATCACCGGCGGAATAATAGGCCCTGAAGGGACAAAAGGAACTATAACAACAGCTAATTGAGTAGTCTTAGGAATTTTTTGTCAAGGAATAAAATAAAATCTCCCTGGCTATATAGCCAGGGAGATTTTATTTGATATGACATTTGTTGCACATATATAACGGGAATGCCTTAGGGCTATTGTGACATTCCGCAGCGCCACAAAACTCGCCATTCATATTTTTATGCATTGTAACATCATTTGCCCCGCGTTTATCCTTAAATATATTCGGATGGCAATCCTCACACTTATAAATGTCTTCATGTTTAGCATGCGGGAAAACCGCGGGCGGCATTCCAGCCTTTTTTAAGCTTTCTATCTTGTCATCAAAAATTATATTGCCGAGTTTAGCAAAACCAATTGATGATAAAACAAGGACAAGGACGCCGGCTACTAACCATCCTCGTATCATCTATTTCTTTACAGCCCTTTTGGGCTGGGTATGGCATCTGTTACAGTCAGCCAATGGGAATGCAATCTTTCCATGGCACCTGCCGCACCATTTTCCTTCAGCTATGCCCGCCATTGTCATATTGTTCTGGCCCTTTGCCGGGAGAAATATGGCTGGATGGCAAACCTCGCATTTAAGCCACCATGTATGTATATAATGGGGATAGACTACATCGCTGACGAAATCACTCTTAGCCTCTATGACAACATCCATATCCATTGCTGGCATCTCTTCTTCTTTTGGGTCAAGGGAATGCCTTGGCGTAATAATATTATCCTTGGCAGCCTTTGCCCAATTTATCAGTCCGTACCTGTCTTTTGGAAGTATCTGCGCTGCCAGGGCAGCCGGATGCCATCCCTGGCCTGCCTTTACTGCTTCACTGGCTGGCCCGGATTTAGCTGGGTCGCCTGTGCCTGCCAGCTTGCCTTTAGTGTCAAGATATAAAACACTCTTCGGGTCTTTTGGGTCAAGCACTGGAGATACCTTTTCCGCAGGTTTAGTAGGCTCAGCCGGTTTCGCTGGCGGCGCCTCTGCCGGCTTTGCAGTCGGTTTTGCAGCTGGTTTTGCTGGTTCAGCAGCTAATGCCTGCGAAATAAGTTTTGATGCTGCAAAACCAATAAAGACTGTAAAAATAATGAGCGGTATCATTCTCGATAAAAACTTTATTGAACGGCACTTCTTCATAACATCATTTCTCCTTTCGTTAGAAAATGCTTATTTTGCAGCTGGCGCTGCGGTATAGGGTGGAACAGGGCCATCCCAGGAATGGCAGCGGTCGCAATACAAAGGTTCCCATGCGATATTGCCGTTGTGGCATTTACCGCAGAACTCTCCATTCATTATAGCCATCATATTGATATCATTAGCGCCCCTCTGTAATACAAATATGTCTTCGTGGCATACCTTGCATTTAAATCTTATTCTGTGGAACCAATGGGGAAACATGACTGGTTTTACGCCAGCCTTTTCCATGCTTTCTAATTTTTTACCCAGCACAATATCGCCGTATTCAGCATATCCTATTCCAGCAACCGCAATTACGGCAACAAATAGAAGCATTCCTAAGAAAATCTTACTCTTCATTCTATTTTCCTCCCTCGTTTAGGATTAAATTTTATTGATTCTATGTGATTCTATGGGTAAATACGAAGGATTGATTTATATTACAGAGCAAAGGCATTGTCAAGACAAAAATTGTCATAAAATTAATGACTAAGATTGTAATTCTATATGTCTTATTTATCACAATACGCAAAGATTTATGTGTGGGTAATGGCAGCGGTTGCATGGTTTGTAGGGGTTTATAATTGAAAATAGCTTCCTTGTATGTTATAAATGCAAAAATTGTGATTATACAGATTAAAAGGCAGATTGCGAAAAAATGCTATTGCTTTTTTGGGTTAAATAGGTTGAAGATTAGTTTAAATCTGTGTAATCGCAGTTCGTAAATCTGCGTAATCAGTATTTAGTTAACAAAGGAGGCATTAAATTGGCAGAGAATCTTGGAAATTGGAAGAGAAGCCACTATTGCGGAGAGTTAACCGGCAGCAGTATCGGCAAAGATGTAATCCTTATGGGATGGGTTCAGAGGAGACGTGACCATGGCGGATTGATATTTATAGATTTGAGAGACCGAGAGGGCGTTACTCAAATTGTATTTAACCCTGAAGTTGATAAATCAGCCCATGAAAAGGCGCATCATATCAGGGCGGAGTTTGTGCTTGCAGTAAAAGGCGCTGTTTCCAAAAGACCTGCCGGCACGGAAAATCCGGCATTAAAAACAGGCGAGATAGAAATCCTTGTCAAAGAGCTGAAGATACTCAATGAATCGGAGACGCCGCCGTTTTTGATAGAGGATGAGACGGATGTTGCCGAAAGTGTCAGACTTCAATACCGCTATCTTGATTTGAGAAGGCAGAGCCTCCAGAAAAACCTGATTCTGCGGCACAAGGTCTGCAAGATTACGAGGGATTATCTATGTGACAGACACTTTCTTGAGATAGAGACGCCGATTCTTACCAAAAGCACGCCTGAAGGGGCGCGGGATTATCTTGTGCCGAGCAGATTAAATCCAGGGCATTTCTTTGCCCTGCCGCAATCGCCCCAGCTTTTCAAGCAAATCCTTATGGTCTCAGGCTTTGACCGGTATTTTCAGATCGTTCGTTGTTTCAGAGATGAAGACCTGCGCTCTGACAGACAGCCTGAATTTACGCAGATAGACGCTGAGATGAGCTTTGTGGACAGGGAAGATGTGATGGGGCTTATGGAGGGGCTTATTGCAGAGATATTTAAAAATGCGGCTGGCGTAGAATTGAAATTGCCGTTTCCAAGAATGAGTTATGCCGAGGCAGTCGGAAGATACGGCCTTGATAATCCCGATACAAGATTTGGATTAGAACTGAAGGATATTACCGGCATTGTCCAAGATTCAGGCTTCAAGGTCTTTGCAGATGCTGCTAAAAAAGGCGGCATAGTTAAGGCGCTTAATGCAAAAGCATGCGCAGAATTTTCCAGAAAGGAGCTGGACGAGCTTACAGCGGTGGCTAACTCTTATGGCGCAAAAGGGCTTGCATGGGTGAAGATTACATCGGAAGGCCTGCCCTCGAATGTCTCTATCGGGGGGTGGCAGTCTCCGATAGCAAAATTTCTCACAGATGATGAAAAAAATGGAATAGCAAAAACCCTTGATGCAAACACAGGAGACCTGCTTTTATTCGGCGCAGATATTCCTAAGACAGCCAACACAGCCCTTGGAAGGGTCAGGTTAGACCTTGCCAAAAGATTAAACCTTATTCCAAAGAATACATTTAATCTTGTATGGGTTACCGATTTTCCGCTTCTTGAATTCGATGAAGCTGAAAAGAGATTTGTTGCAGTGCATCACCCGTTTACAGCGCCTCTTGATGAAGATATAGAAAAAATGGACACCGCGCCGCTTGAAGTCAGGGCAAAGGCGTATGACTTGGTGTTGAACGGCACAGAGATAGGCGGCGGAAGCATAAGGATACACAGGCAGGATATTCAGGCAATGATATTCAAAAAACTGGGCATACAGGAAGACGATGCGAGGCAGAAATTCGGTTTTCTCCTCAATGCCCTTTCATTCGGCGCGCCGCCACACGGCGGCATTGCATTCGGCCTTGACAGGCTTGTCGCCATTTTGTGCGGCGCAGAATCAATCAGGGATGTAATCGCATTCCCAAAGACCCAAAAGGCCACATGCCTTATGACCGATGCGCCATCACCGGTAGATAAAAAACAGTTAGATGAATTGTTTTTGAGGGTAAAGACGCAGCAAAAAGAAGTTTGATGGCATAGAGCAAAAAAGATGGACGGCGAATCCCTTGATATAAAGCATGACAGGCTGCAAAGGCTGAAAGAGCTTTTTCCAGAGGTTTTTACCGAGAACGAGGTGGACTGGGAAAAGGTGAAGGCCGTTTTTGGCGAAGACATCAATTTTGCCAATGAACGATATGTATTGAATTGGGCCGGCAAGAGCGATGCCTTTAAAGTCCTACAGCAGCCAACTACCGCAACATTGAAGCCCGTCCCCGAAGAATCCGTATTAACCACCCCTTTAATTCCCCTCCTTGATAAGGAGGGGAGCGCGGAGCGCGGGGTGGTTGATTTTATTTCCTCTACTACTCAAAACCTCTTTATCGAGGGCGAAAATCTTGAAGTCCTCAAGGTTTTGCAAAAAGCATATTACGGCAAGGTAAAGTGCATCATCATTGACCCGCCATACAACACAGGAAGCGACAGCTTTATCTACCCCGACAGATTCAGCGAAAAGAAGGAAGATTACCTTAAACGCATCGGCGACAAGGACGAAGAAGGCTATCTGCTCAAAGAGGGTCTGTTCCGCAAGAACAGCAAGGACAGCGGACACTTTCACAGCAACTGGCTAAGCATGATGTACCCCCGCCTGTTCCTTGCCAAGAACCTCCTGCGTGATGATGGGGTCATCTTCGTTCATATTGACGATAATGAGGTTCACAACCTTAGAATGGTGATGAATGAGATTTTTGGGGAAGAGAATTTTGTAGCGCAAATAAGCGTTCAAAGTAATCCAAGAGGAAGACAATCTGAAAAATTTTTTGCTACAGTCCACGAATATTTGATTGTATATGCTAAAAATATTGATTTGTGCTCAATTATAGGTGCAGAACTCTCAGAAGAACAGATAAAAGATTTCAAATACGAAGACAGCAAAGGAAAATATAGGCTATTAGGATTAAGACAAAGAGGCGCAGCATCCAGAAGAGTTGATAGACCTTTAATGTATTTCCCAATATATGTGAATCCTTCAAACAATAAAGTGTCACTTGAGAAAAACAAAGACTATCACATTGAGGTATTGCCTAAGAAGTCCAACGGTGAGGATGGAAGATGGATGTGGTCGAGCAAAAAAGTAGCTGCAAATATTGATTCTGTTGAGGCAAGGCTTATATCACACAGAAATGAATACGATGTATTTATCAGAGATTATATAGAAAAAGAGGGCGGTGAAGAAAGATCGAGAAAAGTTAATACCATTTGGAGCGATAAAGAAGTTAACAATCAAAATGGCACGGTGGAACTTAAAACATTATTTGATGGCCAAAAGTTTTTTGATTTTCCAAAACCAACGGGGACATGTAAAAAAATATTAAGCGTAGTTAATATAGATGAGGATGATATTGTCCTCGACTTCTTTGCCGGTTCAGGCACCACAGCCCAAGCCATTTTAGAACTCAACAAGGAAGACGGCGGCAATCGGAAATTTATTTTAGTGCAGATGCCTGAACCTTGTGATGAAAACAGCGAGGCTTATAAGGCAGGTTATAAGACCATTGCGGATATTGCAAAAGAACGCATCCGCAGGGTTATTCGGAAGATAGAAAAGGAGAAAAATTCCCCTCACCCTAACCCTCTCCCGCAAGGGGAGAGGGGACTTTTTCCCCCTCCCTTGACGGGAGGGGGTGAGGGGGAGGGTGTTAACAAATACACACTTGGTTTCAAGGTATTCAAACTCTCTCCCTCCAGCTTCAAAATCTGGAGAGGCGCTGAAATAGACAGCGAAGAAAAATTAGTCCAGCAACTTGATGCCTTCACTAACCCCACCCGGCCCGGAGCTGATAAGCAAAATATGCTTTATGAGTTGATGCTCAAGGCGGGGTGTGAGCTGACCAGTAAGGTTGAGTATGTAATTATTAATTCCCCTCCTTTTCAAGGAGGGGTTAGGGGTGGTTTAAAAGGACATATCAGCAATCAGAAATATTTAAAAGAAAAGCGAAAAGAATTAAGAAATAATTCAACTGCAGCAGAGGCTTTGCTTTGGAAAGCTCTACAAAATTCACAAATAGAAAACAAAAAGTTCAGAAGACAACACTCTGTCGGCAATTATATACTTGATTTTTATTGCCCTGAATGTCCGTTGGCAATTGAGCTGGATGGAGCGCATCATTTTACTGGAGTTGGTTCGGACTATGACAAAGAACGAGATGAGTATCTGCAGAGTCTTGGAATAAGAATTTTACGAATAGAAAATAAAGCAATATACGAGAATCCGGAAGGAGTAATAGAAGCAATAAGGCAGGCAATTTTAACCACCCCTTTATCCCCTCCTTGCAAAGGAGGGGAACTTTCCGGCTATTACTCCATCAACAACAACGAACTCATTATTGCATTGGATGCAATGAATGAAAAACTCATTAAGCAAATCATCGCCTCCAAACCGCAAAAGGTTATCACCCTTGACAGTTTGTTCACTGGCAACGACCAGCTTAAAACCAATACAGTCCTGCAAATGCGCGATGCGGGGGTGGATTTTAAGACGATATGAGCGATAAATTAAATTTCCTTAAACTATTTTCAGCCA
>Ga0209211_10006146_pt1 | contig 17549 bp, 14 predicted proteins | sample RifGroA2_FD_183992 | JGI IMG/M metagenome (GOLD analysis project Ga0209211, IMG submission 183992) | Groundwater microbial communities from Rifle, Colorado, USA - Groundwater A2 (SPAdes) (version 2) | ecosystem: Environmental > Aquatic > Deep subsurface > Groundwater | place: Rifle, Colorado... | reverse complement strand
TGAGGACGGAATTGACGGTGGAGGTAGGGAAAGAAAGGCAGATGGGAGAGGAAGAGAAAGCGGCGGAAGGGTTGTTGGCGGATATAAAGAGAGGGATAGCGGAATGGAAGGGGAAAGCGGAAGGGGTGAAGGGCGGGGAGGCGAGCGTGATGAGAGGTGTTCTGAGCGGGATGGCAGAGGCGAGGAAGAGATGGGAGGCATCGTTGCTGGGGCTGAAGGATGAGAGCGGGAGCGGTAAGGTGGAGGTGTTGAAAGGTGAGGCCGGAAATGCGATAGCTTTGCTGGATGCCGCGGGCGAAGGGTTGAGCCAGGCCTTGGAGGCGCGTCAAGCGTATGAAACTAATCTTGCCAATGAACGCAACAAACTGACGGCAGAAATGCTTCAATATAAAACAGAAGTTTTGCAGAGGAGTTCGGCCTTATCCGACGTGTCCACGGCCGACATCGCCAAATGGATACAGGATATGAATGCGAAAATTATGGATTTTACAGATAGACGCAAATCTTTGGCCGAGGCAGGCCCCATAAAGGAAATAGACGGGATTATGGGAGCCATCATGGTGGAAAAAAGCAAGTATCTGGCCATTCATAAAGCTGGAAAATTGGGAAAAATCAGCCGCCGAACTGCTTGAGGCGATAAATCAGCGCGTTTCTCAGGCGGATGAAATGTTGAAATCAGCCACGGTGGATCAGGCCGATGCCATGAAAGAATTTTCTGACACCTTGGCGGCCGCTCTGAATGATTTTTCAATAAAGATTGAAACTTTGAAGGCAGATAGCCCGGCTGGCGCAGCCCCCAGGCTCAAGGGGTTTTCTGATCAAGTGGCGGGGCTTAAGGCCAAAAGGGAGCAAATCAACTCTCAGTGGCAGATTTTTTATCAGCAAATTTTGAGCAAGCGCGAAGAGGCTAAACAGCTTGTGGCGGAAGCCAGCCGCGTGTATGGAGCGCTCGCGCCCGAACTGGACAAAGGGTTACAAGACATGAAATCTCCGGAGTCGGCCAAGGCCGTGAACCCGGCCGTGCTTTTCGCGCAAGCGGAAGAAGGCGGCAAACTGGCACGGCAATGGGAAAAGGACATCCAGGGCCTTGCAGATTCCCATGACACCACGGTGACCGGTATCCGTGAACAGCTGACGAAGTTAGCCGAAAATCTCAAAAAGAAATCTGACTCAGCTCTTCAAAACCTGGATGAATACAAGAAACAAGCGGAAGAAATGAGATTGAAATCCGCCCGGGAAAAGGAAGAAGTTAAGGCTCGGGCAGTCTTTGACCAATTTAACCGGGAGTATTTCCGCATTCAGGAATTACGTGCGTCCCTGAACATGAAAGATCCGGATGAAATTGAAAAATTCGTGAAAGACCTGCGGAATATAGGAAAAAATGTGACTGAAGAAATGCCGAAGATAACGAATACGGAAAATTCTCCGGTCACGGCAGCATTTCAGGAACAACTTTCCAGCCTGCTCAAGGAAATTCAAAATTCAGATCAGGAGCTGACCTTGGCGGTGTCTTCTCTGCGAGATTCGCGGAATAGACAATTAGAAGAACAACGCCGGGCCAAACAGCTTTACATCAAAGTGGAAGACAGACTAGCGGAGATTGAATCGCTGGTTTCCACCCTGGATACGCGGGCCACAGGCGACCTGGACCGATTCCATACCATTATCAGCAGCCAACGGGTTATTTACGTGGAAGAAATGAAAAAGCTGACCAATGCCAGTGATTCTGTGGTGGTGTCCTTCCTTCTTGAGAAACTCCAGCAAATGCTGGATAAAATGACCGAGTACGAAAACCGTGTTGCCAAAAGACGCGAGGCCGCGCAGCAATCCGCATCCGGTGTCAGTGCCGCGAGTTCCGCTCCCCGCTGAGTTTTCTCCTATCTTCTTTGATTGACACAAGTTAGCAACCATATTATAATCTCCTCTCACTTTTTGTTAAAATGCAGGGGTGTGTATTCCCTCATTTTTTTGTGACCGTCAAAAGACTCAACTGTTTTAATTTTCAATAGGTTAGGATGATTTTATATGACAGAGAGCGAATCGGAAATTCTTAAAGACCGTCTTAAAAAAATGGAATCCTGGCAGACACAAGGCGTGGACCCTTACGGTGCGCGCTTTCTTCCCAAAACAAGCATTGCCGAGTTGGTGCAAAATTACGAGGAGGGCCGCAAGATAATCATTGCGGGCCGCATCATGGCCAAGCGCGTTCACGGCAAAAGCGCTTTTGCTGATTTGCGGGATGAAACCGGAAAAATTCAACTCTATACCAAACTGGACGACCTCGGTCAGGCCGGTTTCGACCAATTCCTTAATCTGGATGTGGGCGATATTATCGGCGTGGAGGGGGGGCTTTTCAAGTCCCGTACCGGTGAATTGACTATCCGCATCGAAAAATTCATTCTTTTGTCCAAAATCCTGCAGGTCCTTCCTGAAAAATGGCATGGTCTTAAGGATGTCGAAACGCGTTACCGTCGCCGCTACGTTGATTTGATCGTGAATGAAGAGGTGCGCAAATGTTTCAAACTGCGCAGCGAAATCATCCGCTCAATCCGCAATTTTCTTGATAACGCCGGATGCATGGAAGTGGAGACGCCCATGATGCAGCCCATTCCGGGAGGCGCCAGGGCGAAACCATTTAAGACGTTTCATGAAGCGCTCAACGCCGAACTCTATCTCAGGGTGGCGCCCGAACTTTATCTAAAAAGGCTTTTGGTGGGCGGATTTGAGAAGGTTTACGAAATCAACCGTAATTTTCGCAATGAAGGCCTTTCCGTGCGCCATAACCCGGAATTCACCATGCTCGAACTTTATCAGAGCTACGCGGACCTCCGGGACATGATGGACATCACTGAAGAACTCATTTCCGGGCTCGTGAGCAAGATTCACGGCACGGAAGAGATCCCGTACGGCGAAAAGACGCTGAATTTTAAACGGCCCTGGAAACGGCTTTCTTTTTATGACGCGCTCAAGGAAAAAACCGGCGTGGACTGGAGAAACGCTGACATCCGGGGGGAAGCCAACAAATTAAAACTCCCCCTTGAGGAGCCCTGCGAAGAGGCCGACATCCTGGACGCGCTTTTTGACAAGTATCTTGAGCCGGAACTGACCAGTCCCACGTTTGTGGTCGATTATCCGCTTGTGATTTCGCCCTTGGCCAAACGGAAAAAAGAAGACCCGGCCGTGGCCGACCGCTTTGAGCTTTTTATCGCGCACATGGAATTGGTCAACGCTTTTTCCGAGCTCAATGATCCGGTTGAGCAGAGGAAGAGATTTGACGAACAGAAAAAAATGATAGGCGAGCACAAGACCATTGACGAAGATTTTTTGATGGCGCTTGAGTACGGCATGCCACCCGCTGGCGGGCTCGGCATAGGCATTGACCGGCTGGTCATGCTGCTTACCAACCAGCATTCAATCCGTGACGTGGTTTTATTCCCCCAGCTTAGGCCGGAGAAAGAGTCCTGATGGGATACGAGGGCTTTATTGCCTGGAAACACCTCACAAGACGCAGGCGTTCGGGGTTTATTTCGCTGATCACGGCCATTTCCATTCTAGGAGTCGGCGTGGGTGTGATGGCGCTTATCGTGGTGCTGGCCGTGATGAGCGGTTTTGACCGCGAGCTGAAGGAAAAAATTGTCGGCATGAACCCGCATATCTACGTGGAAAACGCCGGCGGCATTGACAATCCCGATGAAGTGGTCGGGGCCATTCGCGCCATGAATATTCCGGCAGTGCGCACCGTGGCCCGGGTCGTTCAGGGGCAGGCCATGATACGCTCCCAGGTGAACGCCATCGGCGTGGTGGTCAAAGGCGTGGACAGCGAAAACCATGAGCTGGAGGACTTGAAGAAATACGTCCAGAGCGGGACCTTTGATTTTTTCAAGACCGTTTTGCCGAAAATGGACCCTTTGCCCGCGGTGGTGATAGGCAGGGAGCTCGCCCAAATACTCAGGGTAAGCCCCGGAGACGTGGTTTATTTGATTTCGCCGTTTCTGGAAAAGGCCACGCCCGGAACTCCGGGCACGGTGCCGCGCAAGGCGGAGTCCATGCCCTTTGTCGTCCGCGGCATTTTTTCCATGGGCATGAATGATTTTGACACCCAGCTCGCGCTGATCGAGGTGGCCGATGCCAAGCGCCTCTACCATCTCGATTCAAAAGTGAGCGGCATCAGCATCCGCTTAAGCGACGTGGACCTCGCGGACAAGGTCAAACGCGAGATTCAATCACGTCTCGGCATGCCGTTTTTCGCCAGAAGCTGGATAGATCTGAATTACAATTTTTTTTCAGCGCTGAAAATTGAAAAGGCCGTGATGGCTATCCTGCTTTTTTTGATCGTGCTGGTGGCCGCCTTTAACATCGTTTCGACGTTGATTATGGTGGTGATGGAAAAGACCCGGGACATAGGCATTTTGAAGGCGCTAGGCGCCACGGGCTGGAATATCCGCAAAATATTCCTGCTGGAGGGAGTCACGGTCGGTTTTCTGGGGGTGATTTTAGGGGGCGTTTCCGGCGTTTTGATAGCGGCCCGAATCAACCCTATCGCGGATTTCGTAGAAAAAACCACGGGGCTGTCGGTATTTCCAAGTGATATTTATTATTTTTCCCAGATACCGACGGAAATCAAAACAACCGACGTGGCCATGATCATAGGGTGCGCGCTGCTGGCCTCGATTTTTGCCGGGCTTTATCCGGCGGGCAAAGCCGCGGGCCTGGATCCGGTCGAGGCCCTGCGGTATGAATGAGATGGATGAGCCTCTTTTGGTTGCCGAGAATGTCCGGCGCGTTTTTCGCGGTCCGGGCAAGGGGCTGGAAGTTTTAAAAGGTGTGGACCTCACGATAAACCGCGGTGAAATCGGGTTTATCCTCGGCAGATCGGGCGCCGGCAAATCCACGTTGCTCCATATCATGGCCAGTCTCGACCGTCCCACGCAGGGGCGGGTGGTTTTTCGAGGCCGCGATTTAGGGACTTTCAGCGAAAAGGATTTGGCGAAATACCGCAATCAAAGTTTGGGATTCATTTTTCAGTTTTATTATTTGCTGCCGGAATTGAATTTGCTTGAAAACGTGATGCTGCCGGCGCGCATGGCTGGAAAAAAAGACGCGAAGAAAAACGCCGGCGCGCTTCTTGAAAAAGTAGGCCTGGCCGGCCGTGCCGGGCATTTCCCCAGCCAGCTGTCGGGCGGAGAGCAGCAGCGCGCGGCCATTGCCAGGGCGCTGGTCAACGGGCCGGACATCGTGTTTTGCGATGAGCCGACAGGAAATCTGGACGAAGAAACGGCGGATCAGGTCTGGAAGCTTCTTCTTGATCTTAACCGCAGGGAAGGACAAACCTTGTGTGTGGTCACGCATGACGACAGCCTGGTCGAGGCTGGCGCGCGCGTTCATTATCTGCATGAGGGCCGCTTAACTTTACGGGCCTTTAACAAAGCTTAAGGAGGCAGTCGCAATTCCTTGATTTTTGCGCAGTCTCCGCAGTGAAACGAAGGAGGGATTTTATGGAGTTGCAGGTTTATGTGGATGGAAAATGGTACCTGAAATCCGAGGCCAAGGTTTCGGTTTTTGATCACGGACTTTTATACGGTGACGGCGTTTTCGAGGGGATACGCGCTTATAACAGCCTGATTTTTAAATTGAAAGAGCATCTTGACCGTCTTTATGAAACCGCCCACACGATCATGCTTGAAATCCCCATGACCAAAGAAGAAATGACCAAGGCCGTGGTCAAGACGCTTCAAGCCAACGGGCTTTCCAACGCGTATATCCGGCTGGTGGTCACACGCGGCACGGGAGACCTCGGGCTGGACCCAAGAAAATGCAAACGCGCCACGGTTATCATCATCACGGACAAAATCGTCCTTTATCCCGATGAATTGTATAAGAACGGCCTTGAAATCATCACCGTGCCCACGGTGAGGAATTTGCCGGAGGCCCTCAACCCTCAGCTCAAGACGTTGAATTATCTCAACAATATCATGGCCAAAATCGAGGCCACAAACGCCGGTTATCAGGAGGCCATCATGCTCAATTTTCAGGGCTATGTGGCTGAGTGCACGGGCGACAACATTTTCATGGTCAAGAGGGGGGAACTCGCCACGCCGCCGGCGTATCTCGGCGCTTTGAAAGGGATTACGCGTAATGCTATAATAGAAATCGCGTCGGGCCAAAAAGTGCCTTTCAAAGAGCGTATCTTGACCCGTCACGATCTTTTTAACGCGGATGAGGTGTTTTTGACCGGAACGGCCGCGGAAATTATCCCGGTGGTGAAAATCGACGGCCGCGTGATTGCGAGCGGCAAGCCGGGCCGGACCACGCTCCGGTTAATGAAGTCATTTCATCAGCTCACCCAAAGCGACGGCGTGCGGTACAAAGCGTAAAGGAAGAGGAGGGGGTGGCCGTGCTGTGTAATGTTTGCGGGAAAAATGAATCCACCATCCATCTGACCGAGATTGTGAACGGCCAGATGATGGAACTTCACTTGTGCGAATCTTGCGCGCAGGAAAAAGGAAGCGAGCTGAAGCCGCAGCTTTCGCTGAATGACCTTCTTTCGGATCTTTCCGATGTGAGTGGCATTATCGGACCGCAGAAAAAAGAGGTTTTGGAATGTCCGTCCTGCCACCTGACCTATGAGGAGTTCGGAAAATCGGGCCGTCTTGGATGCCCGGATTGTTATGAAGCTTTTATCAAGCCGCTCTATCTTTTGATTAAAAGGATCCAAAAAGACACGCAGCATACTGGGAAAAGACCGGCCAAAGCTCCGAAAGAGCCCAGTCCCCGGATCAATATGCGAGACCTCCGGGAGCGGTTACGCAAGAGCATTCAAATGGAGGAATTTGAAGAGGCCGCGAGGCTGCGTGATCAGATCGCGCAGCTTGAAAATAAAATTTAAAAAGGCGGGGAAGGCAATGGCTGAAATTGATTCGCTTATGAAATCAACCTGCGAATGGCTCCGCGGCAGGGGAGAAGCGAGTGATATTGTGATGAGCAGCCGCATACGCCTGGCCAGAAATATCCAGGGGTATTCTTTTACCCACCGGCTGGCCAAGGACGAGGCTGAGGATTTGATTGAAATGACAGAATCGGCGGTGAAGCACAGCGGCTACTTGAAAGACAGCTGGTTTTTTAGGCATAAAAATCTTTCTTCTCTGGACAAGCAATTCTTGCTGGAGCGGCATTTGATCAGCCATGATCTCGCGTCGTGTAAAACGGACATGGCCGTGTGTGTCTCACAAAATGAGGCCGCGGCCATCATGGTTCTCGAAGAAGACCATTTGCGGATTCAGGTTTTGCAGTCAGGGTTCAGCCTTCGGGAGGCCTGGGAAATCATCAACCGGATTGATTCGGAAGTGGAGCAGCAAGTGCCTTACTCCTTTCATCAAGTGCTGGGCTATTTGACCGCCTGCCCGACCAATGTGGGCACGGGGCTGCGGGCGTCGTGCATGATGCATTTGCCCGCCTTGGTGATGACCAAGCAGGTGAATAAAATTTTGCAGGCTTTAGCCAAACTCAATCTGGCCTCAAGGGGCATGTACGGCGAAGGGACCCAGCCCAGCGGGAATTTTTTTCAGTTTTCCAATCAAATCACGCTGGGGCAAAAGGAGGAAGAAATCATCGATTCGCTGGAAAAAGTGATCAAGCAAATCGTTGACCATGAGAGAGAAGCGCGGCAGGCGCTGCTGAGTAAAAAAAAGGAAAAGCTTGAGGACCATGTCTGGCGCGGACTGGGAATTCTTAAAAGCGCGCGGTTTATTTCCAGCAAGGAAACCACAGCGCATCTTTCCATGGTGCGTCTGGGGGTGGATCTCGGGATAATCAAGGGTCTTGACCTTTTGAAGATGAATGAACTTTTTATTTTTATCCAGCCGGCGCATCTTCAACGCAAATGCAATCGGGTCCTGTCATCGGCAGAGCGTGATTTTGAACGGGCCTCGCTGTTAAGGCGGGAGCTCAAAAGCGTGGGACTTATTTAATTTAAAAACAGTTTAATCGCGGAGGGCAGCATTCATGTTTGACAGGTTCACAGAGAGAGCCAGAAAAGTCATTATTCTCGCTAAGGAAGAAGCCAAGCGTTTTAACCACGATTATATCGGAACGGAACACATTCTTCTCGGATTGATCAAGGAAGGGGAGTCCGTGGCCGCGGCCGTTTTGCAGAATTTGGGCCTATCGCTTGACACAATACGCCTTGAAGTCGAGAAGCTGGTTCAATTCGGGCCGAGCACCATTGTTTCCGGCGATATTCCCTTCACGCCCAAGGCGAAAAAAGTGATTGAATTGGCCATGGATGAAGCGCGTCGCCTCGGCCACAACTATATCGGCACCGAGCACCTTTTGCTGGGGCTTATCAAGGAAGGCGAAGGCGTGGCCAGTCATGTGCTGATGAATTTGGGCCTTAATTTGAACAAGGTCCGTTCCGAAGTTATCAAGCTTTTGGGGTCTTCAACGCCCCAGGCGGCGGTTACTCCGGGAGGAGGAGGTAAGCAGCGTGCCAAAACGCCTGCGTTGGACGCTTTCGGCCGTGATTTGTCGCAGCTCGCCCGCGAGGGAAAACTGGATCCGGTGATTGGCCGCGAAGATGAAATCGAACGCGTGGTTCAAATCCTGGCGCGCCGCACCAAAAACAATCCCGTGCTGCTGGGAGAGGCTGGTGTCGGAAAAACCGCTATCGTGGAAGGCCTGGCGCAAAGAATCGTGAACGGCAATGTGCCCGAAGTGTTGATGGACAAGCGGCTTATCGTGCTGGATTTGGCGCTGATGGTGGCGGGCACCAAATACCGCGGCCAGTTCGAGGAACGCATCAAGGCCGTGATGGACGAAATCCGCCGCTCCGAGAACGTGATGATTTTTATCGATGAATTGCACACGCTGGTGGGTGCGGGCGGGGCCGAGGGCGCTATTGACGCTTCAAATATTCTCAAACCTTCTCTCTCGCGCGGCGAGATCCAGTGCATCGGCGCGACCACGCTGGATGAATACAGAAAATACATTGAAAAAGACGCGGCCCTGGCCAGGCGGTTTCAGACCATTAACGTGGATCCGCCCAATGTGGAGCAGACCATTGAAATTCTCAAGGGGCTGCGGGATAAATATGAGGCCCATCACAGGGTGAAAATTCTGGATGAATCGCTGGAAGCCGCGGCCAAACTTTCTGACCGTTACATCAGCGGCCGGTTTCTTCCGGACAAGGCCATTGATTTGATTGACGAGGCGGGTTCGCGCGCCAGGCTTTCCGTCACGACCCTGCCCAAGGATTTGAAAAAGCTGGAAAATGAAATCGAGCAGTTCCGCATGGAAAAAGAATCGGCCATCAAGGCCCAGGATTTTGAGAAGGCCGCCAAATTGAGGGATGACGAGCGGAAAGCCAAGGAAGAGCTGGCCAAAGTCAAAAAAAGCTGGAAGGAATCAAAAATGGAGTTTGAGGTGCAGGTCACTCCCGAGGACATAGCCCTGATTGTTTCCAAAATGACGGGCATCCCCCTTCTGCGTATCGAAGAAAAGGAATCTCAGCGGCTGCTCAAAATGGAGGATGAAATACACAAAAGCTTGATAGGCCAGGAAGAGGCCATTAAAGCCATTGCCAATGCGGTGCGCCGTTCAAGAAGCGGGCTCAGGAATCCCCGCCGCCCTATCGGCTCATTCATCTTTCTCGGGCCTACCGGCGTCGGTAAAACGCTGCTGGCGCGGGCGCTTGCGGAATTCATGTTCGGAGATGAGGGCGCCCTGGTGCAGATTGACATGAGCGAGTACGGAGAAAAATTCAATGTCTCCCGTTTGGTGGGCGCGCCTCCGGGATACGTGGGATACGAAGAGGGCGGCCAGCTTACCGAAAAAATCCGCCGCCGGCCCTATTCGGTGGTGCTTCTTGATGAAATCGAGAAAGCGCATCCCGATGTTTTTAACATTCTCTTGCAGGTGATGGAGGATGGGTGCCTTACGGACTCATTCGGAAGGCGCGTGGATTTCAGAAACTCCATTCTTATAATGACCTCCAATGTGGGAGCGGATTTGATACGCAAACAGGGCGACCTGGGATTCAAACCCCGGAGCGACGAATTAACCTACCAGAACCTTAAGACCAAGCTTCTGGACGAGGTGAAGAGGTTTTTCCGTCCCGAATTTTTGAACCGCGTTGACGACACGATTGTCTTCCATCAATTGACCAAGGATGATCTGACGCGCATCGTGAATCTTGAACTCGCGGAGCTTCAGACCCGTCTCAGGGATAGAAAAATGGAGCTGGAGCTTACGCCGGAGGCCGTGACCTTTCTTATCGAGAGGGGTTTTGACCCGGTTTTCGGCGCCCGGCCGCTGAAACGAACCATTCAAAGGTATATCGAGAATGTGCTTTCCGAAGATATTCTGAGCGGAAAATTCGTGGAGGGCGACAAGATCAAGGCGGAGCTGCACGGGGAACTTCTCAAGTTCGAGAAAGCTTCTTAAGGGTGTGCGCAAATACCTGGTTTTTGGATTTCTATTGATTGTGGGCGCGGTCCTTTTAGGCGTCATTTTATCGTCGATAGGAAAATTCGTAAAAGTTTCCGACGTTAAGAATTTTGCCGAAGGCCGGCTGGGCGCCCTCTTGAAGGCGAGGGTGCATGTCGGCGAAGTGCGGGTCGGGTTTCTGGACCAGATTTCCCTGAAAGGACTGAAAATCAACCAGGAGGTCAAGAACAAGGCCTTTTACCTTCTGGATGTTGACAAAGTGGTGTTCAAGTACAATCTGGGCCGGTTTTGGCAGAGGGATTTTAAAAATCCTAACACGGTGTTGCTTGATTCCCCCCAGTTCACGCTCCAGTCGGCCAGCTTTGTGTCGGGGCTTCAGCTGGCCAAGGTTTTAAAGGAGGGCAGCCGGCTGACGGATGAGCTGGAGTTTAAGGAAGGCAAGGTCACATTGCAGGCGCCCTGGTTTGACGCCCATTGCGATATCACGGATATTCAGGGGAAGCTGGCAAGGATTGAGGGCGGCGACTGGAGGGTGGATCTTGAGGCCAGGGTGCGGGAGTTATTTGAGGGAAGCGTGGCGGTCAAAGGGACTGTGGATCTTGACCGTGAAAAAATGGCCTTGCAGTTATCGCTGAATCATTTACGGTCCGCACGGCCTGATTTTCCGGTAAAGGCCATTTCCGGAACAGTTATGGTAACGGCCGACGAAATTCATATCCAGAAAATTTCGTTTGAGTACAACCGGCTTCCCGTTGAAGTGAGCGGATGGATAAAAAATTTTAACACCTCACCGGAGCTGGATATCCGCGTAGGCATTGGAAGAGACGTGCTGCGTTCCGTTTTTCAGGTTAAGGGCGGGCTTGACGGTTCCAATTTGTCAGGCAATTTGCAGCTTCCCGGCAAAGAGGTGCCGGTGACCGGCAAATTGACCATGAACAGAACGGGCTTTACGCTTGAAAATGTACGCGTAGCGGGTTTTTACGGAAGTCAGGGGCAATTTGATTTTTTGAAAGGCACTTTTCACTTCTATCTGGAACGTGAAAAACAGCGGATTGATTTGGGACTGAATCTCAAGGATTGGAATATCGGGTTTCTTACCCAGCTCGACCACATGCCTTTTTTTGGGGCCGATTTGATCACCCGGGCGCATTTCCAGCTGCGGCCGGACCCCGTGCTTTGGAAAAAAAATGAATGGGGATTTAACGGCAGAATCAAAACGGATTATTTGATCCTGAACCAGGCGCCGTTTCCGGATTTTGAAGGGGAATTTCACGCTTTGCCTTCGCGTCTTGAACTTCTGGACTTTCATTGGGGAGATGGCTACGGATTATCCGGAACTTTGGGGCTTAAGCAGCCTTTTTTACTGGACGCGACGTTCACCCTTAAGGGGATTCAACTGGAAGAATTAAAGTCTTTGTTCGCCCGTCCCCTGCCGGAAAATTTCAAAGGCCTGGCGGAGGGAGAAGTGAAATTCAAGGGCGAAAACTGGAGGGCGGAAGTCGAGGGCGATATCACGGTCAAGGAGGGTAGCATCGGTAAGATTGATTATGACCGCGTGACGCTTCATTTTTACGGGCTGCCGCCTTACCTGAAGCTGAAGGATTCCCGGCTTAAAAAAGGGCTGCGTACTTTTTATTTGGACGGCGGCATTGATATTTCGCGCCCCAATATTTTTCATGACGTGAATGTCGCGTCTTCAGAGAAAATACTGTTGTGGAGCGGAAAAGAGTTGAGCACTTCTGAAAAGGGAAGCGCCGCGGCCAAACGGAAGATGTCCGGAGTCCGCGAACAGGAAGAAACCACTGTGGCTGTAGGGCCGAGTTTTCATTTTTGAATAATAACCAACGGATAAAGGGATGAAATTTTCAACGATCAGACGGATGCTAGGGCTTGTCCATTGGCTTGAACGCCTGGGCGAGAAATCCATCGAGTTTTTAAGGGAAGCGGGCGGTATCTCTATCCTGTTCGCGAGGACCCTTTACACCACATTCACCACAAAGCTGAAATGGGATTCTTGCCTTGACCAGATGAACCGGATCGGAGTGACATCCCTTCCGCTGGTTTTTTTGACCGCAGTTTTTTCCGGCATGGTTCTGGCTCTGCAGGCCGCCTATCAGCTGCGGTATTTGCAGGCGATTCAATTCACGGCGGATTTGGTGGCGCTTTCCATCACCCGCGAACTGGGTCCCGTTCTCACAGCCATGGTGGTGGCCGGCCGCGTGGGAGCCGGCATCACGGCCGAACTGGGCTCCATGAAAGTAACGGAACAGATTGACGCCCTGACTTCGCTGGCCACGGATCCGGTGAGGTATCTGGTGGTCCCGAGGTTTATCGCCTCGTTTTTTATGCTTTTCATCCTGGCGATTTACGCGGATTTTATCGGCATCTTGGGCGGATATGTGGTCGGGGTGTTCAAGCTGGACATCTCGTCAACGACCTATCTCAAAAGGACCTTTGATGCCCTGGTCATGAAAGATATTTACACGGGTCTCATCAAGGCCTTTATTTTTGGAATCATCATCGCGATTGTGGGATGCTATCACGGATTCAAGACGGAAGGCGGCGCTGAAGGCGTCGGCCGCGCCACCACTTTGTCGGTGGTGACGGCCTTTATTTTTGGAATCATCATCGCGATTGTGGGATGCTATCACGGATTCAAGACGGAAGGCGGCGCTGAAGGCGTCGGCCGCGCCACCACTTTGTCGGTGGTGACGGCCCTTATTTTGATTATTTCCTTCGACTGTCTTTTTACGGCATTATTTTATTTCATGTTTTAAAGGTATCAGCCATGATTGAAATCAGTGATCTTCATAAAAATTTCGGAGCGCACCGGGTGCTTCGCGGGGTTGATTTAACGATCAAAGAGGGGGAGACCACGGTCATTATAGGCCGGTCCGGCTGCGGAAAGAGCATTCTCCTTAAGCATATCATCGGTCTGATGAAACCCGACAAGGGCAGCATCATCATCGATAACGTGGATATCTTGTCGCTGGACCGCAATGAGCTGAATGAATTCCGTCTCAGGATAAGCATGGTCTTTCAAGGCGCGGCGCTTTTCGATTCCATGACCGTGAAAGAAAATGTCGGGTTTTTACTTTATGAACATTCCAAGACGCCTCATCCTGAGATTCACCGCCGGGTGGCGGAGAAATTGCGCATGGTGGGACTGCACGGCGTTGAAGAACTGATGCCCGCGGAGCTCTCTGGCGGCATGAAAAAAAGAGTGGGAATCGCCCGGGCGCTTTGTTCGGAACCGAAAATCATCCTTTATGATGAACCGACCACGGGGCTGGACCCCATCATGGCGGACGCTATTAATAATCTCATTATCCGGTTTCATGAGCACCTGGGCGTCACCTCCATTGTGGTCACGCATGATATGACCAGCGCGTACAAAATAGCCGACCGCATCGCCATGCTTTATGAAGGAAGAATCATCGCCAAGGGAACTCCTGATGAAATCAAGAACACGACGGATCCGATTGTAAAACAATTTATCACCGGCGAGGCCATGGGCCCTATCACAGACCGCGACCGGGAAAAGAAATTTCAAATAGAAGATAATAATCAGCATTCTAATTCCTAAGCAATAGCAGAAGTAAAGGAGAGACAATTCATGCGCCGCTCTAGACTTGAAATTTTAGTGGGATTTTTCGTGATACTTTCATTGCTGATCATGGCCTTCATGGTTTTCTTTATCAGCGGTGTCTATGTGTTCAAAAAAGGATACCGGGTGAATGTCATCTTTAATATGGTCAGCAATCTTGAAAAAGGTGCCTCGGTCCGGCTCACCGGCATTCCGGTGGGAACCGTGAAACAACTTGGGATTGAATATGATAAGGTCACGGGCCGGCCCACGGTCCGCACAGAACTTTTTATTGACCAAAACGCAAAAATTCACGCGGATTCCAAAATAAGGGTGGAGGGGATTTACGGCCTTATGACACCCTATTTGGAAATCAGGCCGGGCAATGATCCCAAGGCCGCTCTTTTGAAAGACGGAGACACAGTCAAGGGAGTGGATCCCGTTCCCATGGAAGATTTTGTCGCCACAGGCAAAGATATTGTCCAGAATTTACAGGACATGGTTGCGCGGTTGAATAATTTTACTAAAGACACGCAAGTGACGACATCTCTTAGAGATACAATCATCAATCTTGATTCGTTGACGAAAACCATGAATTCCATTCTGGATAACAAACAGGGGGATGTTCAGAAAACAATAACCGATTTGGAATCGGCCGCGGAACATTTGAAGAATGTTTTAGAGAAGTTAGACAAGGGCGAGGGAACGGCTGGAAAACTTCTGTCAGATGAGGCTTTGTATCAAGAGCTCCAGGATTTCGTGGCGGATTTAAAAAAGCATCCCTGGAAGCTGCTCCGCAAGACGGACGACGGGGAAGAGAAAGGCAAGAGGAAGAAAGTGTTGGGCATTTTTTAGGCATTATACCGCGGTAATCAGATGATAACGGCTGATTATTACTCACTATTCATAAACCTTTATAGAAAGGATGATTTCAATGATAAATTTTTTAAGGATCATTTTTTTGATAACGCTTACGGCATTTGGCTTCTTTTCCGGCCCCTTTTTGGTAGGGCCTTATACCCACAGCGCGTCTTTTTTGGGCGCCGGCGTCGGTTTCGTGATGGGCGCATGCGTTCTTCTCCTCGATTTTTATTTCAAAAAAGTAACGGTGCGCAATGTACTGGCTATCTTCCTCGGGCTTTTGATGGGGTTGATCTTAAGCAAATTGCTGGTCTCTGTGGCGGCCTTTGCGCCTCTTTCGCAGGAAACGCTTAAAAAACTGGGAATCCTTTCGTCCCTGGTTTTCGCCTACCTTGGCGCCGTGGCCATTTTCCGCGGCCAGGATGAGTTCACGCTCATGATCCCTTTCGTGCAGCTGGACACCAAGAATTCAGGCGAGCAAAAAGTCATTCTCGACACCAGCGTCATCATCGACGGCCGTATCGCGGACATTTGCGAAACCGCCTTTCTTACCGGAAAGCTCATTGTGCCCCGTTTTGTGCTTAAAGAACTTCAGCTGATCGCGGATTCCGCGGATGATTTGAAAAGAAACCGCGGCCGCCGCGGCCTGGATGTTTTGAACCGCATTAAAAACAATCCTAACGTCGAGGTCAAAATCCATGAAACCGATTTTCCCGAGCATCCCACCGTGGATGCCAAGCTGGTCAAGCTCGGGCAGACCATCGGGGCCAGGGTTTTCACCAACGACTACAACCTTAATAAGGTCGCGGAGCTTCAGGGTGTCCATGTTTTGAATATCAATGAGCTGGCCAACGCGCTCAAGCCCATTGTCATGCCCGGTGAATTGATGGAAGTGAAAATCCTCAAAGAGGGCAAGGAGCCTGAGCAGGGCGTGGCGTATCTGGATGACGGCACCATGGTCGTGGTGGATTCGGGCCGCAGAAAAATAGGCCAGACCATTCCGGTGACGATTACCAGCGTGCTACAGACCTCGGCCGGAAGGATGATATTCGCAAAAGTCGCTGATTAAATGAAAGCCAGCGCTATAGTGCCTTCAGCCGGAAGCGGCCGCAGGATACGGAAAGCGTTAAAATCGGCGCTTCCCAAACCCTATCTTGAAATCGGCGGCATGCCGGTTCTTGCCCGGACTTTGAAAAATCTTGAGGATGTTCCCGAGATCCGGGAAATCATCGTGGCCTGCGACCTCCGGTACAGGCCCATGATTCTCGAAATGGCCCGGCAGCATGGCATCTCGAAGCTCAAAAGCGTGCTGCAAGGCGGTAAGACCCGGACGGATTCGGTTTACCGCGCGCTTTGCCGCACCAGCCGGAATATCCCCTATTGTTTAGTGCATGACGGAGTCAGGCCTTTTTTGACTTCGCGGACGATGAGCCGTTTTTTGCGCCAGGTGGAAAGGAGCGGCCATGAGGCCTGGGTGGCCGGACGCCCCATGGTGCCGACGGTCAAGGAAGTTAAAAAAGGCGTTATTGTCCGGACTGTTGACCGGGCCGCTTTGTGGGAAATAGAAACCCCCCAGGTTTTCAAGAAGAACACGCTTCAGCGGGCGTACCGTGAGTATCATCGCGCTCCTTTCGCGGCCACGGATGATGCCTCGCTTGTGGAGCATATGGGAAAACCGGTCAGGGTTTTTGAAGTCCGGGAAAGCAACATGAAAATCACCACGCCGGAAAATTTATTCACGGCCCGCAAAATTTTAGAATCCGGTGAAGCACGGACGGGATGGGGCGAGGATTGCCACCGCCTGGAACCGGGCCGTCCGTTTTATCTGGCGGGCGTCAGGATTCCGTCACCCTGGGGCGCCAAGGGCCACTCGGACGGTGACGTGATTCTTCACGCGGTCGTTGACGCGTTATTGGGCGCGGTGGGCGCCGGAGATATCGGTGAGCATTTTCCCGATACGGACAAGAAGTACAAAGGCGCTGATAGCCGTTTATTCATCAAAAAGGCCTTGTCGCTGACGGCGGAGTCCGGATTTTGCATTTCAAACGTGGACACCACGGTTATCCTTCAAAAACCCAAGCTTGGCGCGTTCAAAGGCGCCATGCGGGCCCGTTTGGCCTCTCTTTTGGGGCTGCCCAAAGACGCTGTGGGTGTCAAGGCCAAGACGGCCGAGGGCTTGGGCGCTGAAGGCCGCAATGAGGCCGTGACCGCGCATGCCGTGGTCACTTTAAAGAGGAGAAATTCATGATACGCGTCCGTTTCGCCCCGTCTCCCACGGGTTATCTTCATATCGGGAATGTGAGAACAGCCCTTTTTAATTATCTTTTCGCGAAACGGAACGGCGGCAAATTCATCCTCCGCGTGGAAGACACGGACCTGGAAAGGTCACGTCTGGAATACCGGCAGGCCCTGGTGGAAGATCTCCGCTGGATGGGTATTGAATGGGATGAAGGTCCGGAAAAGGGCGGCCAATACGCGCCTTACCTGCAGTCGGAGCGGCTGAGTATTTACCGGGATTACGTTCATCGTCTTCTGGATCAGGGCAAGGCCTATTATTGCTATGTGACGGAACAGGAAGTGGAAGAATCGAAACGGCTCGCTAAACTGGAGCGCAGGCCGCCCCGCTTTGACAACCGCGGCCGTTCATTCACGGCCAAAGAAA
>Ga0209211_10006145_pt1 | contig 17553 bp, 13 predicted proteins | sample RifGroA2_FD_183992 | JGI IMG/M metagenome (GOLD analysis project Ga0209211, IMG submission 183992) | Groundwater microbial communities from Rifle, Colorado, USA - Groundwater A2 (SPAdes) (version 2) | ecosystem: Environmental > Aquatic > Deep subsurface > Groundwater | place: Rifle, Colorado... | reverse complement strand
TGAGCGAGTTGGAATCCCTGGCCGGCGAGGTCGGCCTGAAAGCGAAGATGGGGGCGGCTTTCAAGCTGGCGCGGGCGAAGAAGAAGGGCGCTTTCATCCAAGCACTACTTGCCGCGTCGGGCTTTGTCTACGAGGGTACCGTGCCCGCCGTCATGCAATACCCGCGCTGGTCCGCTCTCGCAGAGTCCATTGGGCAGACAAGCGATGAACTCCCCGTTGCGCCGGTCGAAACTGCCGAAGAAGAAGCCCTCGCTGCCTGAGCGCCGCAGCCACTGGAAAACCCCCGATGCCTTCGTAGCATGGTCTCGAAGGCATTTCTTTTTTGGAAGGAGCGTGACATGACGATGTTCGAAGAACTATTTGCTTTGGCGACCAGCGCCACCCTGACGATGGTGCTCAGTGCCGACGAGAAGACCGGTCGGATGACAATCAATGTGATTCCGAAGCCGAAGAAGGACGCCGATGAGCCGGCGCTGACCAAGGCCTTGAGCCTGACGGCAACGCCCGCCGAGTTCGACGCCGGTTTCGTGGATGCCTTGAAGGACTACCGGGAAGTCCGCCAGAGCCTCGCCGAGCAGGCCGAAGCCACGCAGGAAGTGCTGCAAGCGGCCAAGGCGGCATCGGCCAAGAAGGCGGGCGAAGCAATGACCAAGGCGGTCAAGCCCGCCCCCGCGCCGGCCACGACGAAAGCCCCGGTCACAGCACAGGCCGACACAGTCGGTGACTTGGGTGATGACGATGTCGAAGAGGGTAGCAACGCGCCACCACAGGCCGCTGTGACCGCTGCCAGCGGCGATCCCTACGACCTGTTCGGTTGAGTCCCGGCCTTGAAAACGGGCAGGGCAGCGAGAGACTGATTGCAAGGGCCTCCCCTTCGGGAGGCCGTCCAGACGACAGGAGTCCAACGATGAGCATTGCGATCAGCGAAATCCGCCGGGTCTTCCGCTATAACGGTGTCGCGCTACCCGACGTGCCGGGCATGGAGCCGAAGAAGGTCCGCGACCTTTACAGCGCCCAATATCCCGAACTCATCAGCGCCGAGATCGAGGCGGGCGAGGTCCGGGACGGCGTGCAGGAATACACCTTCCGCAAGGCGGTCGGGACCAAGGGGCGGACCGCTGCCGAAGGCGAGCGGCTCGCCGCTCTCAAGGCTGCCGTGGCCGTGGAATCGGAGGGGCGGACGGACAGTACCGGCAAGCTCGTCCGGGCACTGACCCGCCGCGGCACGCAGGAGCGGGGCAGCGCCTGGGGCGCATTCGTGTTGCGCACCCGGCGCGATGGGAACGAACCCCATACGACCCGCATCCTGCCGCCCAGCGACATGCTGGCGCCGCTGCCATGATGGCCTTGGCGCTGCCCCGCATCGGACCACGGGTACCGCGCACCATCGCGCCGGGGCCGCTGCTGGCGGCGAATGCCACAGTGTCGCGCTTTCTGATCGAAGCCGAAGCCTTCGATGAGTGCGATATCCCGGCGACCTGGAGCGACTCCCTCGATGCATGCCGGCTGGCGCTCGATGGCTGGCTCAAGCGCCAGATCGGCGCACTGCATTGCCTCACGCCGCGCTTTGCCCTGCATATGGTTTCCGGCGATGGCGACCATTACCGCTACTACGGTAGCCAGCCGCCCAAGGACTTCGACTTCGGCGCAGTGGAAGCATCGTGGTGTGAATATCATGAGCAGGAATGGCCGGTGGGGGCTGGGCTGGAGGCCTTGAGCGCCCGCGTGCCCGGCTTGGGGTGCGTCATTCTGCATGTGTTGTGCCGCCAGACTGCCTTCGTCTATCCGCTGTTCACGCCCGACATTGCCTGCGACGTAGCGACCTATCTCTACTGGTGCGGGGAGGATGACGAGGAAACTGCGCTCGACATGAACTGTGGCGAGGACGAAGAAGAACGCGAGGCGATGCGGGCGGAAATGCTCAGCAAGGCAACGTTGGAAGCGTCCTACCCGGCATGGGCGCGGCGTTGGCCCCGAGGGCTGGAATTGGCGCAGTGCGCCCGCTTCCTGCGCCGGGCAATCAAGCGGCTGCCCGATCCGAATGCCAAGGCGGTGGCCGAAGATGCGCTGGCGCTGGCCGGCCTGGCGGTCGACGACAGCTTCCGCCCCGACATCGACGGCGAGTTCGTCGGCTTCGGTGCCGTGCTGTCATGGACGGAAGGGGACGTGACCACCCGTATCTACGACGATCTTCTCGAACTCGCCCATCAAGGCGAATACTGTGAGCACATGGGCGAGGTCCAGGTGCCTCTGGACGACCCCGGGGCCTTCGGCGCGTGGCAACGGGCAATGGCCGATCGCTTCGAGGCCATCCGGCTGATCGACCGCTTGATTCATCGCCTCTCGGCAGGAAACTGATCGTGGAGGTAACGACCATGAACCAAGCCGAGTTTTTCATACAGGCCCCGAGCACCGGTACCGTACATCTGCGCCGGGCGGTCCTGATCTACGACGGCCAGCAGGGCAGTGCGCTGGCCACTGTGCATGACATCGAAGACGTCGACGGCGAAGCCGTCATCGGCGCCGGTCAGGCGATGACGCCCTGGGCGGCGATGGACCTCGCCAAGGCGCTGCTCAAGCGTGCCGCCTATGGTGGTTTCCTGCCGGAGACGGTGCTCTACATGGATGGCGACCTGATCGTCTGGTGGGTGCCCCCGGCCCGCCGCCACATCGCCTTTCGTGTCGACGAGGAACATAGCGGGGTCTTCAGCGGGCGGGAGCGCGGGGAGACGGTGCCCCATCCGGGACTGGTCTTCGCCACATCCAGCCGGGTCTGGCGGGTGTGGGCGGTGAAAGGGACAAGCCGCCCGACCCCAGCCACGCCCCTGTTCCAAGTGCCGTACTTCAATGTCGACGGGCGGGGCAATATTTGCCAGGGCAACGCGCCAGTGCCCGAGGGCCCCACGGTCGAGAAGATCGCTGCATGGAACGATGCCTTCCTGCGCAGCTATTTCACCCACCCGAACGGCCCCGGCAAACTGGTGCGCTATCGCGGCGGCGCTTATGCCTTCTGGCGCGACATGCTCGACGGGCGATTCCAACGCTTTCCCGAGCGGGTGCTGGTCGACGTCAAGACCACGCTGTGCGGCCTCTTAGGTTTGAAGGAGGGCGCATGATGGATGTGCGCGACCTCGCGTTGCAAACGGCCTGCCCCGTCATCGCCGCCCCGCGCTTCGGCCCCTTGCCCAACATGGCGAACGGCCAGAGGATTATCCTCGCCGCCAATGGTGTCTTCGTGCAGGTCAAACTCGACTGGCTGGACTGCATTCAGCGGCTTTCACACGCGCTGCCGATGCCGCTGCCCTACGGCGGTATCGAAGAGCGGCTAACCTTCACCTTCGGTGTATTGCCCATCCGGTTGATCGAGGCATTCATCGAAGCCGCTCGCCGGGGCCTGCCCAACGAAGTGGCGGGAGCGCTGATCTACTCCCTGCGCAACCAAAGTCTGCGGCTCGCGCTGTGCGAACCCATCGCGGTATCGCCTCACCAGATCGATTACCGGGTGCCGACGATGGATGCCGACGAGACGCTAGCCGTGGACCTGCATACCCATGGCTACGGAAGAGCGTTCTGGTCGGCCAAGGACGATGGCGACGATCAGGGCATCAAGGTGGCCGGCGTGTTCGGCTGCCTGCACCAGCCCAAGCCGCAAGCCCTGTTCCGCCTGGTGGTCAACGGCAGGTTTCGCCCTTTGCCCCATCCGTGGCAGGCCGACACCGACACGGCGTGTGACGTGGCGCCTGACCTTGAGTCTGGTCTGCTGCGCCGGATACTGAATCTCTACCAAGGAAGGAGGTTCGGACCGTGGAACACCTGATCGATTCTGCATTGCTCGACCGCCGCGTCAGCATCCATCTGGTCGGCGTCGGCGGTAATGGCGCGCAAATGGCCGCCTGCCTCGCCCGGCTCGACATCGCCATGAAGGCGCTCGGCCACCCCCACGGCCTGCACGTTACCGCCTTCGACGCCGACCGGGTGAGCGAAGCCAACGTGGGCCGGCAACTCTACAGCCCGGCCGACATCGGCCGGCACAAGGCCATCGTGACGATCCATCGTCTCAACCAATTCTACGGGCTCGACTGGATCGCCCATCCCGTGCGCTACGAGGCTTTTGAGACAAACCGCTACTCGCCGCCGAGTGCCGACATTCTGGTGAGTTGCGTGGATAGCCGCTCGGCGCGGCGGACTCTGCACGAGGCTGTATTCGACGGGGGCGGGCGCTATCGATACTGGCTGGACCTCGGCAATACCGAGGCGAGTGCCCAAGTGGTCCTGGGGCAGGGGCCGCAACGGGCAGCGGGCGAGGAAGCATTGCGCCTGCCCTGCGTCACCGAACTTTTCCCCGAACTGCTGGATACAACGGTTGCGGACGACAACCGGCACTCATGTTCGGTCCGGGTGTCGCTCGCTTCCCAAGGCTTGTTCATCAACGACGTGGCCGTACGGTTCGCGGCGCAGTTGCTCTATGAACTCTTCTCCAAGGGGCGGCTCGACCAGCATGGCGTGGTGGTCAATCTCAACTCGAAACGGACCGGCCCTATCGAGATCGATCCGAAGACCTGGGCGCGTTTCGGTTGCGTCTTGGCCGATGATGGCCAGGATGATGAAACGTTGGCGGAAGCGGCTTGAGCGAAAGGAGACACGGCACTCAGGACGTGGAATGTGTGCGTGATGCGCCAGGGGCGAGCGTTACGCTTGGAGCAAGTCGCGGAATCGAGCGAATTGCTCGCTCTTTGCGCGGCGCTATCGCGCTACGTTTGACGGACGAGAAACTGGCCGGAGCGCTTTGCAAACCAGACGCCTGCGTTATTTACCCGGATGAGGACTTCGACGTAACGCCCGCCGGCTGATGGCGTGGGACGAAGCGTTCGATGTAGGGTTGAATCGGGTGTACGGCTTTCTGCGCGATGGCTACTATGATGCTGTCGATTCCCCCGAAAGCGGAGGCCGGATCATGGATCACCCCATCATCAAGCAGTTCGAGGCCCATGCCGAACTGCTGGACATCAGTTGCAGCGTTGAAGCCATCGACGAGGCCATCGTGCAACTTGCCACGTGGATGGATGGCCTCGAACTTTCCGAGGATGATCAAGCGCTTCTCTGTCACATCGGTGCGGTGCTCTACCGCGAGGGACTTCGAGGCCGCATGGGAATGCGACCGTGATCGACGGGGCAAAATGGGGGCCGCAAAGCCCCCGTTCCTTTCTTGAGTAGGCCGGATGCAGGCCCAACCTCAACGCGCCTTGGGCAAGCCTTCATCGCCGCATGTGTCCGGCGCGTTCTCTCTCTGCTGTGCCCTTAGCGCCGCCTGCCGGGCGAGCAGTCCACCTAAATAAGCCCCCGATGCCCTGGCCCGATTGTGCCCGGCCAGACGGGCCGCCGAGAGCCGAGCCGCAGCATCCAAGTCGGAATGGACATCGCTGCCACCTCGCACCGGTGGTGCGATGCCAGCTTTGTTGGTGTAGTGGTCGATCATCGCTTCGTGGCGCAAGCCGTGAGCCGTGGCACCCAGTCCGTCCGCCGTGATGCCGAACTTCTCCATCACGTAGTCGAACCGCCGCAGGTTGTGTTTCAGGCTGTGGCTGGGATCACCCAGATGCGCATCCTCGCCCTGAACGACTGCCTGTGCAAACTTCAGTGCCGCCAAGCGTTGCGCTGAATCCAGCGGTACGAAACGCAGCCGCCCTCCCTTCGCGCCTTCCTTGATCCGCAGGTAGCGATCAGCCTGCCTTTCCTCGGGCGCCAATCCTGTCGCCTCGAACTGGACAACACACAGGTGCGGACGAAGCATCACCGATTCCTTGCGGCGCAGGCCGAACGCCCGGATCAAACCCAAGGAAGCGCCGACGTAGCGGTCGAATGCCCTGGCCTGTTCAATCACTGAGTCAATATCGATACCCGCCGCCGTCCAACTCTTGTCACGTTGGGCGTTTTCGTTGCGCTGATATTCCCTGAGGGTGAGGCCGTAGTGGTCAGGGGGACGGATGAATCCTGGCTTGCCTATCCACAGCGCCAGTCCACGTAAAAAACTCAGATAGGTCTGGATCGTCGACGGCGCCAGTTTCTCTTCGCGCCACACGGCAACAATCGCCCGGATGTGCCGGTCACCAAGATTGCGGGGGTCGGGCACCGTGGCGAAATTCGCCTTCAGCTTGAGGTCGCGGAAGAAACGTCGCAGGAAGTCGGCCCGCTCCTGCCGCGTTTTGTGCGAGACCGACTTGTCGAGAGCCGTATGCTGCGTGTTGAACAACTCCAACAGGACATCGAGTACCTGCATGGGGTCCGCTTTGCCCGGAACGTAGCGGCCCAGTATCTCGGCGGGCGTGAGCGAGGCCCACTCCTGGCGGCGTGGCGGCTGATGATGGGCGGCACGGCCCGAGCCAATGGCGCCTTGGACCCGGCGACGGGAGTGAGAGGCGTTGATGAAAGTAGACTTAGACATGGAAAATCTCCGAAGCGAGCCGTGCGCTGTCCCGTCAGCACACAGCAAATGTATCGAGTGGAATCCATCGGCTTAAAGCGGGCGCGGATTCCGTTGCGCCAGCAAAGTGTGGTCGAGTTCTTCGGCACGGCGCGCGACCACGAGCACGTCACGCCTACCCAAGGTTTGCCGGTGTCGCGCTTGACGCGCTGTCTCCGGCTCGGTCGGTCTTAAAAATGAAACGGTGATCTGTCCGCTTTCGCATTTCTGCGTTCGACGGGATGGGTGATGCAGCCTCGCCTCGAAGGTGGGGACAACATCGGCGCGAAGGTCTCGCCTTGCGCTGTAGGGGGATCGGTCCTCGATTCGTAGCGTCATCCACCTGCATGGGGCCGCCCCTGACCGAAAGTCCAGGGCAGTACAGGCGTACGAGCGGCTTCACACGGGGAGCCCAAGGGGGCCGCATGACGTGTGCTGCGCAATGCGCATGCTCGAACGATGACGGGGAGCAGTAGCGCGGCATCGGGTGCCGGCCAGTTGAACCGAACGCAAGACATGCTCTCGAGGAGCGTCCGACAGGGACTGCCGGCAAGGTCTAGCGTTGCACTACGGCTTGAACAACTTCCAACATGGCCTCAAGGACCAGGCGAACCCGACTCGGGGTCGGGATTGAAGAGGCGGGTAACGACCGCAACGCCTTTTACTCCGCGATGGAGCAGGCCAGGAGGCCTCGGGAGCCTGTAGTTCACACCTTGAAGGAGCGAAGGTCAATGGGCTGACCCGCTGACCGGCCCCGGATGCCAGAGCTTGCGGATGGCACTTGAAATTGAAACTCAGGGTGGATTTATTTTTCGGGCGATGACCAAACCGAGGCTGAATCAGGGCTTGACGGGCGTTTTCTTGGCCTCTGGTTTCCACTGTGAGTGTTTCGATCCCGCACTGCTGTTTTCGATGGCGAAGCCGCCGGCAATGTGGCCTTGACGCACCCCGGTCCAGTGAGACCGTACATCGACGCGAAAGCCGTTTTTGCACCCAAAGCATGAACTCAACTTTCATCCCAACCAAGGTCGACTGGACTTCGAATGCGGTCGAGGTTGATTGCGATAGCCGGGTAAAGCAGAGCGAATTTCGCGTGGACGGGCCAGGTCACAGTGCCGATGCTGGCCGCTCGTAAACCCTCGATTGGAGCCTCACATGGAATATGTCGTCAGAGCGGTGGATGTCGGATTCGGCAACACCAAGTACGTCAGCAGTGTGGTCGGCGGTGACATCCGCTGCGCCAGTTTTCCTTCGGTTGCCTATCCGACCATGCGCGAACCTTCGGGCCAGTCCGGCTACGAGCGGCGCAAGACGGTAGCGATCCCGGTCAATGGCCTCTTCTATGAGGTCGGTCCCGAGGTCGAACTGGCCGCAGATACCTTTCGTGCAACCCAGATGCACGATCGCTACACCGAGACGCCGGAGTACATGGCACTGCTGCGGGGTGCCTTGGCCCTGATGAAGCAGTCGACGATTGATCTACTGGTGGTGGGGCTGCCGGTGGCGGCACTCACGGTCAAGAAAGCCGCCCTCGAGAAGGCAGTGACTGGAACGCACGACATCGGCAATGGCAAGAGCGTGGTGGTCCATAAAGCGTTGGCTATTGCGCAGCCTCAAGGTGGCCTCGTCGATTTCACCGTGCAGCATGGGAAAATGGCCAGCATTGAGCGTGAGCAGAGCCTGATCATCGACCCGGGATCACGGACCTTCGACTGGCTGGTGGCGCGGGGCATGCGCCTGGTGCAGAACAAAAGCCATTCGGTGAACCGCGGGGTGTTCGACATCCTGCAAGCGATTGCAGGGGAGATTGGCCACGACATCGGCACGCCTTACAACGATATCGAGGCCATCGACCTGGCCTTGCGGACCGGCAAGAACCCGATGATCTACCAGAAGCCTTATGACATCTCGCGGGCCATGCCGATGGCGCACTCCATCTCCCAGCAGGCTGTGGCGTCGATGATGCGCTGGATCGATGCGAGCTACAGCTTCCAGAACATCATCTTGGTGGGCGGCGGAGCCTACCTCTTCAAGAAGGCGGTGAAAGAGGCATTTCCGAAGCACAAAATTCTGGAAGTGAAGGATCCACTGCATGCCAACGTGCGTGGCTTCCAGATCGCCGGGATGAACCATGTGGACAAGATCTTCGGTGGGGCCAGCGCTGTGGCTCAAGGGGGGCGTGATGAGTGAGAAGACAATGCCTGAGCGCGAAACGATCCGCCTGTTATTCGAACTGGATCGCGTGGATGACCCTCAACTCTATGACGACCTGATCCGCTTCAAGAAAGGGACGAAGCGAATCAACCGGTTACGACTGCTGGCTCGCGAAGGTGTGCTCGGCCAACTCGGTCTGGCTGCTGGGGGCGTTCTCCAGCGCGTGGTTCAGGTTTCTGCAGCCAATGTTTCCTCCGCCGAACCGCCGAGCAGGCCGGCGATTCCCATGCCGCTCGCCTCGGAGGTGTTTGGCGAACCCATTACGGACCGTTGAGAAAAAGGAGGATCAATTTATTCACAAAACATACCCTGACCATTCACGATCGAGTGCAAGACACTCCGCGCTATCGGTTTACTTAGACACAACAGACGTTTGATCTGGATTATCACCGGCAAGTGCTGGCCAATGCCTCATTTTTGCTCATCGCGGCCTACTTTTCACAAGATTCCATATACACCGAAAATTGGACGTAAACCGGCTCTGGTAGGCGGATTCGGTGTCATGCCGTGACTTTTGTGAGATAGACTTACTCGTTCGGCATGAGCAGCCAGCCTATCAGGCAGATTCACAGAAAACAAAGACAAAGGAAGCAACTTGGAAATCGAAATTTGGGATGGCGGTCTTCAAGAACAAGAGATTGAGGCAATCAAAAAAATCGGGGCGGCGTTCTCTGATGCCCAGCCTGATGACAAGTCCCAAGCAAGAGGCGGTTCACTTCGAGATCAGCTTCAAAACAAGCTCGGGCGCAATGGCATGTTCCCTTGGAAAGGGTATGCAGGGTTCAGATTCGTCGATTCGAAGGGCAAGGAGGGTGAGTTTGATCTGGTGATCGTGACTCACTGCAATGTCCTCATCGTAGAGCTGAAGGACTGGAATCATGCCCCCATCTCGTCTGTCAGCGACATTTGGTTCAAAGGCGACAAGAACATGGGGCGGTCGCCAGTCAGCGTCACGAGAAGCAAGCAATACACTCTCACTAACAAGCTGAAAAGGCTTAATCAGAGATTCTCAAACAAGGGATATACCCCGTTTGTTGAATATTTTGTGGTGATGACTGGGAATGCCGATTTCAGTCAGCTTCCCGAAGTTGAACTTCGTCACACGATGTCCCTGAAGGACTTTCTCAAATTTGCGGACAAAGGGGTGTTCGAAAAGCATTTTCGTCCGCACCCCGCCGCAAAGGTTCTAAACCAGGACTTCCAAGTCTTTGATGAACTGTTCCTGAGTGGCAATACAGCGCCAAAAGCCCTGAAAATTGGCGGATACACGGCTGTCGAGCCGATTTTTGAACATCCAAATTCGATTTACAAAGAATATTTGGCTAGTTCAGAGATATCGAAGGGTACCGAGGCATTGCTTCGGGTCTGGAATTTTAAGAATCTCGATGGCAACAAGGCAGTTACTTCGCAGGGTAGGGCTGAAATCGTGTCCCGCGAGAGGGAGGTGTTGCAGTTCATCAACCACCAGAATCGCGACCTGTATAACCACTGTCTTCGCTCATTGACCAGTTTCGAAAAGGATGAGGTTACATCCCAGTACAGTGAGGTATATGAACTGCCGCCTGGACATGTGCGGTTCAATGAATTCGTGGGCAAGTACGGTCAGTCGTTTAATCAGACTGATCGACTGAACCTCACGAAGCTACTGATTGCGAAGTTTGCGGACCTGCATGGCATCAAGATTGCCCATCGCGACATTGCTGACCACAGCCTGTGGCTGTCGCCGTCCAAGGAAATTGCGCTCTCCAACTTCATCTCCGCTTACCACCAGCCAATAGGTACGGTTGGCGATTATCGGAGCAGCCTTTCGGTGGGGGCTGTCGAAGTTAAAGAGATGCTGGACGATGCATCAATAACCCCGTTCCAGAAGGACGTTCATGCCCTCGGACTTGTCTCATGGCATCTCCTGACTGCACAGAGAATGTCTCCGAAGAGCTTGGAGAACATTCAGAACGAGATACTTTCAAGCAGCGAATGGTACGCAGGGGTTCTTCTTGAAGCAGTGATAGGGCAATTTAGGGATGCATCGGCATTCTTTGATGCTTTGAAGAGGGCAGAACCGCAAGGCGAGTCGATACCGACTTTCGATGACACGGAACTTGAAGCATATCGTCATTCGATAAACCACATGCGGCAGTTCCCCGATCCTGGTGAGTTTCTTGTTTCGACCGATGACAAAGAGGTCTATGTTTCGGAAGGCAGGCTGGTTAAAGCTTGGTTGAATGTCGGTGGCAAAGGGGATGATTCGGTAAGCAATTTCCGCGTCCTTGCTTTTTTGAAGCGACTGGACAAGTTGGCAGCAGTGAATCCTACTTACCTGCCACGCATTCATGAGTACGGACTGGCTTCGAGGTCGGGAAGCATGTATTTGGTGACCGACGTTGTTGATGGAACGACGTGGGCGGACGCTGACATTGATGATGCAGACATACTAGGGATAATCGAGAAGCTGACAGATGCCGTCGAGCATCTTCATGGACTCGGCATTTCGCATGGCGACCTTCACCCTGGCAATGTGATGCTGGGGAGGGAAAGCGGGAACGTGTATCTGGTAGATATTCCTGACTTTTCCCACAACACCGCCGAATCCAAAAATCATCGGTATAGCCCCGAGAATATCGACGGAAGCTCATCCGAACAGCGTGACATCTTTGCTGTACTCCGTATGTCTTGCGAGTTGCTCGGATTGGAGTGGGGCGAGGAGTCGAATGCCTATCCAAGAATTTCGGAGGTTGTTCAGTCGGAACTGAACGATCTGGCGTTTGGTTTCAGGGATTTGGGGCGGTTCAAAAAGGCTCTGACGACCGAAGACGAAGTGCAGGAACAGCAATTCGTCGAAATAACACACACCAATGTTAGTGAGCCGATTACGATTTTGCCCGACAACGGGCATCTTTACGTCAAGGTGGAGGCGCCGAAGCCTGGCAAGACTGATTACTCGGTGACTTTTTCTGGCATTGGGGGTTCGTTTGTCGCCTTCTACGACAAGGAGCAGCGATGCTTTGTCGGAGCGTTAGCCCCCCGAATCAGACCTGACGTCCATTTCAGGGTGGCGGAAGAGAGCCAATTCGAAATCAGTTCGGCAATTCGTATCAAACCAGGACGACCGGCGCAATTTTCAGGCCTGTCGGAGCATCTTCGCGATGATGACGCCTTCCATCGCGCTATCGAGATGCTCCAGATGGTTCCGCCCGAAATTGATGAATCGGAATTGAGCCAGCAACTCAAAGACGTTTTTCAGAGGGCGGAAGCCTCCATTGGAGAAGAGCACTCCGAAATTACGGTCGATATTTCGACACAGGCACTTTGGCGGGCAATCCTCGCCACGGAGACTGAGTCAAGCCCGAATATCGAATTGAATGGTGTCTCATTCAAGCCGTCGGACTCCGAATCCGAACTGGTACTTCCCTATGAAGCTGACATTGATCCCTTGGGCACTTTCGCAAGCACGGATGAAGTCGAGGCTCTCCTCATTGACCAGGATGGTGCAGAAAAGGTCATCGGGGAGGTCTTCCTCAAAAAATCAGCGTTGAACGAAGTCCGCCTGAACAAAGTGCGCAGTTCAGCCTATGGTCTTAAAGATGGCGACTCCGTCTTCTTCAGGACCAAACAGGACAGAGCTTCATACCGCAAGCGGAAAGCTGCTCTTGAAAGGCTGCTTGATAGGGAAGGGGTATTGCCTGAACTCCTCGATTTGTTCGACCCAGCCTGCAATAAGGATGCAACCCCCTACAACATTGCCGTTACTGACGAGGACTTCGCGAGATACGACCGCGAAGACCTGCACGGGAACAAGATTAGCCTCAACGAGCAGCAGCGGGAGGCTTTCACCAAACTCCTGAACTACGGTCCTCTGTCGCTTTTGCAGGGACCGCCTGGAACAGGGAAGACGGAATTCATCGCCGCATTCGTCCACTTTCTCGTTGAAAAACTGAATGTGCGAAGAATCCTGCTGGTCAGCCAGTCTCACGAAGCGGTCAATACGGCTGCCGAGCGGATAAGAAAGCACTGTGGAAGGTTGGGGACTCCGCTTGAGGTCGTCAGATTCAGCAACCGAGAGGGCGCGGTTTCGCATGGTCTGAAAGACGTGTATTCCCACGCCATCACCGCAGAAAAGCGCGAGTTGTTCAATGCCGAATACCGCTACCGAGTTGAGGCACTGTCGGATGCTCTAGGTCTCGACGCCGAATTCATCTCCAAGGTCGTCGACGCTGAGTTGAAGCTGTTCAAGCAAATTGACCATCTCGAATTTCTCCTCAAGAGCTTCGAAAACGTTGACGACGAGGGAGATATCAAAGCCCTGAAACCGATCGCCGTTGAACTGGATGAAGGCATACGAACCAAACTTCACACGGACTATGGAATCACGCTCTCGAAGGAAAGCTCCGTTTCAGAAGCGAAATCCATCCTGCTCTCAAATATTTGTTCCGAGTATGGAGTCCGTCCAAATGAAGCCAAAAGGGTTCGGGCGTTGGCTCGTATATCCCGTGACATCCAAGATGCACTGTCGGCTGAGAGGGTCAATATCGACGAGTTTTATGCTCGTTCAAGACAACTGGTAACAGGTACCTGTGTCGGTATCGGGCAAGGACACATTGGCATTCATGACAACATCTACGATTTCGTGATCATTGATGAGGCGGCTCGTTCAATCGCGAGCGAACTGGCGATCGCAATGCAGTCTGCAAAACGCGTTCTTCTGGTCGGCGACCATTTGCAACTGCCCCCCTTGTACTCCGACGCTCACAAGTCTGCCTTGGCTCGCCGCCTTGGTATCAATGACAAACACACCGAGCTTGATGAGGTGCTGCGAAGCGACTTTGCGCGTGCCTTCAACTCGGGATATGGAAAGCAGGCGAGCGCCACGCTGTTAACTCAGTATCGGATGGCTCCTCCCATCGGCAATCTCGTTTCCCATACCTTCTACGACGGCAAACTGAATAATGGGAATCGGGCAATTCCCGACATCTATGCGGGTGCTCCGAGTCCGCTTCGCTCTACCGTGACATGGCTAGACACATCATCGCTTGGTGAACATGCCAATCACCAGAGCGACCGTGGCGTCAGTATTTACAACCGTTGTGAGGCAGAACAGGTCATTGACCTGCTCAAGCAGATTTCGGAAAGTGGGCAATTCCTGAACGACCTTTCCGACCTCAAGGACAAGGATGATGCGCTGATCGGTGTCATCTGCATGTATGCCGAACAAAAGCGGCTGATTCGCCAGAAGTTCAATCAGGGTATCTGGAGCGACGGGTTCAAGGCATTGGTGAAAATCGACACTGTCGATAGCTATCAAGGCAAGGAGAACCGAATCATCATCCTGAGCCTAACGCGTTCCGATAAACAAAAGAGTCCTGGTTTCCTGCGTACCCCCAACCGAATCAACGTGGCGATGTCCCGAGCAATGGACAGGCTGTTGGTCATTGGCAATGCGGAAATGTGGAAGACCCACAACAAGGACAAGCCTCTCGGACAGGTTGTTTCCTACATGAACGATATGGGCGAGGGTGCCGGCTACAAATTTATGTCCGCGAAGAAGACACGCTAAGGTGACGACATTGGAAAACACGACGATTTATCACGAGATTGACTTCCTGTTGCCAGCGCAACGCTTCAACATCAATTTCTCGTACATCACTGAAAAAGGGCTGCCGTTCGTTCGGGAATTCGTTCTCCGACTTATCCACCTTGCTCCAATGTCCATGTCGCAAGTCGCAACCTTCTTCGGCTTTTCGCGCAAGGAAGTTCAAGAGGCGATTGATGACCTCGTGGAGCGGGATGAATTGACTCTGTCTGAAAACGGTCGCCTGATTCTTACGGAAAAATCGAGCAGCTACTTCACTGAACTCGGTGAGGTTCCGCGTTTGTCGCTGCTTCGAGACAGTACTGCTTGCTTGTCTTTTGACCTCGCAACCTTCTCTTGCCTTGGCAAAGACAAATTTTCGGACAAGTGGAAGGCGGGCATTCCAATCAAGGTCGACGACGAGAATGCATCTTGCAGCCAGACTCACGTAAGAAAGCATTTCCAGCGTCAATTCCATGAAATCTTGCAGAAGGGGTTCCTTTCCAAGGCACTGACCCAGGACAACAAGGACTCGCCGAACGTCTACACCGTGAACTCGGTGAACAAGATTAAGCAAATGCCCGTCAGACTGCCGGTTCATTTCCAAGTGGACGAGGAAGGGCGAAATGTCGAGCGAGAGGATTTTGAGAAGCTGAAAAGCTCAGATTACGTCCATGAGCAAATTTCTCTCGAACTGGATCATCTGGCGCGACCCAGCAATTTCGGTGAGATTGCAAAAATCATGATCGAGATCGGGGATGGAGATACGCTGAAACTCTTCGACTCGAAGGGCAGTTCCGTGAGCCTGCAATTCTTCGAAGACTTGGCGAAGCTGGAATCCAATAGCCAGAAGAAGAGAACCACCTTTATCGGACCAATCTACTCGTCAGCAAATTGGAAACTGCTCCAAACACACTTGGCTCCGCTCATCAAGGCGAGGCAGGAAAGCAAGACCGACGTGGGGCAGACCCCATTTCTTTGGGTCGCGCCCAGCGACCCGTATTGGGGAATGAGCAGCAGTCTGCAAGTCAGAGTCGGCCAACTTCTTGAACAGGCGAGCACGAAGGAAAAGAAGCTCTATTCGCCGACCATCTATTTGCCCGTCTCCGGTCCCGAGGACCACAGGACAGCACAACAATGGAAAAGGGAGTTTGAGCCCAATACCAGCAAGGTTCGCGGGCTCATTGAGGGTTTCCTTGGTGGAAGTGTTGAGGTGTTGCATTTCGAAGGGGAATTCGTTGTGGTTGTTTATCACGTCTCGCTGCGCGACTCATACCCTGTCAGCTTTCCCGTCGGATTCATCAGTGCAGAGAAGGACGTGGTCTCTTCCGTCGGTCGGATTTTGAAGTCTTATGTTGAGGGGACCTCAGGGTTTGAACAGCCGAATGACTGCGGGGGGATTTCTAGGATTGGACGGGGCGAATAGGCGCCACGTTTAGTGGGCTTCCAATCTCCAGCGGAAGACTTTTACATGGAGCAGGCGTGTCCGGAATTTTGTGTAAATCTGCCATTGGCCGCTCTTCTTCAGAATGGCAGCAAAGCAACCTCCCGATGGTCGCGTTCGGTTTATCTATGCTGTGGGTGCAGTTTCTAGCGACGGTGTGCGGCGATGCCGTAGTGTTTTGGCCCCTGGTGAGACGGTATTTTGCGAGCGTCGGGTGATTGCTTGGGGGGCGGGGTGTCGTCGGCGGTGGAGTTTGCAGTGCTCACATGGAGCGTCACTAGGCGAGTCAAGTGCTTACCAAGGGCCTTCCAGGCTGCCTGCATTTCGTGCTCGTATGTATGCCGTTGGTAAACGCGCTTTGTCCGATTCTCTTCGATATGGTTCAGGCAGTGCTCAACGACGTCTGGTAGCACATGTAGTTGGGTCATCATTGTGGCGCCAGTTCTCCTCAAGTCATGAGGTCCCCATTTGCCGCCTGGTAGCACCAAGGCAGAAGTGGATTTGCATCGCCGTTTCATCGGCTCGCTGCTGCGTTGCCGATCGCCTAGCTGTTTGGTAATCGACTTGCTGGAGAGTGCTTTCTTGTGATCTCTGCCTGGGTAAACCCATGCGATATTAGGATTACTAAGTGCTTTCACCTTACGGAAGTGCTCCACGGCGAAGTCCGACAAATAAATTTCGTGAGGTTTGCCATTCTTGGTTTCAGGGATGCGCCAGCGTCGGTTATCAAGATCAACGTCAGACCATTTCGCACTCGACAACTCCCCGATACGGCAGAGTGTTGCAAGAACAATCCAGACCGCAGCCACTGTTTGCGGCATCAGTCTTGCGCTGGGCAATTGGTGGCGCAGCGTTTGAATTTCGGCTCGGCTCAGAACGCGCTCACGTTCAGTGTCCGGGCCGCCGATCTTGACCTTTCGGATGCTGGCGGTTGGGTCGGCTTCAATGTAGTCTCGATCAACTGCAAACCGGAACATCTGCCGCACTAAAGAAAATACAACTTTGGCCATCCGGTTCACACCTCTTGCGAGCAGAGGATCAGTGACCAGTGTGATATGACCTTTCTTGACATCTGTGACGGGGATGGAACCTAGCTTCGGCAATACATCTTTCTCAAACATGCGCCGGACTTCTTTTCCTCCGTCTTTGCGGCGTACAAGATCGACGTCGTTCCAATGCTCAAATAGTCCTCGGACGGTGAGCCTTGTCTGCTGGGCGACAATTTCGTCAAGCCGTTTCTGTTGTTTTTCTATTTCTTCTAACTGGTCGACTTTGACCTTGAGCCGTTCCGCTTTGCGACGCTCTGTTGGATCGGACCCATCGTCAACCTCGACTTTCAGCCGGTCTCGTTCGGAGCGGATTGATGCGAGAGAAAGTTTTGGCCAGGCGCCGACAGCGATTTGCTTCACCTTGCCGTCGAAGCGGTAGCGCCAATCGAAGTAGACCGACACCCCGCTGGTGCCGCAGCGTACCGACCCGATCAGGCCACCATCTTCGCGAAGTTTCTTGCCGTGGTCCTTGGTGCTGAGTGCCTCAAGTTCCTTGACGGTCAGCTTACTCATGCTTGCCTCCTTGCCCGGGGGAGGTCAGTGGGTTAAAATTCCCCCCACATTTCCCCCCACAGCTTTGCCGGATGTGGTTGGATTGTATGAGACGATGCTGGAATGGTAAAGGCTTTTTTCTACATACAAAACAATGTGTTGTGTTGGTTGCTGGGATGTCGTTGGATGCTCTGGGATGCGCTTTTACCCTCATGGGGTGCAAGGGGTCGCGAGTTCGAATCCCGCCGCCCCGACCAAGAGAATCAACGAGTTAGGCCAATCTTCGGATTGGCCTTTTTCGTTTGTTGGTTCAATGGTGACACAGCGA
>Ga0209211_10006143_pt1 | contig 17555 bp, 18 predicted proteins | sample RifGroA2_FD_183992 | JGI IMG/M metagenome (GOLD analysis project Ga0209211, IMG submission 183992) | Groundwater microbial communities from Rifle, Colorado, USA - Groundwater A2 (SPAdes) (version 2) | ecosystem: Environmental > Aquatic > Deep subsurface > Groundwater | place: Rifle, Colorado... | reverse complement strand
TTTTTCTAAACTGAAGAAATTTATTAAAAAATAAAAAATCCCGCACCCTTGCGGGTCGGGAAGTTTGGTTCTGTCCAGTCGTAACTGAACATAATCAATATAGCAAGATAAAAACATTTGTCAAACACAAAAAAGTCTTATGAAAAAATACGACCATAAAAAAATAGAGAGGAAATGGCAAAAGTTTTGGGCTGACAAGAAAATATATAAGACGAAAGAAGGAGGAAAAAAGCCGAAATGCTATGTTTTGGATATGTTTCCGTATCTGTCCGGCGAAGGGCTTCATGTTGGGCATCCGAGAGGGTATATCGCTACGGATGTTTACTCCCGTTTCAAAAGGATGAACGGATTCAATGTCTTGCATCCGATGGGTTTTGATTCGTTCGGATTGCCGGCGGAAAATTACGCCATCAAAAATAAAATTCATCCCGAAGTTGCCGTCAAAAATAATGTCAAAAAATTCAAGGGTCAGCTTGAGCTTATCGGCTTTGATTATGATTGGGAAAGGGAAATAATCACTTCCGACCCGAATTTCTACAAATGGACGCAATGGATATTTTTGAAAATGTTTGAAAAAGGGCTAGCTTACGAATCTTACGAGCCGATAAATTTCTGCCCGTCGTGCCTCACCGGTCTGGCCAACGAGGATGTGGAGGACGGCAAGTGCGAGAGATGCGGAACGGCGGTGATAAAAAAACCGATGCGCCAATGGGTTTTGAAAATTACCGACTACGCCGAAAGAATGCTGGAAGATTTGAAAGAGCTTAAAGGCTGGCCGGAGCATATCAAAGAATCGCAGAGAAATTGGATAGGGAAGTCGGAAGGAACGCTCATTACATTCAATCTCAAATCTAAAATCTCAAATCTCAAAAATATTGAAGTGTTTACGACGAGAATTGATACGATTTTCGGAGTTACTTATCTCGTCGTTGCGCCGGAGAATAAATTAATTCAAAATTCAAAATTCAAAATTCAAAATTTTGACGAAGTCAGCCGATATATTGAAGAGGCGAAAAATAAATCGGAGTTGCAGAGGGCGGATTTGGCCAAGGAAAAGACGGGGGTGGAGTTAAAGGGGATAAAAGTGATTAATCCTTTCAATAATGAAGAAATTCCTGTTTTTGTGGCGGATTATGTCTTGGGCGGATATGGCACCGGCGCGGTGATGGCCGTGCCGGCGCACGACGAGAGGGATTGGGAGTTTGCCAAGAAATATAATTTGCCGGTGAAAATGGTAGTTTGCCCGAATTATCCCAAGCCAATTTGTCCTGTTTTGGAAAACGCTTACACGGGAGAAGGGCATCTTGTCGGGTCGGGTGAATTTAATGGAATAAAATCAAGCGAATCCAGAAAGAGAATGACCAAATGGCTGGAAGAGAAAAAATTGGGTGGAAGAAAGATAAATTACAAACTCAAAGATTGGGTGTTTTCGCGCCAAAGATATTGGGGGGAGCCAATCCCGCTTGTTTTCTGCGAAAACTGCGCGGTCAAAATAAAATCTAAAATCTCAAATCTAAAAGATAAATACAGCAAAGGCGAATTGCTTAATCCCGGATGGATTGTTGATGAAAATCTGCCGGTGAAGTTGCCGAAGGTGAAATTTTACGAGCCGACGGATACGGGCGAATCGCCCTTGGCGAAAATGGAGAAATGGGTCAATGTGAAATGTCCGAAGTGCGGAGGAAAAGGGAAAAGAGAAACCAACACGATGCCTCAATGGGCGGGGTCATCTTGGTACTACCTCGCATACATTGTTAAACAAAATTCAAAATTCAAAATTCAAAATTCAAAATTATTGAATAATTGGATGCCCGTGGATATGTATGTCGGCGGGACGGAGCATGCGACACGGCACTTGATTTACGCTCGCTTTTGGCACAAGTTTTTGTATGACATCGGAGTTGTTGGCGGCAAAGAGCCGTTCGCCGGTCTTAAGAATCAAGGTTTGATTTTGGGAAATGACGGCAGAAAAATGAGCAAGAGATGGGGCAATATCGTGAATCCGGATGATGTTGTAAAAGAATATGGGGCGGATTCTTTGCGTCTGTATGAGATGTTTATGGGGCCGTTTGATCAGATGATACCGTGGGATACCAGAAACATAATCGGCGTGAAAAGATTTTTGGAGAGAGTTTTCAATCTCAAATCTAAAATCTCAAATCTAAAATCTGAATCAAAAATAAAAATTTCGGAAAAACTGGAAATACTGATTCACAAGACGATAAAAAAAGTTTCGGAAGATATAGAAAATTTTCATTTCAATACGGCAGTAAGCGGATTGATGATTCTGCTGAATGAAATGGAAAAAGAGCCGGAAATTTTCAATTTTCAATTTTCAATTTTAATTAAATTACTAAGTCCATTCGCTCCGCATATCGCCGAAGAATTATGGTCTGACATTGGCGGCAAAAAGTCAATTCACCTTGAAAAATGGCCTGTTTTTGATGTTTCTAAAACTGCTGAAAATAGCTTTAAACTGATCGTTCAGATAGACGGAAAGGCGAGAGATTTTTTTGAAGTTCCTGTGGAAATTTCCGAAGATGAGGCTAAAGCCTTGACATTAAAACGTGAAAATGTTAAAAAGTGGATAGGCGATAAACATATAGAAAAAATAATCTATGTGCCAAATAGAATTATAAGCATTGTAACGCGAACATAATATGCCAATATTAACTTTTAAGCCGAAAATAATTACCAGACAGCTGGTTTCCAGCCTTAAAGACAGAACAAAAGACATAATCGTCCAACGCTATGGTCTGGCTGAAGACGCCGATAAAAAAACCCTTGAAGCCATAGGGGACAAATACGGCATCACCAGAGAAAGAATAAGACAAATAACCAACTTCGCTTTCAACTTAATGAAAGAAAGCCAGGCCTTTGAATCCGCCAAAGACATATTTTCGGAGATGAAAGACAGCATAGAAAGGAAAGGAAAAATTCTTTCAGAAAAAGACGCCCTTTTCCACTTGGCGGGCAACGATCCTTTGGCGCAAAATCATATTTATTTTTTGCTGGTTTTAGGCGATGATTTCACCAAAATAAAAGAAGACGACGAATTTAATCACCGATGGACAACTCACTTGGAACACGCGGACAAGGTTCATGAAGCGTTGAGAGCCTTGCATAACGAAATAAGCGAAAGCGACCTTGTTCTGGAAAAGGACATTATTTCCGCCTTGAAAAAACACAGTGAGAGAATAGCGGGAGAAAGCGTTGATAATGATACGGCCAGGATATGGCTTAATTTGTCAAAAATGCTAGGCCAAAACGCCATGGGAGAATGGGGAATGGCGTCTTCTCCGAGCATTAGGCCGAGAGGCGTAAGGGATTTGGCTTTTCTTGTTTTAAGAAAAGAAGGTTCGCCGATGCATTTCGCGGAAGTGGCCAAGAAGATTTCTTCTTATTTCGGCAAACCGGCCAACTCGGCGACCGTTCACAATGAGCTTATAAAAGACGGCCGATTCGTGCTGGTAGGCCGGGGCTTATACGCTTTATCCGATTGGGGCTATAAATACGGCACAGTTCGGGATATAATAAAATACATCATCAAGTCGGAAGGGCCTTCTTCCAAAGATGACATAATCAAAAAGGTTTTAAAAGAGCGCTATGTCAAAGAAAATACCATCTTGGTAAATTTGCAAAATCGCGATTATTTTAAAAGAAACAAAGAAGGCCAGTACTTGATAGGATAATTATGGGGACATTTTCAGTCCAAATTTTCTTCTACGATTTTTTCAAAGTCGTAATAGGCGCTGCGTATCTTTGGTTGCCGGCCATTTCGGCTTATTTTGCCTGGAAGTTTTGGATGTATTACATAAGGTTGCGTTACGTGTCTAAAATTGACTGGGTTCTTTTGGAAATTAAGCTGCCAAGAGAAATGCCCAAAAGCCCGCAGGTGATGGAAATTATCTTAAGCGCCATGCACCAAACCAGAAGCGGAGTGGCGATTGACAAATATTGGGAAGGATTTTTGCGCGTCTGGTACAGTTTGGAAATTATAAGCAAAGAAGGCTCAATTCATTTTTATTTTTATATTCCGAAATATTACAGAAGATTGGTGGAGTCGCAGATATATGCCCATTATCCTGAAGTGGAAATACACGAAGCGGCGGATTATACCAAAGAATTTATCAGCGAAGACACCGATCAATCCAAAGGAAAATGGAACATTCACTCGGCTGAATATAAACTAAAAGAAGAAGATGCCTACCCGATAAAAACTTACATTGATTACAAGTTGGACAAGTTGGAAACGGAAGAAGAAATGAAAAACGACCCTTTGGCATCCCTGATAGAGCTGATGGGTACGATGAAAGAAGGAGAAAATTTGTGGTATCAAGTGCTCATCCGGGCGACACCGACAAAATGGAAGGATGCCGGCAAGAAGATAGTGGATAAGATAATGAAAAGGGACAAAAAGAAAAAAGAAGGCGAAATAATTGATTTCGGCAGTATGATTTTATCTCCGGGCGAAAGGATGATTGTGGAAGCCATAGAAAGGAATGTTTCCAAGCTCGGCTTTGACGCTTGCATAAGATTTGTCTATGTCGCCAGGGCGGATAAATACAATCACATCGTTTCCAACGGTGTTCTTGGCTCAATGCAGCAGTTTAATTCTCTAAATTTGAACGGATTTAGTCGGACCAACAGCACTAGTTATGTTGATTATTTTTTCAAAAAGACAAGGCATAATTGGAAGAAAAAAAGAATGTTTGACGCTTATGTGAACAGATCGGCTTTTTATAAGCCCTATAAAAGAAAAACTTTTGTTTTAAATACGGAAGAATTGGCCACAATTTATCATTTCCCCGGCAGTGTTGTCAGGACTCCGGCGCTGGGCAGGATAGAATCCAAGAAGGTGGAACCGCCGGCCGATTTGCCTATATAGTTAAATTAAAAAATAATGATTCCAAGAGCGAAAATATTGATTGCGGCGATTGTTTTTTTTGTTTTGGCCGGAAATGTTTGGCTGTTTTTTTTGTCGGCTCCGAAAAATTTTCCATCAGGCGCGGCGATTACAATTGAAAAGGGCGCGGGTTTGGCGGAAATTTCAAACAAGCTTAAAAAAGAAGGATTGGTCAAGAACAAATACGCTTTCGCTTTATACGCGAGGGCTTTCAATAAATCAAAAAAAATAAAATACGGAAAATATTTGTTTAATGAGCCGGTTTCCGTTTTTGTCTTGGTTGGCCGGCTGACTAAGGGGGAATTTGGTTTTAAGCCGATAAAAGTTACAGTAACGGAAGGCTTGACGATAAAAGAAATAGCCGATCTGCTTTTGGCGGTTAAACCGCCAAGTGGCGGTTTAACCGCCAAAATATTTGAAAATTTTGACAAAGAAGAATTTTTGGGAAAAACAAAAAACTTGGAAGGATATTTATTTCCGGACACTTATCTGTTTTTGCCTTTTGCTGAAACAGAACAAATTATCAAGACGATGACGGACAATTTCAAAAAGAAAGCCGGCGATGTCGGAAAAGATATCGTCATTATGGCGTCTTTGATAGAAAAAGAAGTCCCGGACAGCGCAGATAGGAAAATTGTTTCCGGTATTTTGTGGAAGAGGTTGGAATTGGGTATGGCTTTGCAAGTGGACGCGGTTTTTCCTTACATAACGGGAAAGCGGAAAGTCTTGCTGGACGACCTGAAAATTGATTCTCCTTATAACACCTATCTTTATAAAGGTTTGCCGCCGGGGCCGATTTCCAACCCGGGCTTGGACGCCATTGAAGCGGCTAGAAACCCCAAAGAGTCTCCTTATCTGTATTATCTTTCCGGCCAAGACGGCAAAACTCATTTCGCCAAAACATATGAGGAACATTTGCGGAACAAGGAAAAATATTTAAAGTAGAGTATAATTAAAAAAAGAACAGAAAGGTTGTTTTTATTAAAAATTAATTTAAATTTATGAGTATGACAATTTTATTTTTAGTCGGGCGAGTTTTGTTCGGGGGTTATTTTATAATGAACGGCTTTAATCATTTTATGAAAATGGGAATGATGAAGGGGTACGCTTCTTCCAAAGGCGTGCCGATGGCCGGTTTGGCGGTGGCAATCACTGGGTTGATGATTTTATTGGGCGGATTGGGGATATTTTTAGGGGTGTATATCCGGCTTTCCGTTTTGCTTTTGGCAATATTTTTGGTCTTTGTGACGCTTAAAATGCACAATTTTTGGGCGATAACCGAGCCCAACATGAAGATGATGGAAATGGTTAATTTCTACAAAAACATGGCCCTGCTTGGCGCAGTTTTGATGATGTTGTTTATTCCATCTCCGTGGATTTATAGTATTTAACAAAATTAGTTTTTATTGAATAAAATAAACAAAAAAATAAAGGTCTTCGTAGCGATGTCGGGCGGAGTGGATTCTTCCGTTGCCGCTTTGTTGTTACAAAAAAGCGGTTATGACTTGGTCGGCTGTTATATAAAAGGCTGGTACCCGCCGGGTGTAGTTTGCAATTGGAAAGAAGACCGCCGTGACGCCATGAGAGTGTGCGCCAAGTTGGGCATACCGTTTATCACCATTGACGCGGAAAAAGAATATAAGAAAGAAGTAGTGGATTATATGATAAGCGAATACAAAGCCGGACGGACGCCGAACCCGGACATTATGTGCAACAAGAGCGTGAAGTTCGGCGTGTTTTTGAAAAAAGTTTTGGCGATGGGAGCGGATTATATCGCGACAGGACATTATGTAAATCTAAAATCTAAAATCTCAAATCTAAAATCTGCTTATAAATTAATTAAGGCGAAAGATTTAAATAAAGATCAGTCGTATTTTCTTTGGACGCTGACGCAGGAGCAATTAAAGCATTGTCTTTTTCCGTTGGGCGGTTTGTTGAAATCGGAAGTAAGAAAAATCGCCAAGAAGAACGGCTTAGCCACGGCGGAAAAAGAGGAAAGCCAAGGCGTATGTTTTATCGGCGAATTTGATATGAAAGATTTTTTGAAAAAATATATCAAGCAAAAAAATGGAAAAGTGGTAACGGCTGACGGAAAAATAATCGGCGAGCATAACGGTCTCGCTTTTTACACTATCGGCCAGCGCCACGGTTTCGGATTCGGCGGGGGAGAAGGCGGCCCTTATTACATAGTGGAAAAAGATTTCAAAAATAATCGCCTGATTGTGGCGGAGAAAAAAGACGAGAAAAAATTCAGCCGAAAGGAAGTTTTTATTGAAAACGCGAATTGGATTTCCGCCGTTCCGAAAATAGGCAAAAAATATCGGGCCAGGATAAGATATCGACAGCCGTTGGAAGAATGCGAGGCGGCGGAAGTTTCTAAAAACTCAACAAAAATTATTTTCAAAAATCACCAGAGAGCGATTACGCCCGGGCAGTCCTTGGTGATTTATGACGGAGAGGAAATGATGGGAGGAGGAGTGATCCAATCTTAAAAATAAAATCTAAAATCTAAAAAATAAAATTCCAGACAAGATTTTAGATTTGAGATTTAAAATTTTAGATTGATAATTATCGTCCTTCTATTTTTAAAACCGTCATTATCGTCTTGAGAATGATAATCGCTTCCAAAACCAAAGAGCGGTTTTTGATGTAATAAAGGTCATATTGGAGTTTCTGCATTGAGTCATTAATGGAAGCGCCGTAAGGGAAATTTATCTGGGCCCAGCCGGAAAGTCCCGGTTTGACGATATGCCTCATTGAGTAATGGGGTATTTTTTGGGACAGCTCATTCACGAATTCCGGCCTTTCCGGCCGAGGGCCGATAAAAGACAAGTCGCCCTTGAGAACGCTTAATATCTGGGGCAGTTCATCCATCCGCGTTTTTCTTAAAAATTTGCCCACGGCGGTTATACGCTTGTCGTCTTTATCCGCCCACTTCGCTCCGTCTTTTTCGGCGTCTTTGGCCATTGAGCGGAATTTCATTATCTCAAAAATTTTTCCGTTTTTACCAAGCCTTTTTTGCTTGTAAAATACGCTTCCTCGGCTAGTCAGTTTTATGGCTAGCGCCGTAAAAGGCGCGAGCAAAGCGAAAGGAATAAAAAATAAAACAGACAAAACGACATCTATTAAACGTTTGATTTGTTCAAACTTTCTTTTATCCAGTTCAATGACATTTTCCAAAAACCAACTTTCGCCTATAAGCGAAACCGGTATTTTGCCGGTGGTTGATTCGTAAAAACGGTAAAATTCAATGACGGTTTTGCCCTTCATAACCATTTCGTAAAGTGTTTTCGCCGACTCCTTCGATATTTTTTCTTTCCCAGGAATTATTATCAAATCGGCCGAAGCGAGGCTGTCCGCCATTTCATAACCCAGCTGGGGGCTGGCGGAAATGAATTCGGAAAAATCGGAAATTTCTCCGTGAGAATTAAAAAAGAAAATTTTTATCTTGGAACCCTTGGTTATTATTTTTTGGTAAGCCATTCTCCACAGCCACAAAAAAACGGAAGCGACGGCGGCATCAATGAAAAGGTTTGTTTTAGGAGTGATTCCGAATGCGGGGATGAAGTAAAACATCAGGACGGCGATTCCCGCCCCGAAAGCCATAGTTTTGATGATGTAAAAAATCTTGGCCGGATGGACTGATTTTTCCACATCATAAAGTCCGGCAATGTAGAAAATAATCACCCAGACCAGATTGACGAAAAGGAACGGCAAATTGTGGTCTTGCCATAAAACTTGGGACGGGAAAGAGCCGTATCTTATTATAAGAGCAAGATACAACGCCCCGTAAAGAAGAGCGATATCACCCAAAAAAAGCATTATTTTCCCCGGCTTGTTGCCTTTAATCATATTATCGTGCTAATATGCTAGCATATTGATTTTATGAGTAAAAGCCTGAATCTAATCAAATACTTGCTTTACGCCGGAATTTTTGCCGTTCCGTTTTTAGCCTTTATCGTTTCCAGCTCAATGTTTTTCCCATTCATAACGGGAAAAAATTTCTCTTTCCGGATAATCGTGGAAGTGATGACGGCCTTGTGGCTGGTTTTGATGCTGTTTGACGCCAGGTATAAGCCAAAGAAAAGTTGGGTGCTGGCCATGCTGGCTATTTTTGTCGGCGTTGTGGCTTTGTCCTCAATATTCGGGGAGAATTTTTACAGAAGCTTCTGGTCCAATTACGAAAGAATGGAAGGATTGGTCACTTATCTCCACTTGCTCGCTTATTTCCTTGTCTTGGCGGGAACGATGAAAACGGAAAAAGTTTGGAATTGGCTTTTCCACACCTCGTTGTTTGCCAGCGCCATTATCGCTTTTTACGGAATATTCCAACTTTTTGGAATATTGCAAACCCATCAAGGCAGCAGGTTGGACGCCACTTTGGGCAACGCTTCCTATTTGGCCGTTTACATGGTGTTCCATATATTTTTGGCTCTGGCGCTTTTTTATCGGGCGAAAGATTTCCGAAAATGGATTTATCTTTTCGTCATTATTTTGGAATCATTCGTCCTTTATCACACGGCGACGAGGGGCGCCATACTGGGTATAATCGGCGGCTTGCTTATCTCCTGGCTCTTGATCGCTGTTTTGTCTTCCAACAAAAAAACCAGGCTGGCGCATATGTCTTTGTTGGCGGGGATGGTTATAATCATCGGCGGTTTTTTGTTTTTGTCAAAATCTGATTTTGTGAAAAATAGCCAGGTGCTTAACCGTTTTGCCGGCATCTCATTGACCGAAGGCACGACAGAATCCAGGCTGACTATTTGGAAAATGAGCTGGAGGGGCTTTAAAGAAAAGCCGGTCTTCGGTTGGGGGCAGGAGAATTTTAATTTGGTGTTCAATAAATATTACGAGCCGATTTTGTATAAGCAAGAACCGTGGTTTGACCGGGCGCACAATGTTTTCTTTGACCGGCTGACCACCAACGGCATCTTCGGATTATTGTCTTATTTCGGACTATTGGGCGCCGCTTTATATTATCTTTGGGCGAACAGAAAAAAGACGGGATTGTCCGTTGAAGATTCGGCTATGTTCGGGAGCATGTTTTTGGCTTACTTTTTCAACAACCTGTTTGTTTTTGACAATTTAATAAGCTTGATTCTGTTCGCGACCTTTCTGGCTTATGTCAGTTTCCGTTCAAAGGCCAATGCGCCGATTCCCAACGAAGTGTCCGGAGTTAGAGCTGATTACGGCAAAGCTGTTTACGCCGTTATTATCGGCGCCGCGTTTGTTTTTATAATTTACGCCGTAAATATTCCCGGCATCCTGGCGTCCAAAACCATTTTGAACGCTTTTAAAGCGGCTGGAACCGGCAATGCGCCGGGCGCTTTCGCGGAATTTCAAAAAGCAATTTCTTACAATTCTTTCGGCAGTATGGAGGCCAGAGAGCACCTTTCCAGTTTCGCCATGCAAGTTTACGGCAACCCTAATTTTGACAAAGAATTCAAAGAGAAAGTCGCGAATTACGCGATAGACGAATTGAAAAAACAGAACGAGCAATACCCCAACGACATCAGAGAAATGATTTTCTTGGCCGCCGTTTACAACAAAACTCAAAAATACGAAGAAGCCATAAGTTTGCTCAACAAGGCCATTGAAATCGCCCCCAAAAAACAGCAATTGTATTTTGAACTGGGCACTTCTTACTTGAACAAAGGCGACAATGAAAACGGAATGGCGACGCTGAAAAAATCTTTTGACTTGGATCAAACCAATGGAGAGGCCAGAAGGATATACGCCGTTTCCGCCATCTTTGCCGGCCAAGACGCTTTGGCCGAAGAGCTGATGAAAGAACACGGAGGAACGATTCAGGACGATGAAAGATTTTTGAAGGCCTACGCCCAGAAAAATAATTTTGAGAAAGTCGTGGCAATATTGAAAATATTTATAGACAAGAATCCGACCAATGCTCAATATCGCTTGAACTTGGCGGCGGTTTATTTGCAAGCCGGCTATAGAACCAGGTCAATAGAACAATTGGAGAAAGCGATTGAAGCCAACCCCGGCTTTAAAAAGCAAGGCGAATTTTATATCAGCGAAATAAAAGCGGGAAGAAATCCGTAATTTTTTATGGAGGACGAAGAACTAAAAGTTTTGTTGAGGGAAAATATAGAAGTAAGCAAAGAAAGCCTGAAGATTTTGAAGAAAATGAACCGCGCGAGAATATTCGGCGGCGTGTTTAAGTTTTTAAAGTGGGGATTTATAATCGGTATTTCCGTCTGGGGGTATTTATGGCTCCAGCCGTTTGTCGAGCGGTCTCTGAATCTTATGCGGCAAATGTCTTCCGGCGTTGAAAATATCGGCAAAATAGGCAATAATATCAATTCGGCGGCATCGCCCGACTTGCTGAAGAAGTTGCAAGATTTGATGCCTCGTTGATTTTAAATTAAATGCGCCGAAGTAGCTCAGTGGTAGAGCACTTCTCTGAAAAAGAAGGGGTCGTGAGTCCGATTCTCACCTTCGGCAAAAGTATCTGACTTTTCTTTTTTATCCCTGAAATTATGGAAACAAAAAATGTAAAATTCGTTGTGTTTGTTCCGCTCTCTCATGCTGACGCTGTACGCCAAGCTCTCGGCGAAGCCGGAGCGGGGAAAATCGGAAATTATGACTTCTGCTCTTTTTCTTCTTGTGGCACAGGCCGCTTTCGTGGAAACGAAAAAACAAATCCTGCCATTGGTGAAGTTGGGAAATATGAAGTCGTTAAAGAAGAAAGGATTGAAGCAGTAGTGCCGCGAGAAATTTTGAAAGAAGTCATTGAAAAAGTAAAATCAGTTCATCCTTATGAGGAAATGGCTTTTGATATTTATCCATTAGAAAATTAATTATGGACATCAAGCAAAAATAGCAGAAACATACAATAAAATCTGACTGACATGTGCAACATCTGGTATATGCGACATCGAGTGTTCAACAAACATCAGGCATTTTTACATTTTCCACCTATTTTACCATTGTCTATATTTGTGCCGATCGGCTCGTTTGTGGACAATGCGATGCGAGCGAATAATTAAATTTGTTAGACATCCAATGTTGAACATGTTGATTGTAAAGAGGGGGTCGGTGGTTCGATTCCACTCCTAGGCAAAAAAATTGTTTTTTTCTTTTTTTCTGTTAATATTTGATTATGACGATTCAAAGTATAAAAAGGAAAATAATCCCGATTTTAAAACGTCAAGGTGTTAATATGGCGGCGATTTTTGGTTCTACCGCAAGGGGCGAGGCCCAAAAAAGCAGCGACATTGACTTGCTAATTAAATTAAAAAAAGGCAAGACTTTGTTTGATATAGTTCGTTTAAAATTAGAATTGGAAAAAAAACTTGGCAGAAAAGTTGACCTTGTGGAGTATGACGCAATACGCCCGCTTCTTAAAAAAACAATTTTAAACGAACAAAAAGTAATTTATGAGAGGAAAAAATCATAAAATTTTTCTGGAGGACATTTTGGAAAGCATTGATCGCATTGAAAAATATGTAAAAGGCAAAAATAAGGAAGAGTTTCTTAATAATCATGAAAAACAAGACGCTATTATCAAAAGACTGGAAATTATCGGAGAGGCGGTAAAAAATATTTCACCGGAAATAAAGAAAAAACACCCAGAAATTCCGTGGAAAGATATGGCTGGGATGAGAGATATTCTTGTGCACGAATATTTCGGCGTAGTTATGGATAGAGTTTGGGATACTGCCAAAAACGATATTCCAAAACTCAAAAAACAAATTAAAGAGTTATTATAAAAAGTTGGGGTCGTGAGCCTGCCTGTCGACAGACAGGTCCGATTCTCACTTTCGGCAAAAATTTAAAATTTACTCTTCCTGCACTCTTATTTTTTTGACTGGAGCTTTGCGGAGGAAAGGGAGGCGGATGGTTAAGATGCCGTTTTTGGTTGAGGCTTCCGCATTTTCGGAGTCTATTTCATCAGACAAGGAAATTGTCCGGCTGAAACCGCCCCAGTAAAGTTCCTGGCAAACGGCGTTTTCTTTTTCTACGAGACGATTGCTTTCCCTTTTTCCCCTTATGGTAACGGAGTCTTTATTTATGGAAATATCCAAATCGTCCGGCTTGACTCCGGCCACGATGGATTGAATGATTACTTCATTGTCGCCCTGAAATACGTCAACAGCCAATTGGCCTTCTTCAGTGTCATAATTTTCTTCCCTATTGAACCCGATTTTTTCTTCAGAGGCGGCGTTTGACAGACCGTATCCGCCCCCTTCTTCATAATCAGTATTTTCCTGAACCGATCCGGTCAGTCTCTCAAAAAAAGATTTTTTTTCTTTTGACATAAAAAATTTATTTATCTAACCTTGCTTTTGACCTTTTCTAAAATAAAAATTAAAGCGATTATAATAAGCCAGAGAGGAATCAATATTTTCAAAATATTTCCTCCTCCGCTTTTTATTATAAGATAGTTGAAAGCAAAGTGCAAAAGTCCGGCAACAACTATGCCGATATAAGTGTTTCTTCTTAGGTTTTTCCTGTTTTTTCTCAGGGAAAAAGCCATAAAAGCGCCAACGATGGCCGATGAGGCGGTGTGCAGAAGCGTCGCTCCGATAAATCTCATATTGCCGATATCAAGCCCCGACAATAAGCCGCCGTCAGAAAAAGTTTTTATGATAAAAAGCGTGTTTTCCAGACTGGCGAATCCCAGAGCCGCCGTGACCATATAGATTATGGCGTCAATAGGTTCGTCAAAACAGGATTTGCAAAAGGCTGTTTTTCTAGCGGCGCCGTATTTTAAAATTTCTTCTATAAAAGCCCAGGCCAGAAGGGAAAAACTTCCGGCCAATCCGGCCTGAAACAAAGTAAAATACTCAAAAACCATGGCTATGGGGACGGCAATCATTCCGGCGATAAAGGTATAGATCAGGCTGGCTCTCGGTTCCGGGTGGCTGTCTTCTTTGAGCCAAAACCAAAGCCAAAGCAGGGAGGGGATGAACCCGCCGGCGATGGCAAAAAATAAAGTTGAAGCGGTTAAGTTTTGGGCCATTTTTCAATAATTAACATTTTACTTTCTTTTGAATCGGCGGAAATCATCGACCATATTTCCTCGGTGATAAAGGGCATAAAAGGATGAAGAAGTTTCAACACGCTTGCCAAAACTGAATACAAAACATTTTTGTATTCCTCGTCCTTTCTCGTTTTGGAGTATTCTATGTATTTGTCCGCAAAATCATGCCAAACGAAATCATAAATAATATGCAACGCCTGCCCAAAGTTATAATTGTCCACATTTTCCGTCACAGACTTGATAACTTGTTCCAATTTTTCATAAATTTCTTTGTCTTCTTTTGATAAGTTTGAATCTTGTCCGCCAGTTGGCGGATTGGAAATTCCGTTTTGTGTAATCACGAAACGGCTGATATTCCATAATTTATTGGCGAACTTTTTCCCGGCCAGCAAGTGGGACTCGTCAAATTTGATGTCTTGGCCTCCCATCATCTGGTAAATCAAGCCGAACCTTACAGCATCCGCCCCATATTTATCAATCAAAACCAGCGGGTCAATTCCCGTTCCTAGAGACTTGGACATTCTGCGTCCGTCTTTTGCCAAAATAGTAGGATGGATTATCACTTGTGAAAAAGGTTTTTCTCCCACAAATTCCAAGCCGGAAAATATCATTCTGGCCACCCAAAGATTAATAATATCCCTGGCGGTTGATAAAACTTGCGTGGGGTAAAATTCTTTGAGATCTCCTGTTGGTTCGGGCTTGCCCGCCGCAGTTTTAACGGAGGCGGGCCAGCCAAGTGTGGCAAACGGCCACAAGGCCGAAGAAAACCATGTGTCCAAAACATCGTCCACGCCATCTATTGGAATTTTGTGTCCCCACCAGATTTGCCTGGATATGCACCAGTCTTTGATGTTGGACAACCAATCCGTGTATATTTTTTCCCATCTTTTATCGTTGAATTTTATCTCGCCGTTTTTTATCGGCTCCATCGCTTTTTGGGCCAACTCTTTCATTTTCAAAAACCATTGGACGCTCGGACGGGGTTCTATGGCGGTATTGCACCGGTAGCAGATTGATATTCTGTTTTGGTAGTCTTCGGTTTTTTCTATAGCGTTAAGCTGTCGGAGTTTTTCTATCGTTTTTTCCCGGGCGTCTTTGGTGGAAAGTCCTTCAAATTCTTTTCCGGCTTCGGCGGTCATTTTGCCAAATTGGTTGATGATGACGATAGAAGGCAGTTTATGCCGTTCGGCAATTTCAGCGTCGGCCAGACTGTGGGCGGGAGTGACTTTTACGGCGCCGGTGCCGAAATCTTTATCCACGCTTTCGTCGGCGATGATTGGAATTTCTCTGTTTTGAATCGGCAGTATCAATATTTTACCGATTAGATTTTTGTATCTTTCGTCCTTTGGGTTCGCCGCCACGGCCGTGTCGCCGAGCATTGTTTCCGGTCGGGTGGTGGCGACTGTTATAAAATTTTTGCTGTTTTTTATCGGATATTTAATGAAATACAATTTTGACTGCTGTTCCAAGTGTTCTATTTCCAAGTCGGATAGGGAAGTCTGGCATCTCGGACACCAGTTTATAACCCTTTCGCCTTGGTATATCCAGCCTTTCTTGTGGTAATGCAAAAAAGCGGTTTTTACGGCCTCGCTGTATTTTTCGTCCATCGTAAAACGAGTTCGCGACCAGTCGCAAGAAGAACCTATTTTTTTAAGCTGGTCCAGAATTATATTGCCATATTTTTCTTTCCACTCCCAAACTTTTTCCAGGAATTTTTCTTTGCCCAGATCGTGGCGGGAAATTCCTTGCTTCTTCAAATCTTTTTCCACCACGTTTTGAGTGGCTATGCCGGCGTGGTCGGTGCCGGGAATCCAAAGCGTTTTATACCCCTGCATCCTTTTTTGCCGGATAAGAATATCCTGGATGGTGGCGTTCAAGGCGTGCCCCATATGCAGAGTGCCGGTCACATTGGGCGGAGGAAGGGCAATGGTAAAAGTTTTATCTTTGTTTGGATTATCAGCCCCAGGCTGATGCGCCTCGGGCGCAAAATACCCGCTTTCTTCCCAAAGCTTGTAAATTCGGCTCTCAGTTTCCTTCGGGTCGTAAGGTTTAAACAATTTTTCATTTATACTCATATTCTAATTTTAGCAGAAAATAAGCTTGTTTTAAAGACAATGGTGTGCTAACTTAACATTAAAGTCAGTACATTTATATTTGATAATAATATTTACGAAAGCGAAAGGAGAGAAAAAAATGACAGCAAAAACAGGAAGTGGCCAAAATAAAGTGGCAGTTATACCCAGAGAGGAAATATTGGGAATTCCGAAAAAAGTTTATGAGTATGTCGTATCCAAATTAAAGTATAATGATAATTTTATAGAGAGTTGTGGTGCTAATTTTAAATTATCCGAACTATCTTTAATAAGATATAGAACCACCGTTGGAAGTATTGGGTGGAAAAGAGACGAGACTTCCTCTACGCTTTTTTTGTGGGTTCATCCTTCTTACGATAGTAATTATAAAATTGAAATTAGCTGCGGTCTTTTTCATGAATTCGTATCATCAGTATCCGCAATATACGAGAAAGTTCGTATCTCTTTCCCGTCGTTTGGTTTAACGCTATTTAGTCCAGATGAAATCAGTATAATTTTATTGGTTTTTGAAGGATTAAAAAACGTAACACCGCCTGAGCTTTTTCGTAGAGTTAAATAATGCGCAATTTATTATTCGAAATACCCCATAGCATAAGCATATGGGGTATTTTCTATAACCCTGCCTCGCCGGCAGGCAGGCCCAAATTTCCTTGAGCAATAATTTTCTCCAGCTTGACAAAGTTGCTGTTTGTTGCGCGAAGTTCTTTAGTTTAAGAAAATGTTTGCAGTTTAGCTTTGAGGATGGGGACATCGGCGATTATGGTATTCCATACCACATCCAAATCCACTTCAAAATAGTCATGAACAGCTTTGTCTCTGAATCCGGCTATGTCTTTCCATGGCAAATCTATTGAATCTTTGGCTTTTGAGGAAATCTTTTTTGAAATTTCTCCGACAAGCATAAGTTGCATAATGACCGCGCTTTGCGTTTTTTCGTCTGCGCCGAAACCGACGCGATTCATATTTGCGGTAAATAATTCTATTTTTCGGACAGCGTCTAGTATCTGTTGGATATATACTTTATCATCCTTCATATATTGTTTTTAAATCTGATTGTATATACGGCCGGACGAATTTATTGATGCTGTTTTCAGTAACCAAATCCACTTTTCGTCCCAACCTATCTTCTATTTTTCTTATTAAGTTCATATAGGCAAACATACCCATCGGTTTTCCTAAAGAAATCATAATATCAACATCGCTTTTGGGACTGTCTTCTCCGCGCGAAACAGAACCGAAAACAGAAGCGCGCTTAACGCCATATTCTTTTAAAACAGGCGATATTTTATTTTGTATTTCCAATATATTCACAAAAATATCATAGCATCAATTTTTTGGTTTAACAATTTAATTTAACATTAACACGCATTTTCTCATCTTCCATAACGCCATTTTAGCAGAAAATAGGGCCATAATTAAGGCCGTCTTCTAATCAATAGCTTGGACGTGATTTAATAATTGTATCGGGGCGAAAAATGAAATTCCCATGTGCAATCTTTCGGTATTGTAATATCTCAAATATTCTTTAAGGGCTAAATTGATTTTCTCC
>Ga0209211_10006141_pt1 | contig 17561 bp, 12 predicted proteins | sample RifGroA2_FD_183992 | JGI IMG/M metagenome (GOLD analysis project Ga0209211, IMG submission 183992) | Groundwater microbial communities from Rifle, Colorado, USA - Groundwater A2 (SPAdes) (version 2) | ecosystem: Environmental > Aquatic > Deep subsurface > Groundwater | place: Rifle, Colorado... | reverse complement strand
AACCGTATGTATCCTTTTTGTCTTTCTGGGGCCGCTGGCTTCGCTTATCCCTATGGCAACCTTGGCCGGGATTCTGGTGGTGGTGGCTTATAATATGAGCGAATGGCATCTGTTTATGAAAATACTACGCACTTCTAAGAGCGATGTTTTTATTCTGCTGGCCACATTTCTTCTTACTATTTTAGTTGATTTAACCGTGGCTATCGAAGTGGGGGTGGTTTTGTCCGCGCTTCTTTTTGTAAGAAGAATGACCGAGGTAACTCAGGTGAATGTCTTGAACGGCTCTTTATCCGATGAAGAAAACCCGGAAGACCAGAAAGCCTTCGGCGAAGAAAACATCCCTCCCGGAGTGGAGATTTATGAAATCACCGGCCCTTTTTTCTTCGGGGCGGTGGATACCTTTAAAAACGCGCTCGGCCAGCTTAAACGGCATCCTAAGGTGCTGATTATTCTAATGCGCCATGTGCCGGTAATGGACGCTTCGGGGTTGAATGCCTTAGAAGACGCGCTCAGGACCTTTCACCGGGGAAAGGTTAAGATTATCCTCTGCGGGGTTCAGAGCCAGCCGCTGTCAGTAATAAAAAACAGCGCCATCGTTAAATTCCTGCCCGAAGACCAAATTATTCCCGAACTCTCCGAAGCCTTGAATAAGGCCAAACAGCTTATTTTCCTTTAACCCCGATAGCCGCGATAGATTGAGGCGTAGTGGCGGCCCGCCGTCTTCCCCACTCAAGAAAGCGCTTTCCCGAAATCTCGGTTTTACCCTTGTTTTCGCCCCTTTTATGTGGTTTACTTTAAGTATGCTCCATAGGTGTAACAAGCTTATTTCCTTAGCCTTATGCGCTTTGCTTCTTCTTGAGCAAACCGGATTTGCCCAGACCGTCAGCCTCAACCTGTCTCACTATCTTACCCAGAGTCCTACCCCAATAGCCTCAAATACCTTCCGTCCCCTACACCTGCGCTATCTCTCCTACGATAACCTAAGTCAGGACTTTAAGCTACTCTTAGACAAAGGAGATTTCTTAAAAGAGTCACTACGTCATCAGGTCACCACGTCACCAGAAAAACAAGAAAAAGCCCTGGAAAGTGAAACTCAAAATTTACTCAGATATTTCTTTATCGGATTAGCTCTACCCAACGATAAGTTTTGGGTCAACCTAAGGCCGGATGCCCCGGATAACATCATAGATGCTGACTTAGCCAGAACTGATATCGGCAGGATCTTCTTAGAAGCCGATGTCCAGCTCAAAAAAGACACCGCTCAATTCACCTCACCCCAAACCCCGGAAGGCAAAGCCTACTGGGATAAACTCTATCAGAAAGCCGGAGAATTATTCGGCACTGAAAACATCACCATCCCCACTCTCACTCGCCCCTGGATAGTGCCCAATGAAATAATCATCCGAGAAGCCCCGGATAATGCCTATATCTACAAGGCCACACTTAAGGTGATGCTGGAAGAAGACTATTTAACCGAACACACCCCCGCGGTGCGGGCTCCGCACCGCGGGGGTGCGGAAAGCGGTCACGGTTTTTCTGATCCCAGGTTAAAAGAACTCAATGAATACTCTACCCAGCTAATCAAAGAGCTGATAATTCCTAAGCTCGCCTATCAAGTGAACGCCTCCAAGAGATATGCTCCCCTTAGGCAGGTGTATTATTCGCTCATCTTGGCTCAGTGGTTTAAGCAGAAGTTAAGGGACGGTTCTTTCTCGGAATTACTACCATCAAAGAACCGTCCCTACAGCGCGGGAACCGTCCCTAAAATAGATTCCGGGGATTTAACTAACCTGGTTTCTAAAGAGTCTTACGATAAGCAAGATTACTTTAAGCAATACCAGAAGTCCTTTGCCGAGGGCGAATATAACCTCCAGGAACCGGTATATACCCCAATGGGCCAAAGTATCAGGCGGTATATGAGCGGGGGAATAGGGTTAGGAAATGCCCTAAATACAGTTTCTTCTCCTTTTGGAGATGATGTAAGGTTGACTAAGGTGAAGGTGAATAATGGAGGATTCCCTGTTTTTATAAACAATTTGGTAGATCCGTTGGATAAAGTTGTGAATGTAAAGTTTGATATGGTTTCTTCGGCAGTGAAAAATAATATTAATGAGCAAGAGCTGAAACCAAATGCAAAGAAACCAAGTGAAGCGCCTCACGGGTATACAGAAAAAGAAGGCCTTTTTCTTCCCAGACGGGAACTTTATACCGGTGGAGGAATAATAACTCCGAAGAGTAAGAGCGACGGTATTTTTTCTGACAAAATAAGAGAATTAGAATCTTCACTAAAAGCTGTTAATGGAATAAAAACTATCAGTGATTTGAGGGTTATGGATAAAAAAGCTTTAGGCGGATACTTACAAAATATTATTATCCTGAAAGAATTACAAAAAGAAGGAAATGGCGTATTAATAAATAAAGATCCGCTTTTTCTTATATTAAACTGGCCAGAAGCCTCGGAGCCTATCCATAAAAACGCGTATATTCTTCTTAACTATTTACATCCAAACTTTGATTACAGTCAGCAGGAATTGGAAATATTATTAGATTCCATCTATAGAATGAAAACAGAGCAGTTGGAATTCAGCCGGAATATCATTTATATAATTCCCAAATGCTTGGCTGATTTATCAGAGGAAAATTACGAGAAATATCTTTATGTTGTTAGCCGTCTGAGCCGATATCACCAAAGAATTCTTAACGTGCCGGAAAAAAACACCTTTGGCATAGAATTAGAAGTCGCCCTTAAAATTAACGAAAAAGAAATAGATGTGCTAGCCACAGGTATGCTTTTTAAACATTTAAAAAAATTTTTATTAGCTGAGGGCTTGAAAGAAAAGGGTTGGGTAGTAAAACAGGATGCATTGGGCGCAACTGAGATTACCACGGGAGATGGAGGTTTACCTAATACGGCAGAGGGATTCAAAGTGTTCAAAGATGGCCTTTCTTTAATCTCGAATGAAATTATTCGTTTCAGGTCGCTGCATTACCCGGCATTTGCTCTTCGTCAGGGTTTGCATATCCATATTGGACATCCTGACTCAAAAAATGAAAATATTATGAAGGCAGTGGGGGTTATCGGTAAAGCTATGGAATATTATTGGAGTTCGCTGTCTGTAACCGGGAATATCCTTACCTTCGCCGATGATGCCCTTCTTGGCCAGCCGGGAGATTCTAAAAATCATACGCCTTTTTATGACTCTGCACGAGGCACTATAGCCTTTAATACCTTTAGTCCGCCGAAGCTCGATCTTATATTAGAAAATGAGGATAGATATTTTGGATGGTTTCAGACGGCAATAGGCACTGCTATGAATATAGTGCATAGCGCGACAACCAAAACAGACGAATTTAATATCTGGAATATAGGCCTGCCTGTATTCCAGCGCAATATTTACACCCCTGGGAACTCCTTTCTTTTAAGAAAACACCTTAAGCACCTGTTTGGAGAAAATCACCAAGGAATTATCTCTATGCTTCAGCTTTTATTCGATATGGGGAGATTGCCGCAATTACTCGTAAGTGAAGAATCCTCAAAAGATAATGACAGGATTGAGAAGTTTTATAAAGAACATAACCTCGGTTTTTTATATACCTTACATACAAAAGGTAACAGTAAGGGGTGGCTCCCTAATATAAAAGAGAATATGCTGGCAATGCTTAATGATGAGAAATACAAGAATGAATTGATAGCATACTGTAAAACACTCATTAAATATTTTTCCGTAGAATCAGAAGACTTCTCTTGGGTTATGCAATTGGTTAAAATGATGCGCGATAATGAATGGATTAAAGACTACGGGGAGATAATTTCTGCCTACAAAGGACTTAATTTAGCGAACATCTTTTACTCTTCCGATGGAAAATATATTGCCTTTGGGCCTAAATTAAGAAATGGGTCAATTATGATATGGGATGTAAATAGCTGGAGCAAGTTGCGTATTCTTAAGGCTGAGCAGTGGATAGACGATATTATCTATTTCTTTGACGGTAAATATATTATCTCTCGTTTAACGGATGGAAGAGTGATAGAATGGAATGTTGCGAGCGGCGAAAAATCGGAAAAGGGCGGAAACTTTGATTCTGAGAGGTTTAAGCTTTTGTATAAAAATAAAGCTGTAGAGATAGGAAGTAAATTGGATCTAAGGTATCACTGGGAGCTAAACGATAGCTTAAAGAATGAACATATGTGGGTGGGTGAAGCCGGAACTAAAGTGGAAGTCTTAGATAAACGAGAAATAGATGGAGAAATATGGTTTAAAGTAAGGGTACTTAAGATAGAAGATAGAAATTTTACTTATTACGGTTTGAACAGTGTTGAAGAAGGCAGAGAGGCTTGGTTGTTAGGATTTGGAAGATTCACCAATTCTATTTGGTTATCTAATAACAAAGAAGATGAGGATATAAATATTTCTCATCTTGGCGGGCCTCGCGATACGTCTCCTTTTGGGAGCTTAATTTCATCCAGGCCCGAAGATAGCATCTTTCTACTACCGTTTCCCGTCGGTCTTCGTCATCGTTATAGCGGCAATTCGGCGTCTTCCTCAATAGATGTTAAAAAGAACTCAGTGACAGATGATATGAAACCAATCGCTAATTCCTTTCAGCAAGATTTAGGTGGTATTGATTTAACCTCTTTACCTATTACCGCTCAATCTGTTTTGGCTCGGCCTGTAGGAGCTAATATCCCTATAGCCAACCCGGCTTTAAATCTCAATATTAACTTAGATAATGAACTAAAGCAGATTCAGGATATGCTCAAGGCCGGGATTATGCCCTCAAGCGAAAGAATCAGAGAATATGTCTTGGCCGCATCTTCTCTAAAACAAGAAGACTGCGGCCGGGAAGTTGACAAAATTTTGGGCTGTATTGCCGATATCTTTCGACTGGAAGAAAAAGAAGCCAAACCCGCTCCACAAGCCCTAAAAGACATACTTATTCTGCTGGAATCTGACAAGCCTGCCCAGGAGTTACAGCTTGCCTCATTAAAAGACTAAAAACCAAAAAACAAATAAAGTAATTGTTTTTTATTTTTTAGTCTTTTGGTCTTTAGGTTAATTGTAGGTGTTGAGATTTTTTCTTGAGATTCTGAGCGTAGTCGAACCATCAAGTAAAATCTAATCCCCGTTAGAGATAGTACACCGAAGGTGTCCGACGGTTGCTTTTGGCAACCTATCTCTAACGGGGTAAACGCCAGAGGCAGATTCTCTCTTTAAGATTCTTCGCATAGCTCAGAATCAAGTAAAATCTAAGCGCCAGAGGCAGATTCTCTCTTTAAGATTCTTCGCATAGCTCAGAATCAAGTAAAATCTAAGCGCCAGAGGCAGATTCTCTCTTTAAGATTCTTCGCATAGCTCAGAATCAAGTAAAATCTAAGCGCCAGAGGCAGATTCTCTCTTTAAGATTCTTCGCATAGCTCAGAATCAAGTAAAATCTAAGCGCCAGAGGCAGATTCTCTCTTTAAGATTCTTCGCATAGCTCAGAATCAAGTAAAATCTAAGCGCCAGAGGCAGATTTTACTTGACATTGTGGATATATTGTGATAAAAAAAGCATAACAACACAATAGGTAGTTAAAATAAATAACCGCCAATCAGAGGAAAATGAAGTTTTAAAATCGGGTATACGCTCCAAGAGACACAAAGAAATTAAGTGTCTCTTTTTTGTTGTGTGTTTAATTTTAGAAAGATATGGGAAAGACGATAGGCCTGGCCTACGATTTAAAGACCGAGTATATTTTTAAGGATAGCGATCCACCGGACGCCAATGCCGAGTTTGACCATCCGCTGACTATTGATTTGATTTCTAAGGCAATTGAATCTTTAGGGCATAAAATAGTAAGAATCGGCAATGTGGAAAACCTGTTGAAAAAGATGGGTAGCCTGAAGGTGGATATTGTGTTTAATATATCCGAGGGACTTTTTGGAAGAAACCGGGAGTCCCAGGTGCCGATCATCTTAGAGATGATGAATATACCTTTTGTCGGCTCTGACGGCCTGACCCTGGGTTTAAGCTTAGATAAGGTGATGGCCAAGAAAGTCCTTATTTCCGACGGAATTCCCACCCCTAAATTTTTTGAGACCGATGATCCGGAAGACAATCTGCTTAAACTTAAAAATGTCAAATTTCCCCTGATTGTCAAGCCGCGCTATGAAGGCTCATCCAAAGGCCTAAGCGAAAAATCCCGGGTAGAAAATTTGGAACAGTTAAAAGAACAGGTTGAGTATATCGTCAAGACCTACAAACAGTCAGCACTGGTTGAGGAATTTATTTCGGGAAGCGAATATACCGTGGCTATTATCGGAAATAATCAGCCGGAGGTGTTTCCTCCGGTGCAGATAAAGATAGACGGAAAATTAAAGCTGGGTGATAAGTTTTATACCTTTGCCCGGATACACTCCGGCCGCTTGGAATATGTCTGCCAGGATAAACTCGAAAAATCATTAAAGAATAAACTTATGTCTTTGGCTTTAAAGACCTACAAGTCCATAGATTGCCGGGATTTTGGCCGGGTGGATTTCCGGGTGGATGAGGATAATAATCCCTATGTCTTAGAAATAAATCCTTTGCCCAGCTTATCCGGAGAAGATGTTTTTATGTGTCTGGCTGATTATTTAAAGGTTTCTTATTCTACGATGATTAGCCGCATGTTGGACGCGGCATTTTTAAGATACGGATTAAACTAAAACAGATGAAGATAGCGCTGTGTTGCAGCGTCAAAAAGAAAGATTCCGATAAACCTCCCGACCATTTCTCCGAGTTTGACTCCGAGGAGACGGTCCTGAGCATTGCTTCAGCCATCAAAAGCCTGGGCTATGAAGTAGTTATTGTTGAGGCCAACGAAAGCCGGAATTTAATCAACTTCTTCCAGAATAACCCCGTTGACCTGGTCTTTAATATTGCCGAAGGTTCCGGTTCGCGTTTCCGGGAGTCCGAGGTTCCCGCCCTGCTAGATTATCTTAATATACCCTATACCGGCTCCAATTTTCTATCTCTGGCTCTGGCTTTGAATAAAGCGATGGCCAAGAAGATATTTAAATGTGAAGGCATCCCTACCCCTAAATTCCAGATATTTGATAATTCGCCAAATCCAAAGCTGGACCCGGACTTAAGATTTCCCTTAATAGTTAAGCCGAATTATGAAGGTTCAGGTAAAGGTATCAGTGTTTCCAGTGTGGTGCGCGATGAAGGCGAGCTTTATCGGCAGATAGGCGATGTCTTATCCGGCTATCGGCAGGAGGCGTTGGTCGAGGAGTTTATCGAAGGCAAGGAACTCACGGTTGGCATCTTAGAGAATGGCAAAACCCAGGCGCTTCCGATATTAGAGATTGATTTTTCAACCTGTAAAAAAAGCGGGGAGTATTTTTATTCCTGGAAGGTAAAAGAATTTCAAGGCAACGAGGAGTTGGGGCTGGCTCCGGTCTTCTACTGCCCGGCCCGGCTTCCGGACGCGGTCGCGGATAAGGTAAAAGAAACAGCCTTAAAGGCCCATCGGGCGCTGGGCTGTTTTGATATCTCCCGGGTGGATATTCGCCTAAGCCAGGACAATATTCCTTATGTATTAGAAGTTAATCCTTTGCCCGGGCTTGACCCCAAGGAATCAAATTTTCCCAAAATCAGCCGGGCTCAGGGAATAGAATATAAGGATTTGGTTAAATCTATAATAGACAACGCGGCGCGCAGATACGGTATGCATCCGTATACTAAAGCGGAATACGCTCAACTAAGAACAGGAGGCCCAAACTGAACAACACAATTTTAATTGAGAGGTTAAGAAGTCAGTTGGCTCTGCCGTTTTTACCGGCCAACCAATTATCCCGCCGGACCGGAATTGATTATCATGATATTGAATTATTCAAGGATGTGAATCCTTTGGATTGGGAGGATTGGCATTGGCAGATGAAAAACCGGATTCGCTCTAAAGAGGCCCTGGCCAAGGTTATCAACCTGACCAAGGAGGAGGAGATGGGTATCCGTAAGGCCAGCGGAAAATTAGGCCTGGCGATTACCCCGCATTTGGCCACCCTGATGGATCCCAATGACCCGAATTGCCCGGTGCGCCGGCAATTTGTGGCCTTGGCCGCTGAATTTCAGAACAGCCCGCATGAGATGTCGGATCCTTGCGCCGAGGACCGGGATTCTCCCGTGCCCGGCCTGGTGCACCGCTATCCGGACCGGGTTTTATTTTTAGCCACTGAGTCCTGCGCCGCTTACTGCCGCCACTGCACCCGCCGCCGCCTGGTCGGAGACCACTCAGCCGCCGCCGCGCCTTCCAAGTTTGAACAGGCCTTTGAGTATATCCGGGCCAACCGGAAGATTCGCGATGTGCTTATTTCCGGCGGTGACCCCTTTATGCTTGAGGATGACAATCTGGAGGAAATCTTAAAGAACCTGCGCTCTATTTCGCATGTGGAATTCCTGCGTATCGGAACCCGTATCCCGGTAAGCCTTCCCCAGAGGATAAATGAGAAGTTTATCAAGATGCTTAAGAAATATTCGCCTATCTGGCTGAGTATCCATTTTAACCATCCCAAAGAGATAAATAAACGCACCAAGCTGGCCTGCGATATGCTTTCCGATAACGGGTTTCCTTTAGGCAGTCAGACTGTGCTTTTAAAGGGTATAAACGATAAGCCTTATGTGATGCGCCGGCTGATGCACGAGTTGCTGGAGATAAGGGTGAGGCCATATTATATTTACCAGTGCGATCCCGTCAAGGGCACGGCGCATTTTCGTACCCCCGTAGCCGCGGGAATAAACATTATCGAAAAGATGCGGGGGCATACCTCCGGATACGCCGTTCCTACTTATGTGATTGACGGGCCCGGCGGAGGGGGAAAGATTCCGGTGTCACCGAATTATATGCTTTCCCAAGCCAAAGGCAAGTATGTCCTGCGTAATTACCGGGGAAAGATTTATACTTACATAGAGTAAGATTTCTGGTAGAATAGGTGGACCCCGTTAGAAACTATAGAAAAATCGACAAGCAATAAGATGTTTCTATCGGGGTCCACCTTAGGGCCACTTTGCCTTTGGGCAGGGTGGCCCTTTTTAACTAAATAGCTATGGAACAAAACGAATCCCTGCCTGCTCAGCAGGCAGGAAAAAAAACAATCCGGATATTCGCCTGGGGCTCATTTCTTAATGATTTAGGCTCGGATATTATTTATCCTGTCTGGCCATTATTTGTTACCTCGGTGTTGGGGGCGAATATGGCGGTGCTGGGCCTTATTGACGGATTAGGCGAGGCCATTGTTTCAATCTCCCAGGCGGCTTCAGGATATGTCTCGGACCGGATAAAAAAGAGGAAGGTTTTTGTCTGGGTTGGTTATTTGTGCGGGGGGGTATCCAGAATAGGGTATAGCTTCTCGGTAGTCTGGCAGCAGCTGGCGGTGTTTAAGGTTTTAGACCGGGCCGGAAAAATCCGCGGCGCCCCCCGGGACGCCATTATCGCCGATATCTCCACCGCCGAAAACCGGGGAAGTAATTTCGGCTTGTTAAGGGCTATGGATAATCTGGGGGCGGTCTGCGGCATAGTTATCAGTATTCTATTTCTTGATCTGCTGGGGTATAGGAATTTATTTTTACTGGCGGCAATTCCTTCGTTAGTCAGTTCATTTTTGATTTTTTCCCGGATTAAGGAAAGAAAGGCTGAAAATATTCAGGTTTACAAAGGGATTTCCTTTAAACATTTAGACAATAATTTTAAGTTATTCCTTATTTTAAGTTCGGTTTTTGCCCTGGGCGCGTTTAGTTATTCCTTTTTACTGGTGTATGCCCGGGAGTGCGGATTTAAGGTTGGTTTTGTCCCGGTGTTATATTTGCTCTTTACTTTGACCGCGGCGGCTTTTTCATTGCCTTTTGGCAAGCTTTCAGATAGAATAGGCAGAAAGCCGGTTTTGTTTCTGGCCTATTCTTTTTGGGCCCTGGCGGCGTTAGGTTTTATTTTATCCCGCGGTTATACTAGTGTTATTGTTGGTTTTGTGTTATACGGCCTGCATAAAGCCGCTCTGGATCCGGTCCAGAAGACCTTGGTGTCCGAACTTGCTCCCCCTGAACATAAGGCCAGCATCTTAGGCGGCTTTCAGATGGCTGTCGGGCTGTGCGCCTTACCGGCATCGCTTATTGCCGGCCTGCTGTGGGATAAAGTTGGCCTGGCCGCGCCCTTTTATCTTTCTTTTGTTTTAACCGTAGTGTCAATGTGTATTTTACTATTTATTAAGGAGACCAAATGAAAATTGCCGTATTAGGCTTAGAGGATTTTCCTTTAGGCAAAAAACCTATTGTTGACCAAAGACTTACAAGCCTGGAGCCGTTGATTAAGCCCTCCAAAACTACTTACCTGTCAATAGATTTTCTGGATGCCGGAAGTTTTAAGGATGCCGACGCGATAATCTGCGAGAAAGGTTCCAAGTTGGATTTGGTTATTAATGACTTGGAGATTGTGGAAAGCCGCCTGGAGCGTCTTCGGGAAGGCGAGGATAACAAGCTTTTACTGCGGGCAAAAGAGATTTTAGAAAAAAATAACTGCCTTTATGAAGAAAGTTTCAGCGATGAAGAAAGGAAAAATCTGCTTAATTCTAATCTGGCCAGCCTTAAGCCGATACATTTCGCGGATAAAAGCCAGGGAAAGAGTTACCCGGATATAATGTTTGAGAGTTACTATTCTTTTGGGATGATTTGTTTTATTACCGGCGCCAAAGACAAGGAGCTTAAGGCCTGGCCGATTAAAAAAGGAGCTACCGCTTATGACGCGGCCGGGGCCATACATTCGGCTATTCAGCAGAAATTTATCAAGGCTGAGATTATCAGCTATGACGATGTGGTTAAGGCCGAAGGCTTAACCCAGGCTAAGCAGTATATGCATTTGGAAGGCCGGGAATATGTGATGCAGGACGGGGATTTATTGAATGTGCGGACGTAACCGCAAAAACGCAAAATAGAAAATTACACCGCAAAGGCGCAAAAATATAGGAGAGTAAGATGGTGAAGATTAAACGCGCCCTGATTAGTGTTTCGGATAAGACCGGGGTGGTGGATTTCGCGGCAGAGCTTCATAATCTGGGAGTTGAGATTTTGTCTACCGGGGGAACCGCTAAGGCGTTACGGGAGGCAAAAATACCGGTAATCGAGGTTTCGGATTATACCGGTTTTCCTGAGATGCTCGACGGCAGGGTGAAGACTCTGCATCCCAAGATACACGGAGGTTTGCTGGCTTTGCGCGATAATCCTAAGCATATAGAAAGCTTAAAAGAGCATACTATCGGCCTGATTGATATGGTAGTGGTTAATTTATACCCTTTTGAAAAAACAACCCAAAAGCCGGGGGTTTCCATAGAGGAAGTAATTGAAAATATTGATATCGGCGGCCCGAGTATGCTGCGTTCCGCGGCCAAGAATCACCGCTTTGTTGCCGTAGTCTGTAATACGAGCCGCTATTCTTCAATCGCGGCAGAATTAAGAGAAAATAAGGGATGCCTTTCGGAAAAGACGCTTTCTGAATTAGGCGTAGAGGTATTTAAAGAGACCAGCCATTATGACGCGGCGATACACCGTTATCTAAAGGCCCATATTCTAGAAAAAGAAAGCGCGGCGAATGGTTTTCCTCATTGTGTGAGTCTTAATTTTGTCAAGGCGCAGGATTTGCGTTATGGCGAGAATCCCCACCAGAAGGCCGCGTTTTACCGCGATGGGAATGAAACCAACGGCCTGGCGGCAATGAAACAACTCGCAGGTAAGGAGCTTTCTTTTAATAATATCCTGGATTTAAATTCCGCGGTAAATATCGTAAGAGAGTTTAGTGATCCGGCGGCGGTATTTATCAAGCATAATAATCCCTGCGGGGCCGCCCAAAACGAGGACATCCTTAAGGCCTATAAACAGGCCTGGTCCTGCGACCGTCTTTCGGCCTTCGGCGGGATTGTGGCTATAAATCGGGATGTGGATTTAGCGCTGGCCAAGCTGATTGCTAAAAGTGGATTTTTAGAGTGTGTGATTTCTCCTAAGTTCAGCCTGGAGGCCTTGGGCATGTTAAAAGACAAAAAGAACTTAAGGCTTCTGGAGCTTCCCGTAGTGGCCGCACAGTGTGCGGCCACTACATGGGACGTTAAAAGGGTTTGGGGCGGGGCTTTGGTTCAGGATGAGGATGTTTTGACTTTGGATGAAAATAATCTAAAAGTGGTTACTAAGCAAAAACCCGCCAAGAAAGAAATGGAGTCGCTTGTTTTTGCCTGGAAGATAGCCAAACACACCAAATCCAATGCCATAATCCTGGCCAAAGGGACCAAGACCGTGGGTATCGGCGCGGGACAGATGTCCCGGGTGGACTCGGTGTTTATTGCCACTAAGAAAGCGGATAAACACACCCCCGGTTCAGTGCTGGCTTCGGATGCCTTCTTTCCTAAAGAAGACGCGGTGCAGTTGGCCGCGAAATACCGAATTAAGGCCATAATCCAGCCCGGCGGCTCTATTGCCGACGAGCAAATTATAAAAACCGCGGATCAACACCATATCGCCATGGTCTTTACCGGAATCAGGCATTTTAAACATTAATAGTTTATAGAGTTTATTGCGTCTATTGAGTTCTAACTCAAGTAACTCAACGAACTCAACAAACTCAACGAACTCAAGATGTCCTACCTCGAAGCTCTCCGCTATCTTAATTCCCTTACTAACTACGAACAGAAAAGCAATTATCCTTATTCGGATTCTTTTGAGCTGAAAAGAACAGAAGGTTTTTTGCGGCTTTTAGGCCAGCCGCAAAGAGGCCTGAAATGCCTGCATATTGCCGGAAGCAAGGGTAAGGGTTCTACCTGCGTATTTGCCGCCTATATTTTAAGGCAGGCCGGATTCCGGGTGGGTTTATATACCTCTCCGCATTTGATAGATTTCCGAGAAAGAATTCGTGTATTAAAGCCGATAGCGGATAGTGGCTTGGGCCATCGGAGGCCCAACCACGGCCTTCTGGCCAGCCGAACGCGCGGCGCGGATTTTGAAGGAATGATTTCTAAGAGAGAATTGGCCGGATTAGTTAATAGATTACAGCCGCGCATAGAAGAATATAACCGAAATCTAAAAAATAGCAGTTTGACCTTTTTTGAGGCCTATACCGCTTTAGCTTTCTTGTATTTTAAGGAAAAGAAAGTGGATTTCGCGGTTTTAGAGACCGGCTTAGGCGGAAGATTGGACGCCACTAATACCGTTGATTCGCTTGCCTGCGCCATAACCCCGATAAGCTATGAGCATACGGACAAATTAGGAAACACGCTGAAACAGATAGCCAAGGAGAAAGCGGGAATCATAAAAAGTCACAAGGTCACAAAGTCACAAGGTCCCCGATTAATTGTAATAAGCGCGCCGCAGGAGAAAGAGGCGCTTGCGGTAATTAGAAAAAGATGCCGGCAGATAAAGGCGAGATTATTTGAGATTGGAAAAGATGTCACCTGTCGAAAGACCAAGCGCGGTTTTTCTATAAAAGGTATTTTTGGCCGATATGATAATTTAAAGATAAGGCTCTTGGGTGAGCATCAATTAATAAACGCGGCTACTGCCGTAGGTTTAGTTGAGGCTTTGAGGTTTTTTAAGGTTAAAATAGATTATAGCTCTATAAAAAAAGGGTTTGCTGAAGCGGTATGGCCGGGAAGATGCGAGGTGGTATCAAGAAAGCCTTTGGTGGTTTTAGACGGGGCCCAGAATTCAGCCTCCATCAAGGCTTTGAAAGAGGCGATCAAAAATAATTTTGAATATAAAAAGCTGATTTTAATATTGGGGATTTCCTCGGATAAAGACATATCCGGTATTTGTCGGCAGTTAAATGGCTGGGTGAATCAGGCGATTCTTACCAGGGCAAAGAGCTCCCGGGCGGAAAGTCCGCAGGCCTTAGCCCAGCATTTTACAACTAACATCCATTCCTGCATCTCAGGAGTGCGGGAAGCGCTCCAGCGGGCCTTGAAGATGGCCCAGGTCAAAGACTTGATTTTAGTTACCGGTTCCTTATTTGTGGTTGGCGAAGCCAGAGATTTTTTTAGCGGGAATTCAAGATAAATCAGTCATGCCCCGCCAAAGTCGTGGCACCAATGAATATGAAGATATAGCCTGGATCACTCATATCGTGTAGCGGTGCGATTTATCGCACCTGTAAGGGGATTTTCAGTTGAAAGAGATAAACTTATTTGATACTATCGCGGCTATTGCTACGCCTTTGGGCCAAGGGGGCATTGGTATAGTGCGCTTAAGCGGAAAAGAAGCCCTGGCGATTGCCGATGAAATATTTACGGCCAAAGACGGCGTTAAGCCTTCAAGGTATAAAAGCCATACGGTGCATTACGGCTGGATCGCAAAAAATCAAAAATCAAAAATCAAAAATCAAAAATTAGAAATTATTGACGAGGTTTTGCTTACCGTGATGCGCGCTCCCAGAAGTTATACTAAAGAGGATATTGTGGAAATCAGCTGTCACGGCGGGATTGTGGTGTTAAGGGAGATTTTAGATTTAGCGCTGGTTAAGGGTGCCCGTCCGGCCCAAAGAGGAGAATTTACCAAAAGAGCATTTCTAAACGGAAGGATTGATTTGAGCCGGGCCGAGGCAGTTCTGGATATTATCAATGCTAAGACTTGCTATGCTTTAGAAAATAGCATAAAACAATTAAGAGGTGATTTATCCAAAGAAGTCCGGCAGTTAAAAGATAAACTTATTGAGGCCATTGCTTTGCTGGAGGCTAATATTGATTTCTCCGAGGAAGATATTGCCCCGGCAGAGGCACAGAAGGTTAATTCGGATATCCTTTTTATAAAGAATAAGATAGATAAGTTATTGGATTCGGCTGTCCACGGAAAAATCCTGCGCGAGGGTTTAAGCGCGGTAATCTTAGGCCGGGCCAATACCGGCAAGTCATCTTTACTTAATGCCCTGCTTAAAGAAGAACGGGTCATTGTTAGTCCGGTTGCCGGCACTACCCGGGACGCGGTTGAGGAGATTTTGGATCTTCAAGGAATTCCCTTGAAGATTGCCGATACAGCAGGTATAATAGAGCCCAAAGACCTGATTGAGCAAGAGGCCTTAAAACGCACCCGCAGATACTTTGATAAGGCGGATTTGGTTTTACTCGTCTTTGACTCCGGAGCCAGGCTTACCGCGGAAGACCGGCTTTTGATTAAAAAGGCCAAGGCCAAAACCACAATTGTGGTTTTGAACAAATCCGACCTTAGGCCAAGAATAGAAGAAGCTGAGATTAAAAGGCATTTTGATTGCTTGGTCAAGGTTTCCAGCTTAAAAAGAAAAGGCCTGAAGGAGTTAGAACAAGCGATAGTCAGGAGCGTCTGGGAAGGTAAGCTAGAGGCCTCGGATGAACTGATTGTCAGTAATGTCCGGCATATCCAGGCTTTAAAGAAAGCCAAAGAAGCCCTATCCCGGGCCCAGGAGTCCTTAAGAAGTAAGCTCTCAATAGAATTTATTGCCGAGGACCTGAGGTTTTGCCGGGAAAGTTTAAGTTTGATTATTGGCGAGAGCGCGGGCGAAGATGTATTGGATAAGATTTTTAGCCAATTCTGTATAGGGAAATAATCGCAGAACCACGCAATATGGATAAAAAGAAGATAGAAAAGGCGGTCCGGGATATTTTAGAGGCAATCGGAGAAAATCCCAGGAGAAAAGACCTTTTAGATACCCCTTTACGGGTGGCCGAGATGTATGAGGAGATTTTTTCCGGCGTGCGCAAGGATCCGGCCAAAGAACTGGAGATAATTTTAGAGCAAAAACATGAAGAAATCGTTTTACTGAAAGGCATTCCTTTATACTCGGTTTGCGAGCATCATCTCTTGCCTTTCCTGGGCCGGGCCAATGTGGCGTATATTCCTAAGCAGGGCCGGGTTACCGGATTAAGCAAGATTGCCCGGGTAGTGGATATTCTGGCCAAGCGCCCCCAGGTCCAGGAGCGCCTGACTACTCAGATAGCCGAAATAATAATGGCCAAGCTTAAGCCTCTGGGGGTAATGGTAGTCATTGAGGCCGAGCATATGTGTATGTCAATGCGCGGGGTGCAGAAGCCCGGCACTCTTACCGTAACCTCGGCGGTGAGAGGTGTTTTTAAGGAAAATTTCAAGACCCGTTCCGAGGCCTTGAGCCTGATGAAATAACGGTTATGGATAAAAAAGAGGTGAAAGACTGCTGGAAGAATCCGAATTTACTCTCCAGCCTAAGACACGCCTTTAACGGCATCCGGCATATTTTAAATCACCACTATAATGCCCGGTTGATATTTTTATTTTTCATCTTCGCGATTTTGCTGGGCTTTTACCTGCGGATATCCAACTTAGAATTGTTTGTCTTGGGGGTGGCGATGATGGTGGTTTTTATCGCCGAGGTCATCAATACCATCATTGAAGATATGGTTAACCTGATTACCCGGGAATTCCATCCTCAGGTTAAAATAATCAAGGATGTTGCCGCCGGGGTGGTGCTGGTGGCGATAGCATTTTCTTTGGTTTTAGGTTACTGTGTGTTTATGAAAAGAATTATTATAGTCTGGAAAAATTCCGGCGTCCGGCCGGCGTTTCTGTCAAGTATGTAAACCAGATTTTTCATTAAAAAAATCAAACAGGAGGAAAATAAAATGATTGGTGTAGGAGGAGTTACTCATAAGCATTATCCGGAAACCAGAGGATTAAAGACATCCGGCGGACAAAGCGTTAAAAAAGGCACGATTCTCACCCGCGAGGGCAATAAATGGAAGGCCGGGCTCAATGTGGGCGGCAAAAGCAGTTTATACGCCCTGTGCGACGGCACCGTCTATTTTTCCACCCGCCCCGGCACCTACAGGACCAAGAAAAAATACACCCTGGTTAACGTAAAACCCGCCGTAAAGTAATTTCTACCCTTTCCGCCGCGCAGGTGGAAAGGGTATTTACCCCCCTACTTCTAAGATCTAAACTGTTACCTTCGGCTCCTCTATTTTGGTAAAAAGCAATGGGGTCAGCCCTCGAAATTAGAAATAGCTTAACATGCAGCTACAAAAGCATAGAATATTGAATATAGAGGCGATAGCCGCATTGATAAAGACCAGGTTATTAAATAAGGTTTTGGGTGTTAAAGCCAAAGAATATCGTTAGTTTGTGATAGCCGGGATAGCAGAGAAAGCGGTTAATACTCTTATTTCTAAATTCGAGGGCTGACCCCTTATTGACTTATGCGGGTTTGCCTTGTCAAGCGCCGCCCATGGGTGGCCTCCCTGACGACTGGTTTAATTCCGGCGCGTCTTAGGATAGTGACAATCGTCTGGATGTATTTTTAGTTTGATAGAACACGGAATAATTTATTTTAAGGAGCCGCCTTATTGTTATCGGGAGGGGTGTTTTTTCTCTTGACAGTTATCTCAATGGGTGACCCCTTACTTATTTTTTACAATACGCCTTTCCTTACACTTGATTAAATAAATCAACATTTTCTTAATAGCGAAAACAACCGTCCCGCCCATAGACATAACTTGCCTATTTTTCTAACTATTTGCAACACTTAAAGTTATCCTAACTAATTGAAAATAAATAAGATAATTATAACTTTGGCAC